>Ga0209889_1000078_pt1 | contig 18767 bp, 20 predicted proteins | sample GWRWN1_0_10_FD_187233 | JGI IMG/M metagenome (GOLD analysis project Ga0209889, IMG submission 187233) | Riverbed sediment microbial communities from areas with no vegetation in Columbia River, Washington, USA - GW-RW N1_0_10 (SPAdes)... | ecosystem: Environmental > Aquatic > Freshwater > River >... | reverse complement strand
ATCACCGGCGCCAACATCGCCGTGGCCGAGACCGGCTCGATAGTGCTGGTGACCAACGAGGGCAACGGCCGCCTGGTCACCGCCCTCCCGCCGGTGCACGTCGTGGTGCTGGGCATGGAACGCCTGGCGGCCGACTGGGCCCAGGCCGAGCTGCTGTTGACGCTCCTCGCCCGGTCCGCCACGGGACAGCGGCTGTCGTCGTACACCAACGTCGTCACCGGCACCCGCGGCGACGGCGAGGTCGACGGGCCGGACGAGCTTCACGTCGTGATCCTCGACAACGGCCGCAGCGATCTGCTGGCCGGCGAGTACCACGAGATGCTGGCCTGCATCCGCTGTGGTGCATGCCTCAACGTGTGCCCTGTCTACCGGCAGGTGGGAGGCCACGCCTACGGCTGGGTCTACCCCGGACCGATGGGGTCGGTGCTCACCCCGCTGCTCGCCCATGGACAGCCCGAGGCGGCGGAGTTGGCGGGAGCGTCGACACTGTGCGGTGCCTGCATGGACGCCTGTCCGGTACAGATCCCACTGCAGGATCTGCTGCTGTCGCTGCGGCGCCGCAAGGCGCAAGGCGCAGGCGCGGCCGAGCGGGCGGCGTGGAACGCCTGGGCGGTGGCGTGGTCGGACGCCCGGCGCTACGGCGCCACGACGCGCCTGGCCACGTGGGGTCGGATGGTGGCGCCGCTGGCCGGGCGCCTGCCGGTCGGCCGTTCGTGGGGTGCGGGACGGACGCTGCCGCGACCCGCCGGCCGCCGATTCCGCGACCGCTGGCGGGAGGGCCTGTGAGTCGAGGCAGTGTCGGCACCGAGCACGGCGATCGGGAGCGGTTCCTTGCCCCGGCGCGTCGACTCCTGTCGGGAGGCATCCACGCCAACCCCGTCCACGTGCCGCCCCCGACGCCGGGCCCCGGCGATCCCGTGCCCGAGCCTCGTTACCTCAACCTCGACCCCGACGATCTCGTCAACAGCTTTGCCGACGCCGTCGCCCACGCCGAGGGCGTTTGCCACGTGGTTGAGGACGGCGTGCCCGACGAGCTCCTCGACCGGATCGTCGCGGAGCTAGGCGACCGCGGCGGAGGGTCGGTCGTCGTTTCGGCCGAGCCCGAGGCGCGCGCCGTCGGCGACCGGCTCGCCGCCCGCGGCCTGGGTGTCGCACCCGCGACCCGCGCCACGGCCGCGGCCGCCGGACTGGGCGTAACGTCGGCAACGGCGGCCATCGCCGCCACGGGTTCGGTCGTGCTCGACAGTCGCCGGGCCCGAGGGCGCGTGGCGTCCCTGCTTCCGTCCGTCCACCTGTGTGTCCTGCCCGTGAACAGGTTGTTCGCGACTCCCGCCGACGTATTGCGGCGCCTAGGGTCAGGGTCTGAGGCGCTGCCGCCGTCGATCGTGGTGGTCACCGGGCCGAGTCGCACGGGTGACATCGAGCAGCTCCTCACGTTGGGAGCCCACGGCCCTACCGCCCTGCACGTGGTGTTGGTGACGGGTGCCGGCAGCGGCTCGCCCACATCCGGTCCAGCCGCCCACTGACCGGATCCACCATCCGCGCCCGCGCACCGGGGCTCGGCTTGACTGGCCGGCGGTGACTCGTCCGTCATGACTGGGGGTCCCGTGACCGACCGCCCTCCCTCAGGCCACACCTATGTCGTCGACACCTCGGTGTTGCTGGCCGATCCCTGGGCCTGGCAACGCTTCGACGAGCACGAGGTGGTGGTGCCGCTGGTGGTACTCACGGAGCTCGAGGCCAAGCGCCACCACCCCGAGTTGGGTTGGGCGGCGCGCCAGACGCTGCGGATGCTGGAGGACCTGCGGGTCCGGCACGGGTCCCTGCTCCGGTCGATGCCGGCCAACGAACAGGGCGGCACGCTCCGGGTAGAGGTCAACCACACCGAGATGGCGGGGTTCCCGGCGGCACTGACCCGCGACACCAACGACCACCGGGTCCTGGCCGTGGCTCGCAACCTGGCGTCGGAGGGGCGCGAGGTCGCGGTGGTGACCAAGGACCTGCCGTTGCGGCTCAAGGCGTCGATCGTGGGGCTCGAGGCCGACGAGTACCGCAACGAACTGGCGGTCGACACGGGCTGGAACGGTGTTGTCGAGCTCGACGTCGAGCGGCGGGTCATCGACGCCCTGTTCTCCGAGCACGTTGCCGACCTGGACGAGGCCCGCGACCTACCGTGCAACACCGGCGTCGTGCTCCACGCAGGGCCACAGCAGTCGGCCCTCGGACGCGTGCACGACGACAAGCGCATCCACCTCGCCCGCAGCGACCACGCGCTGTTCGACGTGCGGGGCCGCTCGGCTGAGCAGCGCATCGCCATCGACCTGCTGGCGGATCACGCCGTCGGAATCGTGAGCCTGGGCGGTCCGGCCGGCACCGGCAAGAGCGTCCTGGCGCTGGCAGCCGGGCTCGACGCCGCACTCGAGCAGCGCACGCACCATCGGGTCATCGTGTTCCGGCCGATCTTCCCGGTCGGCGGGCAGGACCTCGGCTACCTGCCGGGCTCGGAGACCGAGAAGATGATGCCTTGGGGCGCAGCGGTCACCGATGCGCTCGAGGCCATCGCCGGGCCGGAGGTGATCGACGAGGTGTTCGGGCGGAGCCTGCTCGAGGTGCTGCCGCTCACCCACATCCGGGGCCGCAACCTGACCGACAGCTTCGTGATCATCGACGAGGCGCAGAACCTCGAGCGCACCGTGCTGCTCACGGCGCTCAGCCGGCTGGGCCGGGGCAGCAGGGTGGTGCTGACCCACGACGTCGCCCAGCGCGACAACCTGCGGGTGGGTCGCCACGATGGGGTGGTCTCGGTTATCGAGACGCTCAAGGGCCACCCGCTGTTCGCCCACGTGTCGCTCACCCGGGCCGAGCGCAGCCCCGTGGCGGCACTGGTGACGCAGGTGCTCGACGGTGCTCCCGAGGGCGCCCGATCAGGGCGCACCTAGAGCCGCGGCCTTGTGCGATGCACCGAGAGCGGTGAGCACGCGTCGAGGCCCGAGCGACCCGGCCAGGAGGTGGCCGGGATCCGGTAGCCGGATCCCGTAGGCACCGGGGCGGAGGGCGTAGAAAGGGCGGATGCAGGCGAGGCTGCCGGTCTACGGGCTCGACATCGAGACCGACACGTCGGTGGACGGCCTCGACCCGGCGGTCGGAGGGATCGTCGTTGTGGCGCTGTCAGGTCCGGAAGGCGACGAGGTGTTCGACGGATCCGAGGCCGACATGCTCGCTGCCGTGGACGGCCGGCTGGCGGGGCTGACGCCCGGAGTCCTGGCCACGTGGAACGGTGCGTACTTCGACCTGCCGTTCCTTGCCGACCGGGCCGCTCACCATCGGGTAGTGCTGGGCCTGCGGCTCACCCTCGACCCGCGCATCCCGTCGCGACGCGACCCCCTGCCCGGGCATCGGGGCGCCTACCGGGCCTGTTGGCACGGCCACCGCCATGTCGACGCCTACCAGCTCTACCGCAGCGACGTCGGACCGGCGTTGGGCATCTCGTGCTCGCTCAAGACCATCGCGCGGCTCGTGGGGTTGAAGCCGGTCGAGGTGGACCGGACCCGGATCCACGATCTCTCGCCCGATGCGCTTGCCGCCTACGTCGCGAGTGATGCCCGGCTGGCCCGGCTGCTGGCCGAGCGCCGCGCCTGGTGATCGCCCAATCCCGCGGCTGACTGTCACAGCCCCTCGGTAAGGTCTGGCATCACGGGTTCGTGATCGCCCGCCGGCGCCGTCCGGTGCAGATCGCCTCTTGCAAGGCATCTGCAGCACCGGAGGCGTCCGATGTCCCCGCCCGTTCCACCCCCGCCCGATCTCTCCCTCACCGCCCACGTCGACACGGCCGACGCCACCCTGGCCGCGCTCGGCGCGCGGGCGCCCAGCGGCGCGTTGCTGCGGGTATCGGCACCCGACGCCCACCCACCGGGCGAGCTCGCCTGCTACCCCATCGATCCGATCCATCCACTCGACCTGTTGTTGGGCTTCGTCGCCCCGGCGCACTGGTGGGCGCTGGGTGTGTCGAGCTGTGGCCTGCAACATCCGGTCGCCGACGACGGCCGGGTGGTGCGCAGTCCCGAGTCGCCAGGTGTGCGCGTCACCGTGCTCATCGACCGATCGGGTCGGGGCACCGGGATGGTCCGGCGAGGCGACGAGCTCACCGCCATGCCGGGTCCCCCCGATGGTGCGGTGGCCGACGCCTGTCGCCGGGCACTTGGCCTCGGCACTGCACCGCCGCCTCCTACGACGGTCGGGCTGTGGACCCGCTGCTGGCTGGACCGCGTGGTCGACGCCATCACCGGATCAAGCGGTGCGGGCGGCGGTGGCCCGGGCCCGCCTACGTGGCGCGACGTGGCGCGGCTCCATCCGGCGTCGTCCATTGTCGCAACCCGGTGGTCGGGGCTTGGCCTAGGCCCCGACGCCGACACGCTGGCCGACGCCACCCGGGCGCTGGCCGACGCCTGGCCGTGGGCCCGGCTGCGGGCCGACCCTGCGGTGGTCGACGTTCCGGGGCCCCTGCCCGATGCCCGTGTGGCCGCATGGATGGACGACGGCATGTGGGCTCGATGGCTCCTGGCGGCGTTTCCTACCCTCGACGATCTGGTCGACGCCGCGTGCAGCCTGCTGGCGCCCAACCTCGCCAGAGCGGCGAGGCAAGTCGTTCGTGCGTCGGTCGGCGAGGTGGGCTCGACCCCCACCCCTGAGGAGCCCGCGTGACGCGCCAGCCAGGCAATTCTACCGCGAAACGTGCGTCGACAGCCACTCACAGTGGCAGTGACGGTGATATCCGGTGGAGATCGCCCACCGGTGCGGCGCGCGAGGGTCGCCACGATCTACGGTGACACCGTCCTGGGGACCCGTCGACATCGCCGCTTGGGGGGCGGCTGGCACCAGCCTTTGGCGCCTGATGTTGCGAAAGCATTGCGATAGTGACAAACTCCTTTCACCAACCGCATAGGACGGCACGCGCTGGGGCGCCCCTGGTTGCTTCCCAATCATCTTTCCCACGCTCCGGCGCGCGCTCTGACCGAAGGAGTCCCCCCCTTATGTCCGAGCGGACGGATCACCCTCCAAGTTACGATGACCAGACGGCCGCCCAGGCGCCGGGCCACACAGTCCGGCGGGCCATCGTCGGTGGCGCGCTGGGCTTGGCGCTCCTGATCGGGCCCGTGGCCTTGGCCACCATCGTCCTTCCTGACGGCAGCGGCGACGATCGTGTCGAGGCCGCCGGCGGCTCGGAGACTTCGCTCATCAACGCTCGTCGCCCGGTTTCGCTCAACTCCGAAAAGGATTACGCGCTGGGCCTGCGCAGCGTCACCACCACCACCACGGCCCCTCCCACCACGACCACGACGGCGCCACCAACGACGACCACCGAGCCGCCCCCGCCTCCCACCGAGCCACCGCCTCCGCCGACCGAACCACCGGCGACCGAACCGCCACCGCCCGACAGCGGCGGCGGGCTTGGCGACCCCAACAGCTACGCCACGTGGGACGCGCTGGCGCAGTGCGAGTCGGGCGGCGACTGGCACATCAACACGGGCAACGGCTACTACGGCGGTCTGCAGTTCTCGCTCGGCACGTGGCAAGCCGTCGGCGGCACCGGCTACCCGCACGAAGCCTCCCGCGAGACCCAGATCGCCATGGGCCAGCGTCTCTACGCCTCGTCGGGTTGGGGGGCTTGGCCCGCCTGCACCGCCCAACTCGGCTGGCGCTGATCAACACGTAGCCACCCAGTCTGGGGGCAGACGAAGGCGGCGCCGCTGGGGTGCGCCGCCTTCGTCGCGCCTGGTCTCAGATAGCGGCCGGCGACCCCACCCGCGGTCTCGCGCAGACGAAGACGCCGGTCTCCTTGCTGACCCGCATCCGCCCACCGCCGGCGGCGAAGCGGCGGTGGACCGCCTCCACCACGCGACGGCGTTCCTCGTGGCTGGCGCCCTCTACCGGCGGGGTCGAGGCGAGGAACGCCAGCACGTCATCGGGATCGGTGCAGTCGAGCCAGTCGTCGTAATGGCGCCATTCCACGTCGACGAAGCACCCGCGCAGCATGGGCTCGCCGACCTCGATGCCGAATGTGTCGACGGTGGCGAGGACCCGCGACCCGCCGAACACCTCGGCGCGGATCTCGGCGAGTTCCCGGAGATGATCGGCACCCACGGTGCCCGCCATCAACACGCCGTCGGGGCGCACCACCCGCGCCAGCTCGGCGACAGCTGAGCCGGGATCGGGGACGTGGTAGAGCATGTGGTTGGCGACCACGACGTCGAAGCTGTCGGCGGCGAACGGCAGGGCCTGGGCATCCGCGACGCGCCCGCCGACCCGCCGGTGCCGCCCGAGTCCGCCGACCCGCGCCACGGCCTCGGCCACCATGCCCGGCGACAGGTCGGTGAGGGTCAGGTACAGCCCCATCGGCAGATGCGCCGAGGCCTCGGCCCACAACCAGCCGGCTCCGCAGCCGACCTCCAGCACGCGGGCGCCCGCCGGCCAGGCGATTTGCGTCGCCACCCACCGGAACCACGCCACCGGGGCGGTGCTGTATTTGACGTGGAGGCTGGCGCGGGCGGCCAGGCGCGTGCTGTCGCGGTACTGCACGTCGCGGAGGTAGGCCTGGTCGCCGCCCGCGAAGGCGTCGCGTTCCTCTGCTCCCCCCATCGCGGCGACGATAGCGACTATTGGCCGTCGAGGACCGAGACGATCTCTTCGGCGACGTCGGCCTCGGTGCGCTCGAGGCTGATCGCCACGATCCGCACGATGGACAGCAGCGCCAACCACGCCCCGAACAGCGTCCGCTCGGCCCCCAGGTCGGCCACGATGGGATCCACCGCGGGCCGGATCCCGCCAGCGGTCGCGGCCGCTGCGGTCATCGTCCGCGCCAGCACGTCGACGCTGTCGGGGGCGACGGCGCCGTCGACGGCCAGGCGTTCGAGCAGCTCGTCGAGATCGAACGCCTCGTCGGTCTCGGTCACCATGCGCCGCAGCGCCATGGCGGCGGCGTCGAGGAGTCTGCCCGCCACCGCTTCGGCGCCGTGCTCGCCCACGGCATCGCGCAGCGCCAGCGCCGCCCGGCCGGGCTCGTGGTCGAAGACCTGCACTTCGAGCGCCTCACGGACGACGGCGTCGACCTCCATGTCCGGGCAGCCTAGGGCGCCGCCGGGGGCACCTCGATGAAGACGCCGACGGCGGTGTGTGGTAGCGCGGTGGCACGGAACAGCGCCTCGACCTGGTCCTGGTCGACCGGCCCTTCGTCCGCCAGCACGGCTTCGAGCTCCCTTCTCGCCCCGATGGACCGGGGTCCGATCGCCGGGGCGACCATCCTCGTCCGGCGCAGTCGACCGATCGCGCTCGAGCTCGCCGACCCCGGCATCGGATCGAGAGTAGTCATGCCTACGGTGGGAGGATGGCGAAGCAACCCCTGGTCGTCGAGTTCCACGAGGACCGGCGCGATGCTGTGATCGACCGTATGGCCGACATGGCAGCCGCCGGAGCCGGGTGGCTGAACCTGACGCCCGGCCTCGACATGGACGTGCCGCCGCCCAACCGCACTCCGCTCGCCTCGCTGCTCGGCAGCCGCGGCCCGACGGTGCCGCTGGCCACCTGGACACCCCCGCGCGGCCGCGACCCGGCAACGGCCGGCATCGTGCATCCCGAGGGGCCCAAGGCCGTGCGGATGTTGGACGAGCGGGGTGCGCCCGTCCCAGCGGACTGGCGGGTGCTGCAGGACCACCCCAAGCGGGGCCTGGTGGTGGCGATCGCGGGCGGTGCCGGGCGCGACGACCTCGACCGGGCGCTGTTGTGGCTGGTCGCCGCTACCGGTGCACTGTGCCGATGGCCGCGCACCGGCGAGTGGCGGGCGCTCTTCTATCTACCCTGACGCCTCGCGGCGCCCGGGCGCGACGACGATCCGGCGCTCAGCCGCCGACCGCGTTTTCGGCCGCGTCGCGGGCCCAGCGGTAGTCGGCCTTGCCGGACGGCGACCGCACGATGCGCTCGACGACCACGAGGTGCTTGGGCGCTTTGTACCCGGCCAGGGACGCCTTGCAATGGGCCGCCAGCTCCAGGAGCGTCGGTTCGGCGCCCGCCGTCGGCTGCACCACGGCCGTGACGGCGCTGCCCCAGCGTTCGTCGGGCACGCCCACGACCACGCAGTCGTAGATGCTCGCATGGGCCTTGAGCGCCGCCTCCACCTCCTCCGGGAAGACCTTCTCCCCGCCGGTGTTGATCGAGACCGATCCCCGGCCCCGTAACTCGATCGATCCGTCGGCGGCCACGGTCGCCACGTCGCCGGTGGTCAGCCAGCGCTGGCCGTCGCGCTCGACGAACGTGGCCGCCGTCTTGTCGGGATCGTTGTAGTAGCCGAGCGGCAGGTGTCCCCCCGCCAGCACGCGGCCGACGACCCCGGAACCGGGCGCCACCTCGTTGCCGTCGTCGTCGACCACGATCGTGGGCTTGGCGGGGGCGTTGAACCGCACGGGACTGTTCCCGGCCGGTCGGTTCTTGGCCGACACCCGCATCGACGACTGGGTGCCGGCCTCCGAGGAGCCGAAGCCGTCGGCTAAACCCACGTGGGCGGGCAGCGTGGCAAATACCCGCTCTCGGGTGGACGGGGACATGGGCGCCCCGCCGTTGGAGAACGTGAACAGCGAAGTGACGTCGTAGCCGCCCGCCCGATCCCATGCGTCGAGCAGCGGCCGGGCCACCGCGTCGCCCACCACAGTGAGCCCGTTCACCTTCTCCTGCTCGACGGTCTGCCACACGGCGTCGGCGTCGAGGGAACCCGGCATCAACACCACCTTGCTGCCCGAGAACAGCCATCCCAGCGACGTCCACTGCGCGGCGGCGTGCATCATCGGCGCCAGCGGCAGGAAGCAGATCGGGTGCTCCGCGATTCGCCCGGGCAGCTCGTCGGGATGCTCGACCACGCCGAACAGGCGCATGGGATCGCCGCCGCCGATGCAGGCGTAGAACGCGTCGACGTGGCGCCAGACCACGCCCTTGGGCATCCCGGTCGTTCCACCCGTGTAGATGATGTAGTGGTCGTCGTCCGACCGCGTGATCGCCGGCCGTTCGTCGGCGGCAGCGGCCAACGCCGCGTCGTACTCGTTGCCGGTCACGAACGTGAACCGCACCGAGGGCAGCCGGCCTGCTCCCGTTACGGCTTGCACGGTGGGGGCCAGCGACGGCTGGGTGATCACGGCCACGGAGTCGCTGTTGTCCAGCAGGTAGCGCAGCTCGTCTGCGACGTAGCGGTGGTTGACGTTGATGGGGACCGCCCGCAGTGTGAACGCCGCCAGCATGGCCTCGAGGTACTCGGGGCAGTTCTCGAGGTAGAGGGCAACGTGATCCCCATGACCGATGCCCCGGCTGGCCAAATGGTTGGCCAACCGCCGGACCCGGTCGTCCAGCTGGGCGTAGGTGCGGCGCTGATCGCCGACCACCAGCGCCTCGCGGTCGGGGACGGCATCGGCCGCCATCTCCCAGATGCTCGCGAAGTTGAAGTTGGGGGGCACTGACCTGGGGCTCACGGCTCTGACCTGGGGCCTGTGTCTCGTCCTACTGTCCGATGCTCCCGATGCTCCCGGTGGGAAGATCGAAAGAAAGACCGAACGTTTCGCGGGACATCTGGTGATGCCCGCGGGATGTCGGCGGGGTGACGGTAGCCCGGTCAGCTCTCGGCGGGACTATCGAGGAAGGCCACGACGTGACGGTCGGCGGCGTCCATCGCCTCCTCCACGGCGTCGAACCTACCGAACGCCAAACCGCCTTCCAGGCCGGAACCCCACGGGGCCACGTACACGATCCAGGTGCCGGTGAGCCGCGACACGTGGGCATGGAACCTGCCGTTGGCGTCGCAGCCCTTGCGGATGTAGCCGCCGGGGCCTCCCGTCCACGTCAGACCCACACAGATGACGGTAGAACAAGTGTTCGAGGCGGAGCCAGGAATTACACCGTAGGCAACATCGATCACACAAGGTCGCCATCGATGACATAGAAGTCGTCGGAAGCTCCGTCGCATGAACGTGTCGTCTGACGTAGACCGTAGCGACGAGGTGACGTACCGTCACCAGCGTCGTGGGTATCGGGATGATCGCCGCGCTGGGGATCATCGTGACCGGACTCGCGGGCGCGCAGCCGGGGCTCGACCTCTCGCCGAGTGAGGGTGAAACGGGAACCACGGTCACCGCCACCCAGACAGTGCCCGACGATGAACGTTGCACGATCGGCTCCGTCACGTTCGGCGGGAACCCGGTCGACTTCGGCAGCGGTGCCCCGGGGCAGGCCACGTTCATTGTCCCCGACGTCGCGCCACACCCAGACGGCTACTCGGTGAGCGCGACATGCGAGGACGGCAGCTCCGCCGGTTCTGCGACGTTCGTAGTTCGCTCCGGGTCTACAACGACCACGACGGACACCCCCACGACTACCGACGAACCACCCACAACCGACGATACGTCGCCCGGCGAGACGACGGAGACGACGGACTCGGGAAGGCCGCCGCCGACCGGTAACCCCAGTACGACCGTGCCGGCTGCACCCGAAAACATCGAGGAGTGCGAGGAGCAGGCCGCTGAGGCCGAATCGCGGCTGGCATACGAGCCGGAGCGCCAGATGGTCGTCGGTGACAGCTACAAAATCCAGGCAGCGCTGTCGCTCGACGCCCTGCCGCCGGACGTCACTTTCGAGACCCCGACGACCGTCACCGTGCTCCCGGATACGCGTTGCACCGTCGAGGCCAACCTCACTGGGTCGGACTTTGACATCACCCCCGACGAGCCGCAGCCGCAGTCGTTCCTCGGCACGCGGGTGCTCATCTGGGAATGGCAGGTCAGCCCAAAGCATCCCGGCGACGACCTCGAACTGGCCCTCCGCCTGCAGGCGACCGCCTTCGAGAACGGGCGAAGCGTCCCCGGCCGGTTGATCCTGAGCGAGACGACGATCGACGTCAACGCCGCGCCCGTCTCGTTCTGGAGCCGGCTGACAGACTGGTCACGCGGTGTCTTCGGTCACCCAATCGTCCCGGTGCTGGTCGTCCCCGCGGTGGGCGGCGCCTACGTCTGGCTGCGGCGGCGCTACGGGCACAAGCAGCCGCCACCCGCGACCCCGGGCCCTGCCCACCTGTCGCCCTGAGCAGAGGCCGAGCTGACGGGCGACACCGGGGCCATGCCGGCGTGGTCCCCGACCCCATGCGGTGCCCTCGCATACCGTGGGCAGCTCATGGAACAGCCGTTCCCAAGCGCCTACGCGAAGCTAGGCCGCGCCGCGGCACTCCGACCCCAGTCGTGGTTGCGGCGGCCAGCCTACGCGAGCGCTTTCGCGGGGCGTCGGTGCGCCGACGCCGACCCGGTCAGGCAGACAACATCGCGGAGGCCGCGCCGCGGTACCTCGTGGTTGAGTGCTCTGGATCGCCGTCGAATTGGGGGATGACCTCCCGACCGAACAGCTCCATCGAGGCGACGACGACCTCGGTGGGCAGCGTATTGGTAGTGGGGCTGAAGGTGAGCTGGTCGAAGCCCATGTCGACCCAGCGCTGCACCGAGCGGGCGCAGTCGTCGGGGTCGCCGACCGCGATGTAACCCTCGGCCGACAGCCGCTCGACGGCCTCGGGGCTGGGCTCCGGGATCTTCTCGGGCCACGGCGGCAGGTGCTTCGGCCGCGGGACGTTGTCGAGCCAGTGGTACGCCAGCGACGAGTAGTAGTTCATGCCCATGGCCGACGCGACCTCGAAGGCCTTGCGTCGGTCCTCCATGCACAACATGTTGGTCACGCCCATGATGTTGTCGTTGGCGTAGTCGCCCACGGGGGTGGCACTTCCGATGGTGGACTTGTAGGCGTCGACCAGGGGCTTCATGTCGGCAGGCCGGCCGATGGCGAAGCAGAACACGCCGAGGCCCAGCTCCCCGGCCTCGGTGAACGTGCCGGGGCTGCCGCCCGCCACCCACATGGCGGGGTGCAGCGGGCCGTACGGCTTGGGGAAGACCTTGCGCTCGGGCATACGGAAGAACTCGCCCTCGTGGCTGTAGGGCGCGTTCTTCCACATCTTCGGTATCTCGCGGATGGCCTCGCGCCACATCGCCTTGGTGATGTCGACGTTGGGAATGTCGAAGCCGAGAACCTCGGTGCTCGACGACCCTCGCCCCGTGCCGAACTCGAAGCGGTTGTTGGTCAGGTGGTCGAGCAACGCCACGTTCTCGGCCACCCGCTGGGGCTTGTTGACCGGCGGCGTGATGTTGAAGATGGCCGAGCCGAGGTGCACTCGCTCGGTCTGGCCGGCGCAAAAGCCGAGGAAGGCCTCGGGCCCGGGCATGTGGCTGTACTCGTCGAGGAAGTGGTGTTGCGGGCACCACACGTACTTGAACGCGTTCCGGTCGGCCGCCTTGGCGATCTCGACGTTGCGGAAGATGCGCTTGTGCTCCGCGTTGGGGTCCTGATCGCGCTCGAACTGGGGCACGAACAGCTGGGCGAAGACGCCGAACTCCATCAGCGCAGAGTAGAACGTGTTCTAGTTTTCGGCAAGCACGTCGACCCAACAACCCTCGAGGTGGTCGTCGACCACGCCGCCGGCCTGCATGAGCGAGTAGGCGACGACCGGGCCGACGAAGCGGAAGCCCTGCTTGCGCAGATCCTTGGCCAGGGCGGTGGAGGCCGGCGTCACGCTCGGCATGTCGGCGAACGCCCGGAAACGACCGGGCGGACGCTCGTCGGTGCCGGGCGCCTGCGAGAACACAACGTCCACCAGCGACTCGCCCTGCTCGTGGAGGGCCACGACCGCCCGGGCGTTGGCGATGGTGGCGTCCACCTTGGCCCGATTGCGGACGATGCGCTCGTCGGTGAGAAGCCGGGCGACGTCGTCGTCGCCGTAAGCGGCCACGACGTCGGGCTCGAAGTCGTCGAACGCCACGCGGAAGCCGGCACGTTTTCGGAGGATGAGCAGCCACGAGAGCCCGGACTGGAACGCCTCGAGGGACATGAGCTCGAACATGGCCCGCTCGTCGAGCAAGGGGCGGCCCCACTCGTGATCGTGGTAGTCGATGTAGAGCGGGTCGCTCGTGCCCCAGCCGCAGCGCGGCTTGCCGTCGTCGCCCACCCGTAGGTCGTTGTCGCTGGTGATATCCGTCATGTATCGGAGACTAACTATGGGGTATGACAGGATCGGTCGTCAGACTGACGCCATCAGGGGTCACGGGTGGGGGTCGGGGTGGAGTGACATTCAAGGAGGGCCGTCACCCCCTGGCATTGCCGCTGAAGGCCCACGACGCCAGGCGTGCCGAGGGGACGTGCATGATGCCGCCCTCGCTGCCCACGAGCTGGGCGTCGTCACCGAGGCCCAGCACCTTCCCGGGGCCGAAGCCGCCCACGATCGACTGCGTGTAGCGCAGGTTCTGCACCGGCCCGACGATCCGCCCCTCCTCGACAAGGAAGAGGCCGTTGCGCGTCAGCCCGGTCACCACCTGGGTCTTGGGGTCGAGGATGCGGTTGTACCAGAGGTCGGTCACCAGCAAGCCCCGCTCCATCTGGCCGACGAGCTGATCCGGCGCCTCGTCGCCGCCCCCGAGGAACAGGCTGGTGGCATAGCCGCCGAACGCCTCGGAGCCGACCGAGTGGCCGGTCGGCTCGACGCCGGCGAGGCGCGCCGAGCGGCGGTCGTGCGTCAGCCCGGACGAGACCCCGCCCTGCACGAGGTCCAACCGGCGTTTGGGTGTCCCCTCGGCGTCGAAGCCGACGCCCAGGGCCCGGGCATCGGTGGCGTCGTCCCAGATGTCCACGACCGCGTCCCACTGGCGCTCGCCGAGGTGGACGAACGACGTGCCGTCTGCGTGCGCCTTGCCGTTGAAGCCCATGTAGGCGGGATAGACCAGCGCCGAGGCCACCGCCTTGGGCTCGAGCACAACCTCGTAGTTGCCCGGCGGTAGCTCCATCGGCTCCCGGCCCGATCCCGCCTTGGCTGCGGCCCGGGTTCCGCAGTCGGCGCCGTCGATATCGGCGAGCCGGACCGACGTGGCCTGGGCGCAGCCGTCGGCCGTCACGCCCGCGGCCTCCCCGTCCAGAACGGAGGCGCGGTGGATGCCATCGAGCTGGGCGGTGGTGGCCTGGCTCACCGCTCGCTGGCCAGTGGTCGACACGAGCACATGCGTCGCAGCCTCCGTCGAGCAGTAGCCGGCGGCCTCCAGCCCGTTGCCCGCCTCGACGAACGCCGCCACGATCGCCGCCCGCTGGTCGGGCGTGGCCCCGGCGGTGCCGTCATCCCAGTGATCGACGTGCGGCACGGGTGCGGCCGGCGCGAAGCCGGGGAACTCCGGGTCGGGCGGCCGCAGGGCGGCCGCGGCCAACGCCCGCTCGACGAGCGCCTCCAGGCCGGCGGCATCGGTGCGCGTGGTCTGCGCGCGGGCCACCTTGCCGTCCAGCGCGACGGTGAGCGATATCGCCTCGAGATCCTCGGTGACGTTCTGGTGGATGCGGCTGTTGGCGAACCGAGTCAGCGACAACGTGCCCACCACCGCGGCGGCGACCGCCTCGGCCCGCCCGGCAACGAAGGCCAGGGCCTGCTCGCACGCGTCGGTCGCCAGCCGGGTGGAGTCGGCGAGTTCGACCATCATTCGGACCGTAGTGTGAATGGGTGACACTCGCGAGCGGTCGCCGCGGCATCGGTGGCAATGGCATCGAGGTCGTCGCCTTCGACGGTGACGACACGCTCTGGCACAGCGAGAGCCATTTCGTCGATGCCCACGCCCGTTTCGTCGCCCTGGTGGCGCCATACGTCGACGGTGATCCCCGAGTGATCGACGAGCGGGTGGTGGCCACCGAGCAGGCCAACCTCGCCATCTACGGCTACGGGGCCAAGGCGTTCACCCTGTCTCTGATCGAATCCGCGATCGAGCTGACGGGCGGGCGAGTCACCAGCAGCGAGATCAGCGCCATCCTCGACCTGGGCAAACGTCTGCTGGACCAGCCGGTCGAGCTGCTCGACGGCGTCGACGCGGTCGTCGCCCAGCTGGCCGACGACGGGTACCGCCTCATCGTCGTCACCAAGGGCGACCTGTTCCACCAGGAGTCCAAGATCGCCGGATCGGGTCTGGCCGACAGGTTCGCCCGGGTCGAGATCGTGTCGGAGAAGGACGTGGCCACCTACCGACGGGTCATGGGCGAGGCCAGCGTGTCGCCCGAGAACTTCCTGATGATCGGCAACTCCGTGCGCTCTGACATCCTGCCCGTGGTCGAGCTGGGCGGGCAGGCCGCGCACCTGCCGTACGTCTACACCTGGGAGCTGGAACACGTTCCCGACGTCGACGCCGAGCGGATGGGCTTCCACGAGCTCACCTCGATCCGTCAAGTGCCCGGGCTGCTCAAGCGCCTGTCGGGCTGACGTCCGCCGCGTTTTGTCCGCGGGAATGGTCACCCCAGCAGCCGATCCCGCGAACAAAACGCGGTCTTGTGGCGGCGGGCACTAGCGCACGCCCACCCGCACGTTCCGGAACCGGGACGGTGCGGCGTGGTGGCCGGTGTGGCCGACCTGCAGCGGCTGGCCCTTTCCGCAGTGCGGCACACCCCAGACGGTCCATTCGTCGGCGCCACCTACCGCGTCGAGCGATGCCCAGAACGCCGGGCCGATGCCCGTGTACGTGGGGTTCTTGAGCATGCGGCCCAGCTGGCCGTCCTTGATCTCCCAGCCGATCTCGCAGCCGAACTGGAAGTTGAGCCGCTTGTCGTCGATCGACCACGACCGGTTGGTCTTCATGTAGATGCCGTCGTCGGTGCCGGCGATCATCTCGTCGAGCGAGGACTCCCCCGGCCGGAGGCCCACGTTGGTCATCCGCACCATGGGCAGACGGGCGGGCCCGTCGGCACGCACCATCCCGCCCGATGCCAAACCCACGAGCGGCGCCGAGTCCCGCCCCGACAGCACCCCCACCCACGTGCCATCGCGCACGATGTCCACCGACTGGGCGGGCACGCCCTCGTCGTCATAACCGAAGCTGCCCATGGCGCCGGGAATGGTGGCGTCGGCGGTGATCTGCATCAGCTCGCTGCCGAAACGCAGCTCACCGAGCTGGGCGGGATCGAGCCACGAGGTGCCGGCGAACGCCGCCTCCCAGCCGAGGATGCGATCGAGCTCCACGGCGTGGCCGACCGACTCGTGGATCTGCAAGGCGACCTGGTCGGAGTCGAGCACGATCGTCGTGGTGCCCGCGGGACATTGCGGGGCGTCCAGCAGGGCGACTGCCTGCTCGGCCATGGTGGCGGCGTTGGACACGAGGTCGAGCCCCCGCACCAACTCCCACCCCTGGGTGCCGTACTGGCCCCGCACGCCCGGGTACGAGCGGCGCTGGGTCTCCCCGTCGCCGATGGCGGTGGCGTCGACCACGGCCCCGCACTCGACCAGGCGCTGGCTGATGCGGCTGCCCTCGCTGGACGCGAACCACTTCTCCGTATCCCACACCTGGTAGCTGGCTTGGGCGAGGGGGACACCGGCGTCGTTGGCCGCGCCGGTGGCGTCGACCAGGAGGTCGCCCTTCTCGGCCAAGCTGATGTCGTCGAGCGGATGGACCTGCCAGGTCGAGGACCACTCGGCCTCCACCACCACCGCCGGCGCCAGGTCGAGCGGCGGACCGGCGACCCGGCCGGATGCCCGCGCCACGGCAGCCGCACCCTCCCCCGCACGACGGGCGGCCGCCACAGTGAGCGTCGGGGTGGCCTGGAACCCCCACGACGACCCGATCAGCGCCCGCACCCCGATGCCGGCGTTCTCGGTCTGAGTGAGATCCTCGACAACCCGGTTACGGGCCTCCATCGATTCGTGCCGGATGACCATCACGCGGGCGTCGGCATACCGGGCACCGGCGGCGAGCGCCGCTTCGACGGCGGCGGTGGCAAGCTCGAACATCAGTGCACTAACCCTCCCGGACGATGACGCGCGGTTCGTCGGTAAGAAGGTAGACGCCGCCGGCGAGGTCGAGGAGCTGGCGTTCGTCGGGGGCGATGGTCTCGTGATACCCGGGGTCGTTGGTCATGGCCATGAAGTCGTCGACGCTGCGGTACCACTGCATGGCGACGCCGTCGAAACCCTCGGTGCCGGCCCAGCCGCCCGGACCGGTGGCGAGCCGGGGGTGCTGCTCGTAGCGGACCAGGCGGTCCCGGACGCCTGGAACGGACACGATCTTGGCGGCGTGCACGTCACGCCAATGGGCCTGGAACTCCTCGGCTGTCAGCGCCGGGTTGCGGCGGAGCATGGCGGTCAGGCGGATCATCGGTGTCGCCTCCCCTGGGTCGTTGGCGGTCCGCACAGTACGGCTCGGCAGCCGGGCGCGGCGGCCCGTAGGGTGGCCGACCATGCCGAAGGCCACGCCGAAACCCATCGTGCCTCGCATCCCACCGTTGCCCCCCGACGAACGCGACGAGCGGGCCAACGAGCTGCTGGCCCAGGTCGGGGCGCCGGTCCGGTCCGCCGGCAACCTGTTCACCACGCTCATCCGTCATCCGGGGCTGTTCCGCCGCTGGCTCCCCTTTGGCGGCAAGCTGCTCGTGGGGCTGCTGCCGGACCGCGACCGCGAGGTGCTCATCCTGCGCACCGCCTGGCACTGTGGATCCGACTACGAGTGGAGCCAGCACGTACGCATCGCCGGCGGCGTCGGCATCACGGCCGAGGAGATGGGGCGGCTCCAGGTCGCCGACGCCCCCAACGACCCCGCGTGGGCGCCGTTCGACGCCGCTCTGATCCGCGCTGCCGACGAACTGCACCAGGACGGCTGCATCGGCGACGCCACCTGGGCGGCGCTGGCCGGCCGCTACGACGAGCGCCAGCTCATCGAGGTGCCCATGCTCGTCGGGCACTACCACCTGCTCGCCTTCACGCTGAACTCGCTCGGGATCCAGCTCGAGGAGACCACCGAGGAGTGAGCACCGTGGCGCCACGGCTGTCGCAACGGACCGTGCTGGTGGTGGGGGCGGGGACGCAGGCGTCGGACGAGCCCGACGCCCCCATCGGCAACGGTCGCGCCATCGCCGTGCTGGCGGCCCGGGCCGGGGCGCACGTCGTGTGCGTCGACCGTGACGCCGACGCCGCCGAGGGGACCGCCACGCTGGTGCGGAACGAAGGCGCCGACGCCACCGTGGTGGTCGGGGATGTCACATCGGCCGACGACTGCGCCGCCATGGTCAGCCGGGCGGCTGAGGCGGGTGGTGGCCGGCTCGACGGCGTCGTGGTCAACGTCGGCATCGGGCGCGGCGCTGGGCTCGCCGGTACGTCGCCCGAGGACTGGGACGCCACGATGGCCGTCAACCTGCGCGGCCACTTCCTGGTGGCCCGGGCCGCGGTCGAGGCGCTCGGCGAGGTTTCGCCCGGTGAAGGCGGGGGCAGCATCGTGTTCATCGGCTCGGTCGCCGGACTCCAGCCCGGCAGCCGGCTGCCGGCATACGACGCCTCGAAAGCCGGGCTCACGGGCCTGGCCCGCCACGTGGCGCTGGAGGGCGCCCGCCGGGGCGTACGGGCCAACGTGGTGGCCCCCGGGCTCATCGACACCCCCCTGGGGAGGCTGGCGACCAGGGGCCGCCCGTCACGGGCCCGCACCCCGGTGCCGTTGGGCCGCCAAGGCACCGCCTGGGAGGTCGGTGCGGTCGTCGTCTTCCTCCTGTCGGACGAGGCCAGCTACGTCACCGGTCAAGTCCTCGCCGTGGACGGCGGCCTCAGCCTGATCTAGTGGGCGCTCGCGGAAGTTCCGTTGATGTATCGCCGAGTCAGATTCTTCGCCGGCGAGGACGCAGGAGGAAGGCGCAGCCATGGCTGCGGCGAC
>Ga0209889_1000077_pt1 | contig 18816 bp, 23 predicted proteins | sample GWRWN1_0_10_FD_187233 | JGI IMG/M metagenome (GOLD analysis project Ga0209889, IMG submission 187233) | Riverbed sediment microbial communities from areas with no vegetation in Columbia River, Washington, USA - GW-RW N1_0_10 (SPAdes)... | ecosystem: Environmental > Aquatic > Freshwater > River >... | reverse complement strand
CCAGGCCGAGCTGCGGTGGGAGCTGGTGCAGGCGCTCGTGGCCGCCGGCGCCGCCGGACCGGCCGAGATCGACGCCGAAGCAGCGGCCGATCCCACCACGAGCGGTGAGACCGCCGCCGCGCTCGCCCGTGCGCTCATCCCTTCTGCCGAGGCCAAAGCCGTCGCCTGGGCGGCCATCGTCGACCCCGCCACGCAGATGCACCTGCGTCGTGCGTCACTGCAGGGATTCCAGCACCCGTCGCAGACCGCACTTACCGCGCCCTACGTCGGCTCCTACCTCGACTTACTAGGCGACATTTGGCGCCAATGGGAGTTCCTACCGGCCCGCCAGTTCGCCGTCCTGGCCTACCCGACCCACCAGGTGAGCCAAACGACGCTCGACCGGGTCGACCGGTGGCTCGTCGAAAGCGACCCGCCACCTCCGCTGCGCCGGCTCGTCTCCGACCGGCGCGACGACACACTCCGCGCGCTGGGCGCCCGAGCCTGCGACGCCGCAGCGTGACAGACGTACTCACGGGTGCGACGGCGCCGGCGGGGCTCCCTCAAGCTCAAATCCGAACTCGTCCAGGTAGCACCAGTACCAGTCCTCTCCCGGCTCGTACGACCGGATGATCGGATGGGTGGCACTGCCAAAGTGGGCGGTCGCGTGCCGCATCGGCGAGTTGTCACAGCAGCCGACGTGGCCGCATTCCTGGCACACGCGCAGGTGTACCCAGTCGTGCCTGCCAGCTGCCAGGCAATCCTCACAGCCGGTCGACGACGGCGTCACCTCAACGATCTGGTCGAGGTGCGTGCAGGTATCGGCCATCACGGCTCCCCTTTCGCCATGAGGTCGCCGCTCCAATCGGCGGCGGCGGCGCCCGCGTCGTACGTGCTCTCCAGAAAGCTCAGTATGGCGCGCTTCGGATCCGCCACGGTGCGGGCGTTGTCGTACGGCAGGATGAACTCACCGAGCTGGTCATGCCAGCCGGCTTCGTCGGGTCGGATCGACGCTTTCTCAATGCCGTCGGGCTTCGGGTAGGCATAGGCGAAGAAGGCTGCCTGGCGAAACTGCTCGTGACCGGGCCAGAACCCGGCGCAGATCTGCTCGGCGTCCGCCCCGTATCGATAGATCGTCCCCGCGTCGGCTGGCGGGGTTACCGGTCGACCGGAGAAGCGGGTGACCGCCAGGTCGAAAGTACCCCAGAAGAACTGCACCGGGGTGGTACGGCCCCGAAAGCGCGACCGGTGCTCCTTGAGCACGATGTCCACCTGGGACAGGACCTGGAAGAAACGGTTGGCATGCTTGGGATCGTACGAGTGGTGCGTGCGGTCGTCGGGGAACGGGATGGGATCGGCCACTTCGGAGGGTACGGCGGAAATCGTGACATCGATGCCCAGGCGCGCCAGGCTGTGCATGACGTCCCGGTAGAACTCGGCGACGGAGCGAGCGCGCAACGCGATCCACTCGCTGCCGCCATCGCTGGAACGCAGAACAAGTTGGTGGCCGACCAGATCGAACTCGGCGTCGAAGGTACGCAGGCCGCTCGGCACCGGCGAGGTCGTCAGCCCCCGAGCCGTCAGGTAGAGCGGCACGTGTGCCCACTGGGGCTCAAATGGTGACATTGCCAGTCGCAGTTTGCCGATGACCTGGGTGCACATGTGCAGCGTGTCACGAGTATCGCGCCACTCCTCATACGGCAATGCCGGCCATTCCTCCATGGACCACCCTTCCAGTCTGCGCAGGCTGCCGGCCGCGCTCGATACCGACTGTACTCAAGGTTGGGCTGGGTTCGTCCGGCTTCGTCAGCTCGGACTGGAACGGCCAGGACGTATAGTGCACGGCGGCGCGCGAGAATCGAATGTGGCGATATACCCGTGGCCGGAAGGACGCGACCATGCCCTTCATCCACACCAGTCAGTTACCGGTGAAGGAACCGCGGCCGGGGTGGCGGGGCGGCTTCTTCCACTCCGTTTGCGGAGTCGACATTCGCTGACCCGGCGGCGGCCGCCATGGCGCCGGCATGTCGGGCACCGTCGAGAGCTGTGCCCAGGAGCCGCCCCCCCAAAAAACGGCTCCCCCAGGTGCCGCCCCCAGACGGCTCCTGGGTGATGGACCGTCACGCTCAGGGCTGTCGCGACCCGGAGACAGCGCTGAGTGGTCTCGTGACTGCGAAGCGCCTGGACCGACCGCTGCCCGTACTCATCGGCGGCCTCGGGACGCTCCGGCGCGCCACCAGACACTCCGGACGAGCATCTTATCGAGTGTCGCCGCTATGGAGCCCGCCGACCAGGCGTTCCTCGCGGCACTCAGTGTCTTTCGCGGCGGGTTCACGTTGGCCAGCGCGGCCGCGGTCAACCAGATCGACGATGCCACCGCGCTGCGGCGGTTAGAAACACTTCTCGGTCACAGCCTGGTACGCGGGCGCGCGTCCGCGCCGGGGCATCGGCGCTTTGACCTGCTGGTGACAGTCCGCGAGTTCCTCGACGAGTCCCTCGACCCGCAGGACCGGCAGGTGCTGCGACGGCGCCACGCGGAGTTTCTCCGTGCCCTAATGGGCCCCGTTCCCGACCCGGGAGTGCGCCCGTACCGGTACCAGGAGTGGCAGATCCAGCTCGCCGAACGACCCAACATCCGCGCCGCGATCCGGTGGGCGGACGAGGAGGGCGAAGCCGAACTCTTCGCCGACCTAGTCATCTCGGCTGGCGCGACGTGGGTTCGCCTGGGACCACGCGACGAGATTGATCGATGGCTGCGCGAGATCTGCTCGAATGAGGCGGTGTCGCCGGGACGCCGTGCCGACGCCTTCACTCGCCGGGCATGGCTTACCGAGATCACCGGAAATCTCGCGGACACGCAACGCCTCATGGCCGAGGCACAGGCGTTGGTAGACGGCTCCGCCAACAACCACCGCACGACAATGGTGAGCCTCTACGACAGCTGGTACCGCCTGCACGCGGGCGATGAACCAGGCGCGGCCAAAGCACTTGCGCAGGCCCGCGCCGCATGCCTCGCCGCAGGTGAGCCGCCCGAACTGCAATGCCCCATCCACATCGTCGCCATGCTGGCCGCCTCGGCGGCCGGCGACCAAGCAGCGGCGGATCGTCACGCCATGGAGACAGTCCGGCTGGCCCGCCAGTACGGCCTCGACACCTTCCTCCCGACGGCGCTCAACAACCTGTGTGAGATTTGGACGCTGGGCGGCCGGCCCGACGATGTCATCGCGTGGGCAGAAGAGGCCATGACGGTGAACCACAACGAAGCGTTCGACGTGTACGCATGGCTTCTCTCGCAGCGGGGAATCGCCCTGCTCGAGAAGGGCGACGTCGGCGGTGCCGAGCGGGACTTTACCGCCTCGCTTCTGCTCTACCTGCGGGAAGGACTCGCCGCAGACGGGATCGAACTCGTCCAGCGGCTGGCCGCGACCACGGCACACGGCGGCCGGCTGGGGCTGGCCGCAACGTTGTCAGCAGCGTTCGACACCGTCGCCGCGGGCACTGTTGTTGCCGGGTCACCCACGGTACGCAACGTACGTAAGGTCTACCTCGCTGACCTGCCCGCACGCCTAGGAGCGGAGTACCAGAGGGCTGCGGAACGCGGCCGCGACCTGGTCCGAGGCCTCGACTACCGCGAGGTTTTCCAAGCAGTTCTGGACCTGCTCACGGAGGATTAGCCGGCGTCACAACCGGGTCATGCAGTCTTCGGCCGCTGGCCACCGCCAAGACATCGATAACTGCCGTTTATATTTGCGCGCCGTGCCGTGCTCCGGCAGGCTTGACATATGACCACGCGGGGCGACCCGGCACTGGAGGCTGCCACCAACCCGCAGCCGGCGCCCAGCGCTGCGCCGGAGACCGGTGTGGGCCGACTGCTCGGCACGCTCACGGCGCTGCGCGAGACGCTGGGCAGCGTGCGATACCCGCTCGCCGGGCCGAGCGCGGACGAGGCGACGCGTGCGGCTGCGGCCGTCGTGAACCAGCTCGACGACTACCTCCTGCCGCGGCTGGCCCGGCTCGACGCCCCGCTGCTCGTGGTCATCGGCGGTTCCACCGGCGCGGGAAAGTCCACCCTCATCAACAGCCTGGTCAGGGCGCCGGTCAGCCCGGCCGGGGTGAGGCGCCCGACCACGCGGGTGCCCGTCCTGGTCGCTCACCCCAACGACGTGCCGTGGTTCACGCAGGCGAACCTGCTGCCGCGCCTCGGGCGTACTACGTCCCAAGGCGTGGCCGCCGGTTTCCTGCGGGTCGTCTCTGCGCCTTCACTCACGCCCGGACTCGCTCTGCTGGACGCTCCCGACATCGACTCGGTGGTCGACGCCAACCGGGTTCTCGCGGACCAGTTGCTCGCTGCCGCGGATCTGTGGCTGTTCGTCACAACGGCGGCCCGGTACGCCGATGCGGTGCCGTGGGAGCTCCTGCTCATTGCTCGGAGCCGGGCCACCGCGGTCGCGCTCGTGCTCGACCGGGTGCCGGCGGGAGCCGCAGACGAGATCGCCCCGCACTTGGCCGAGATGCTTCGCGCTCGCGAGCTGGGCGACGTACCGATCTTCGTCATTGCCGAGTCTGAGCTGGATCGCCAGGGACTCTTGAGCGACCGGACTGTCGCCTCGTTGAGCGAGTGGCTGACGGCGCTGGCTCTGTCGGCAGCCGCCCGCGCCTCGGTGGTCCGCCAGACGGTCGACGGCGCGATCGTCGCGTTGGGTCCGTCCGTCGAACGCCTCTCGGCCGCGGCGGACGAACAGGTCGCCGCCGCGGGTGCCCTCGCCGCTGGAGTATCCACCGCGTACCACACAGCCACGACCGCCGTGGAGCTCGGAGTGCGCGACGGTGTCCTGCTGCGCGGTGAGGTGCTGGCACGATGGCAAGAGTTCGTCGGTACCGGCGAGCTCATGCGGGCCATCCAGGCCCGGGTGGGCTGGCTGCGCGACCGCATCGCTGGCGCCCTCACCGGCCGACCCCCGTCCGGCGACACGCTCAAGGCGGCCCTCGAGTCCGGCCTCGTCACGCTGGTCCGCGGCGCGGCCGCCGACGCCGCCGAACAGGCTGCCGGAGCGTGGCGCATCCACCCGGCGGGCGCGGCCCTGCTCACGCCAGGCCTGGCCGCGCCGTCGGCAGACCTCACCGAACGCATCGAACGGATGGTCCGCGACTGGCAGCGCGGCGTGCTCGAGTTGGTGCGGACGCAGGTCGGCAATAAGCGTTTCGTCGCCAGAGCCGGTGCGTACGCGGTGAATGCCATCGGGCTCGTCGTGATGATCGCGGTCTTCACGGCCACGTCGTTCATACCGACCGGCGCCGAGCTCATCGTCGCCGGCGGCACCACCATCGCGGCGCAGAAGGTGCTGGAAGCGATATTCGGGGATCAGGCCATCCGCGAGCTCGCCGTTGAGGCGCGGCGGGACCTGCTCGAGCGGGTAGCCGCGCTGCTCGATGCGGAAGCCAACCGGTATCGCACCGTCCTGGATGGCACCGGTGTGGATCGCGATGCTGCCGACCGGCTGCGACGCGACGCGGCGGCCGTGCGGTCCGCACGCGCCGCGGCCCCGCTTCCCGACGGTGGTGCCGACTCCCGCCCAAACAAGGGCTGGAAAGGCTTGTTTAGGCGGGAGCGATGACCGTGACCGATCGCCTCCAGCCCGCCCGAGCGGGACGCCGGGCGCGATTGGAGTCAGTGGTCGACCGGGTGGAAGCGCTGCGTCGCTTCGTGGATGTGACGAAGCCCTACCTGCCCGAGCGCGCGACGACGAAGGCGCGTGCCCTCGTTGATCGCGCCGGAGAGCGGCTGTCGCTGTCGCGTGAGCACACCGTCGTGGCCCTCGCCGGCGCAACCGGCAGCGGCAAGTCGAGCCTGTTCAACGCGCTCGCGGGCGTGGATCTGTCCACTGTGGGACTGAGGCGGCCGACCACCGGCGCCACGCACGCCTGCGTGTGGGGTCACGCCCCCGCCGGCGAGCTGCTCGACTGGCTCGGCGTGCCCACGTCACACCGATTCAGCCCGGCTCGCACGACGGGCGAAGTGGCGTCTCCCGAGGGGGAGGACGAGACCCTCCGAGGACTGGTCCTGTTGGATCTGCCCGACTTCGACTCGGTCGAGGAGACCCACCGCGTCGAGGTGGACCGCCTACTCGCCCTCGTCGACCTCATGGTGTGGGTGCTCGACCCGCAAAAGTACGCGGATCGTGTTGTGCACAAGCAGTACCTCAGCCAGTTCAGCCGGCACCGCGAGGTCACGGTCGTTGTGCTGAACCAGTCGGACCTGCTGAGTTCCGGCGATATCGAGCGCTGCCTGGACGACCTCCGACGCTTGGTGAACGACGACGGGCTGGAAGGGGTGCCGGTCCTCGCCACGTCGGCCGTAGCCCCGCGCGGTCTGGCACCGCTGCGGACGCTGCTGGAGCGCGCGGTGGCTGCGCGGCAGGCGACCCTGCGCCGGCTGGCCGGCGACGTCGGCGGTGTGGTCGCAGAACTGACACCGCTGGTCGAGGCCGGCGAGGGGTCGACAGTAGACACTGTGGACGCCGCCACGGTACGTGCCCTCACCGACGCGCTGGCGAACGCGGCCGGCGTACCGGTCGTCGCGAGGGCGACACAGCGGGCGTACGTGCACCGCGCGGTCCGCAGCACGGGGTGGCCCATGATGAGGTGGCTGCGCCGACTGCGGCCAGACCCGCTGAGCCGGCTGCGTCTTGGCACGCGGCCGGCCAAGGGAACCGAGTCGTCGGCCGAGGCGGCTCCGGTCGCGGCTACCTCGGTAACTCCGGCCGCGCCAGCCGCACAGGCGGCGGTCGGTCTCGCCCTGCGGGCAGTGGGCGAGCGGGCCGGCGAGCGCCTTCCCCCGCCGTGGCCATCTGCCGTGCTCGAGGCGGCACGCTCTCATGTGGACGACCTCCCCGATGCGCTGGACGTCGCCATCGCCCGCGCCGATCTCGGTATGTCGCGGCGCCCCCGGTGGTGGAGTGTGATCGGCGCCCTTCAGTGGACCCTCACGCTCACCGCGTTGCTAGGACTTATCTGGCTCGTCCTGCGGTACGCACTGTCGGCCCTGGAGTTGCCGGAGCTGCCGACCCCACGGGCCGGGCGGACACCGCTGCCCACGCTGATGTTCCTCGGCGGTCTGCTGGGTGGACTGCTCGTGTCGATCATCATCCGACCAGTAATCCGAATCGCGGCCCGGCGGAAGGGCCAGCGCGCTGCCCGACGCATGCGAAGCGCCGTCGAAGCGATTGCCCAGACGATGATCATCACTCCCGTGCGCGAGGTTCGCCGGGCGTTCGACGATGCGCGAGAGGCGCTGCGCGCCGCACGATGACCGTCCGAACGGTGAAGTACCCACCGGCGGCGGACAAGCGTAGGGTAGAAGTGTCGCTCGGGACCCCGGTGGCTGACAGTCCGCCGTTGGCGGACGCACCCACTGATCGAGGTCAATATGACGTGCAATCTCAGCGCGAGACATCATCCCCGGCGCGTGCGTGCGAGACCTGGCGCGACATCGCTCAGCCTGAACCCGAACCTGTGCTAGTCGGATGACCACCACACCTGTCGTCGTCAGCCGCGACCCACACGCGAACGGACCCGGGTCGAACGCCCGCGCCCACACCCGGCTGTACCGGGAGGGTACCTGCGTGTTGCAGGACTTTCCGGTCGCCGAGATCTCCGACCACTTGGCGGATCCGGCGTCGGTGGTGTGGTTGGACCTGTGCCGGCCGACACCGGCCGATTTCGACATGGTCAAGACGGAGTTTGGCCTGCACGAATTGGCCGTCGAGGACGCGCTGCACGAATCCGAACGCCCGAAGCTGGACCGCTACGCCACGCACCTACTCCTCAGCGCCTATGCAGTCACCCTCGACCCCACATTCGCGCGGTTGGACGCCAGCGAGATCGCGGTGTTCATCACCGGCCAGGCGTTGATTACCGTGCGCAAAGACGAGCGGTTCGACATCGCACCGGTGCTAGCGCGCTGGGACGCCTGACCCGACCTCGCCACGAACGGCGTCGCGTTCCTGCTGTACGGCCTCCTCGACCACCTCGTCGATGGCCACTTCGCCGCCATACAGCAGCTCGACGAGGGCATCGAGCAACTCGAAGACCTGCTATTCGACGAGCGCCGGTCAAGTATCGAGACAGTCCAAAAGCGCTCTTTTCAGCTCCGCAAGAACCTCGTCGTGCTTCGTCGCGTGGTGCTACCCATGCGTGAGGTTCTCAACACCCTACTTCGCCGTGATCTGCAGACCGTCGGCGAGGCGATGATGCCGTACTACCAGGACGTCTATGACCACGTCCTGCGAGCCACCGAGTGGACCGAGTCCCTACGTGATCTAGTCGCCACGACCGTCGAGACCAACCTGACCGTCCGCGCCAACCGGATGAACCTCATCGTGAAAAAGGTGACCAGCTGGGCCGCGATCATCGCCGTCCCCACCGCGATCACCGGCTTCTACGGCCAGAACGTGCCCTATCCGGGCTCGGGCAGCCAGTGGGGTGTGCTGACGTCCGTCGCGCTGATCGCCGGCCTGTCCGCGGTGCTCTACCTGACCTTCAAACGAAAGGACTGGCTCTAGCCGGCCGACAAGTCGACCACCAACTCAAGGTCCGGGAGGGCAGAGCATCGGCATGGAGTTCGACGTCACTATCGAGATCCCCAAGGGGACGCGCAACAAGTACGAGATGGATCCCCAGACCGGCCGGATCCGGTTGGACCGCACCCTCTTCACCGCTACCCAGTACCCGGCCGACTACGGCTACATCGAACACAGCCTCGGCGAAGACACCGACCCCCTCGACGCGCTGGTGCTGGTGCAGGAGCCCACCTTTCCCGGCTGCCTCATCCGATGCCGGGCCATCGGCATGTTCCGCATGCGGGACGAGAAGGGGCCCGACCCGAAGGTGCTGTGCGTGCCAACGTCTGACCATCGCCTTGCCTACCTGCGGGACATCACGGATCTGGAACGCTTCTACAAGCTGGAGATCCAGCACTTCTTCGAGGTCTACAAGGACCTTGAGCCGGGCAAGAGCGTCGACGTCGAAGGCGGAGTATGGGCCGGCCGAACCGAAGCCGAGGCCGAGATCACACGCTCAACCGAACGCGCTCGAATGTGTCTGCCCGCCAGATGACCACGCCAAAGGCGATCCTTCAGCCGTCCCCGTTCGGCCCCCCGCTGCTCGCCGGGCGGGCGCCCCAGACTCCGGCTCGTTCACTGCATTGGGTAGCACATGACGACCGCGGTGCGACACGACAGATGTGCAACCGTGTCGGTGCGGGATCGGGCTGGCGGGCGTAGGCTGCGGGGTGACAAGCCGTTTGAGGAGCCAGTTTCGTTCGACCCGGTCCTTGTCCTACGTCACCCGCCCGTCGCGGCCTCGCGAACCGTAGAGGTATCGGAGGCGGCCGTCGTGGTCTTATCGTTCGGCAGCGCGGTGTTCGGATGGGGCGGCGCGATGAACGCCGATCGCAGTATGCGGCTGTGGAGCCTGGCCGTCGAACACGCTCACGGTCGGCCGGTCACGATCGAGCACGTCTGCGCCGCGGTGATTTCGGCTGCCGGCGTGGACAGCGCCGCGGTCACGGTGATGCTCAGCGCTACCCCGCGCGAAACGATTTACACCAGCGATCAGGTCGCCTCGGATCTGGAGGAGCTGACCCTGACGCTCGGCGAGGGTCCGTGTGTGGATGCCTTCGCCGGCAGCCCAGCACTGGTCGCCGATCTGGCGGCCCCGGACTGCCTTGCCCGCTGGCCGGTGTTCGCGCCGGCGGCGGCGCAGGCGGGCGTCCGTGCGATGTTCGCGCTGCCGGTGCAGGTCGGTGCGATCCGTCTCGGTGTCATGTGCCTCTACCGCGTACAGCCTGGTGACCTTGATCGCGGGCAACTGTCCGATGCGCTGGTGTCGGCGGACACGGCGTGCGCCCTGCTGCTTGACAAGGCGCAGCGCGACCCGGCAAGAGGAGACGGACGCTGGCCCGAGCAATCCGGCCCGCACCACCCCGAGGTACACCAGGCGACCGGAATGATCATCGTGCAACTGGGAGTGACCGCGGCAGTGGCCCTTGTCCGGTTGCGCGCCTACGCGTACGCCCACGACCGGCGGTTGCGTGACGTTGCCGGTGATGTGGTCGCCCGACGCTTGCGATTTGCACCCGACGCCGACGGTGACCAGGGCCGCGGTTGCAGCTAGGATCCGATCCGACCTGTTCGCAGGGTTGGTGCGGCCCGTTACTACCGGCCGCCAGGCTGTCAGGACTACTGTGTGGCGAGGGTGAGTGAGATGGCCGAGACCCAGCTGGCCGACGTGTTGGTGGAGATGGCCGACACGCTCGTCGACGAATTCGACGTGATCGACTTCCTTCATGTGTTGACCGAGAGGTGTGTCCAGCTACTCGGCATCTCGGCGGCCGGGCTGCTGCTGACCGACCAGCAGGACACGCTGCAGGTGGTGGCCGCCTCCTCCGAACGGACCCGGCTGCTGGAGCTGTTCCAACTGCAAACCGACCAAGGCCCCTGCGTGGACTGCTTCCGCACCGGCCAACCAGTGTCGGTCGCCGACCTGCCCGCCGCCGGCCGCTGGCCGCGCTTCACCGCCGCCGCCACCGAAGTCGGCTTCGCCGCGGTCCACGCCCTGCCCATGCGGCTGCGCAGCGAGGTCATCGGCGCGCTGAACCTCTTCGACACCAACCCGGGCGCGCTCGATGAGGGCAAGCTACGCATCGGCCAAGCCCTAGCCGACGTGGCCACCATCGGACTACTGCAGCAACGCGCCATCCACCGCCGCGACATAGTCACCGAACAACTGCAAACCGCGCTAAACAGCCGCATCCTGATCGAACAGGCCAAAGGCGTACTGGCCGAACGCCATCATCTAGACGTCGCCGACGCCTTCGCGCTGCTTCGAAGCGGCGCCCGCAGCCACAACCGGCGCCTGTCCGAACTCGCCCAGGCCATCGTCGATGGCTCCGAACAGATGATCCCGCCGGGAGACGCCACCAGCCGGCCCAGCTGACGGACCGACCAGGTCGGCGCTGACCAACCACATTGCATCCTGGCGGATGGGTTCTCGCGCATGCCTGGCGGTCCGTGACCATCCGACCCTGGGAATATCCCATGGCACCCATCGGATTGAAAACTCTCAGTGTTGGGTACAGCAAAGGCATGGGTATCGGAGCAGGCATATTCCTCATTGCCGTCGGCGCGATCCTGACCTTCGCGGTAGACGCGACGGTCGCCGGGCTAGACCTGGACGTCGTCGGCTGGGTCCTCATGCTCGCCGGCGTGGCCGGGCTCGTCCTCTTCTTCTACTTTTGGAACCGACGCCGTTCCCCCCGCGCCGTCGTAACCGAACGCCGCAGCTACGACGAGGACACCGGCCTGCCGCCGGTGTGATTCAGGCGCGTTATGCGAATCGGAAGCAAGCCGTGGCACGTCCTGGCTTCGAACCGCAGCGTCTGCCGACACGCGGCGGGCGGCCGCCACCGCGTTCATCAGCATTTAGCGCTCCATCACCGGGCCCCACGTGAGGAGAACCGTACGCCATGACCGTGAACGCCAGGATCAAGAGCATTGTTCGAGCCGTCAAATACAAGGCGCAGGAAACCAGGGGAAGGGCAAAGCAGACAGCCGGCAAGGCCACCGGCAACGACAGACTCCGCCGCGAAGGCAAGGCCGAGGAACTCAAGAGCAAACTCAACCAGTTCGCAAAGAGGATCAAGGACGCCATCAAGCCCAATCGGTAGGTCGCGGCCGCTACCGGGACTTCCTGGACCACCTACTCGGCCTGTGACTTCGTCGCGGTGTCATGGTCCCTAGAGCGACCCGGCGGCGGGCCACTCTCAACCCGTTGGGGCTTGCACTCTTCGGCTGGCTCCCGCTGCGCCTGCGGTGGATCCGACGCGCGAGTGTCGGGTCAGCGCTGCGGGGCGAGAGCGCGGGGCGAGACTTGCTCGCCCTGCGGGCGCTGGCTCGCCTGCCACTGCGGCGCCTGCCCATACACCCCGACCCGGTCAGCGCGTGGCGGGCAGGTGATACATCCACTTTGGATGCCCTAGCCAAACTGGAGCTGCGTACGCTCGGCTTGAACGCCTGATCTGCGCCCGCGGGCGGCGGTTCCGTCAAGGAGGTGAGAAGAGACAGAAAATCGTCTAGCGGACCATCGCCCGACGCACTCGGCCGAGGCCGTAGCGCGGTCGTGGGCGTGCCGGCAGGACACCGCAGCTGCGCCGAGCCTCTATGCGCCTGCCCTGCCGCAGCGTACTGTTTGGACCAGGATCGGCTTGAATGTGCGACGCCCGATTCCGCGTTCGCGCTAAGCGCTTCGCCGCCGGGACCCCGCGGTAACGACCAGCGACCCCGGCGCTCCAATTGAGGCGCCGTCCCTGCCGGCACAGCCGCGGCGTGTTCCCCGTTTGGGGCGTTGACCACCATGACCACTCTCGCCAAACCAACTATGATCATCGCAACGGCCATGTGCCTCGCCGAACCGACGACATCCTTCTCCGGCCACCGCCGGCAGCGCTCAACAACCATGCACGCCGTTGCCCCATCCCGCAACAGCCAACCGGTCGACGCGCCAGCGACCACCGAAGCGCTGCTGCGCCAACGCGAGGCCGTGCCGGCCGACCATCCAGACCGCGCCAAACTCCGCGCCACGGTCATCGAGAAGAACCTGCCGATGGCCAAACAACTAGCCCGTCGCTACGCCGGACGCGGCGAATCCCTCGACGACCTGGTTCAGGTCGCCGCCCTCGCCCTGATCAAGGCGGTCGACGGTTACGACCCCAGCCGGCAGATCCCATTCGCCGGTTACGCGATCCCGAGCATCCTCGGCGCACTCAGGAACCACTTCCGCGATTCCGCCTGGGGGATTCGGGTGCCGCGCTCCATCCAGGAACTCGCCCTTGACGTGGTAACTGCCACCGGCGAGCTCAATCAGCGGCGGGGCCGCTCGCCGACACCCGCCGAACTCGCCGACCATCTGCAGGTGAACGTCGATGACATCCTGGCCGCCATCGGCGCCTGGCAGTTCTACAACCTGGCGTCCCTGAACGCCCCGCGCGCCGGCACCGACGGAACCGACAGCGCCGACCTCATTGACCTCACGGGTGGCACCGATCCGCGCTACGCCGGCCTGGACGACCGCCTGATACTCCGGTCGCTCGTCGCGGCTCTTCCCCGGCGGGAGCGTCGCATCCTCAGCATGCGGTTCTACGGCTATATGACCCAGACCGAGATCGCCGCCGAGGTCGGGCTGTCCCAGATGCATGTATCCCGACTGCTGAGGCGGTCCCTCGCCCAGCTACGGGCCGCAATGCTCAGCTGATCTACCCAGGCGAGGTAGATGATCCCGCCGCAGACGGCCACCAGCCTGCCCAGCTGACGGACCGACCAAGTCGGCCCTGCTCGAAAGGCTGGCATCCGTGTGATTGAGAGCCCTCAGTGTTACAGCACGGGCATGGGTATCGGAGTAGGCATCTTCCTCATTGCCGTCGGCGCGATCCTGACCTTCGCGGTAGACGCGACGGTCGCCGGGCTAGACCTGGACGTGGTCGGCTGGGTCCTCATGCTCGCCGGCGTGGCCGGGCTCGTCCTTTTCGTCTACTTTTGGAACCGACGCCGTACTCCCCGCGCCGTCGTCACCGAACGCCGCAGGTACGACGAGGACACGGGTTTGCCACCCGCGTGATTTCCGGCCCGCCGCGCCAGCACGGCTCGTCGGCCGCGGTGCCACGGTGCGAGCGCGCCAGACCCAGCCAGTCGGAACCACTAAGGCCTCGGCCCGCCGCTCGGACGAACGCCGCCCAGGCTGGTGAGGCGCCGTGCCTCGAGACGCTGCGGCACCGGCCAGTGCACGTCGAATACCCAGCCGACCTTCTCCAGGAGCCAGACGACCCGGGCGGACGGGTCGAGCTGGCCGCGAAGGACGCCGTGTCGGGCGCAGGTCGGGTCGGCGTGGTGGGAGTTGTGCCAGCTCTCTCCGAACGAGATTATCGCCAGCGGCCAGAAGTTGGAGGCGCGGTCGCCGGTACGGGTGGCGAACGGGCGTTGTCCGTACACGTGGCAGATGGAGTTGATCGACCAGGTGATGTGGTGCAACAGGGCGATGCGCACCAGGCTGGCCCAGAAGAACGCGGTCAGCGCGCCGTACCACGACCAGGTCAAAAGCCCGCCGAACACCGGCGGGGCGAGCACAGAGACCGCGGCGAGCGTTGGGAAGAGTCGGTCCACCCTGCTGATGTCGTGGTCGGCGAGCAGGTCCGGGGGCGAAGCGGGCCCGGTTGGTGGACTGTCGCTGGAACAGCCAGCCGCAATGGGCGAAGAGCAGTCCCTTGGCGAGGCCGGTGACGGACGGTGGCACCGTAGCGCCACGGGGAGTGCGGGTCGCCCTCGCGGTCGGCGTAGGCATGGTGGCGTCGGTGGTCGGCGACCCATTGAATGATTGCGCCTTCCATCGATAGCGATCCGGCCACGGCCAGGGTGACCCGCAGCCACCGCGCGGCCTTGAACGCACCGTGGGTAAAGTGGCGGTGTAAGCCTACCGCCACGCCGAAGCCTGTCACGAGGTACGCCACCAGGCCGATGGTCAAGTCCAACCAGGACAGACCCCAGCCCCAGGCGATCGGCACGGCCGCAACCAGTGCCAGGAATGGCACGACCACGCCCACTGCTAGCGCGGCCAGAGCCGAGCGTGGCAACGGCTCTTCCAGCATCGGCTGACCGACCGCGGACGGTGCTCTACGGGGCAGATCTACGACAACCATCTCCAAGACCCTTCAGGTGGCGCCGCTGTGTGCGGCTGACCGCCAGGGTCCGGGGCGAAGACTGATGGCGACGGCGACGCGCCGCACCGTTTCCAGGATAGACCGCCCGGATGGATCGGCGCTGAGTTGCCGGAATCGGTTCATCGGCGCGGAGCGCGCATAGGCATAGAGTGAAGGTGTCGCTCAGGACCCCGGTGGCATGACAGTCCACAACCAACGGACGCACCCCGCCGAGCTGAGATCCACATGACCGCGCGAATCCAGGACCGCCCGTCGCCACACGGCAGCGCGCATCTGCGCGGCCCGCAGGCAGCAGGATGCCTGTCTCGCTCGGCGGCGCCTCAGCGACCGTCGGCAACCTCGACGTGCCCAACGCATCTGGCGGACTCGGCCGGATCGAGTCCGCTCCTCAGAACTGACGAAGGAAGGTGACGCAGCCATGCTGCTGCGATTTGACCCGTTCCGTGACATCGACCGGCTGGCCAACGAGATCCTCGGCGCCCCCCGGGTCCCGCAGCCGATGCCGATGGACTGCTACCGACACGGTGACACGTTCTTCCTGCATTTCGACCTGCCCGGCGTCGATACCGACACATTGGAAGTCACCGAGGAGAACAACACGCTGACGGTGCGCGCCCAACGGCACGCCGCCGTGCCTGAGGACGCCGTCTACCTGGTCGCCGAGCGTCCCGTCGGGTCTTATGCCCGCCAGTTGGTCGTCGGCGACGGTCTGAACCTCGAAGCGATCGTGGCCGGCTACCACGACGGCGTACTCACATTGACCATCCCTCTCGCCGAGCAGGCCAAGCCACGGCGTATCGACGTCAGTCGTAGCCAGGACAGCGATACCGCGATTTCCGGCGGCGGCCACAAGACGATCAACAGCCAGGCGGCCGAGGGCGACCAGCCGATAGGCGCCGCCACCACGTGAACCGGCCGCACACATCACACGACCACGCCGGGGCGGCGGCACGCGGCGAGGGAGCGGCGACCTGCGTCCGTCGAACGTCAAGTCCGCCGAAGTGTGGTTCGTCCAGTCCAGATCACAGAATTGCACGGGCGAAGGTCCGGTGACCGGCAATCTTGTCGAGGAGGTGGGGAAGGTCGATCACCGCGATGCCAATCGATGTGTCGGCGCAACCGTACGGCACGATGAGGCGTTCGCCATGGGCTAGGCGCCTCACGAGTAGGCGACGTTGGGGACATAGCCTTCGCGTTCAGCCTCAGTCGGTGATAGCAGCGGTTCTGCCAGTTGTGCGATCAGTCGGGTTGGGTCCTCGAGGTCCAGGAGCAGGACGCCGATTGTGTAGCTTCGCATGGGTCCTACCCCGTGGGTGAGGACGAGCCAGCCGTCGGGTGTGTCGATGGGCGACCGTGAGCCCGTCGGGTCCGCTGGACGCCATCGTCATGGCCGCGTCCGCCGACGCCGACGACGCGTCCGGAGACACCACCAGCAGGTCGGCCCGCTGGTCCCCACCCGTGGTGGCAATGAGCAGCTCGGCGTCGAGGGTGGTGAACCATCCCAGACGAACCGTCCGACCGGCTACCCCAATCCGACACGGATGGCTGTCCCAGCCGGACGGGTTGAGCATGATCTTGGTTACCGGAATCTGCCGAGCGTCGAGCGCGTGCACCAGGTTGGAAACCTCGACGACTGGGTCACGGGAACGTGGTCACCAGGCCCCGTCCAGCATGGTGCGCCTCGAGACGTCGCGGCGAAACATCAGGCGTGGTGCGGCCGGAGCGGCGCTCGAGGTCAGGGTTCGGCGGTCACCGGCGGAGCGCATCAGGACCCGCTGACGTCCGCGCCGTTGTCCGTGCCAGTGTCCGCGAGCGGCGTCGCGGTGCTCTCGTCTCGGCGCCGGCCCGCCGCCAGCCGTAGCTGAACGATCCGAACCGCGGCCGGCAGCGTCACGAGCAAGACCCCGAAGATCGCTGACAGCAGAAGCGCCACACCCATCGGCGGGCTCCCATGAGCACCGAGGAAGTAGACGTCGGATCGTTGGCCGTTCTGAAGAATGAAGATCAAAAGGAGCAAGAGCACGAGTGCGAAGACCACCACCGCCACCCAGAGCCCGCCCGCACGGGTCCGAGGTAGGTGCAGACGCCCTCGCGCGCGCTGTGCGACCGCGGGCGTAGGTGTCGTTTCGAGCTCCGCCTCGCCGCTCGTTGCCGTTTGCCGTTGGTTCGAACTCTCGGTCACCACGACCACGACCTTTCGATGGCACGAGAATTGGAGTTTGCGCGGCGTCGTCCGGGCGCGGGCGCTACCACAAACTGATCGCGGGTCTACATCGAACCAGGCGTGCTTGGACGGACGAGCCTTGCGTGGAAGGAGTTACCGTCCGCCGCACTGGACGCCGCGGCGCGATGCAGCGGTACGCGGTATCCATCTCGAGGTTGCCCGGTCATCGTGTCCCCGACTCATCGGGAGCGCCCACCAGCGGCGGACTGTCTAGTCACCGGGGGCCCGGGCAACACCTTCACTCTACCCCTCGCAGCGTCGGAGAGCACGAGTCGGACGGCCGGCGCGATGACTACAACGATCGATATGCCAGACGTTCTCGCCGGTCCGTTGTGATGCGGCGCCGCCCCCAGCTTCCAATGTTCATGATCGACTTGTCGGGGACCAGTGGCTGGGCGTGCGATGATTGGACTCATCCAGATAAGGCCGTGACAGTCATGTCAACAGTGCAGCTTCCCAAACGCACGTCCGCCCAGCTCGGTTCGCCAACTCCAACCCCGCTCGACCGCGCGCGTCTGGACCAACCGGAGCTGGAGCCCGTGTACGACGTGCAAATTGCGGAGATCGTCGGCCGACTTCAGCAGCGGTACCCGCGCGAACAGATCTCCCGAGCTGACCTCGAGGGACGGGTCCGAGGCTTCCACCGCCAATTCAGTACCGCCCGGATCCGAATCTTCGTCGCCGTCTTCGTCGAGCGCCTCGTACGGCGCTCGATCGAGGAGCCATTCGTCCACACACTGGGCGCTGTGGCTGCGAGGACGCGGGGCTAGGTTGTCCTGGCGCTCGCGACCTCCTCGTTGGTTGCGTCGATAGTGCTATGTGAGTGGCAGTGCAGGATCAGCATGCCGGCTCCCCGGACATTGATCCTCCACAGCCTCCCGGTCCCGTTGGACTTTGCTTTCGCTGCCTACGTGAGGGCATGTGTCACGACGTGATGAAGAGGTCGTTCTTGACGTTGGTCACGCCGGCGGCGGCCCAGGCCACGTGTTCGACCTGTTGGCGCTCCGCCCATGACCGCACGCTTCCGCGCAGGGTCAGTTCGTGGCCGTTGACATCTACGCTGATGGCCTGCGCGTCGAGCGGGGCGTTGCGCCGGATGGCCGCCTCGACTGCGTATTTGATCACCGACACTGATGCGTTCTCGGTGAGCGAAATGTTGTTGTTCACTCCGGTGATGCCTCTGATGTAGCTAACGGCCCGCATCGCCGCCTCGCGTTGGAAATCCCAAGTGACAGCGCCGGACAGGGTGAGCATGCGATCGCGGACCTCGATCGTGACGGCGTTAGAGGGGACGTCGACCGACCAGGCGAGCATGTAGCTGGCCGCTCCTGCGATGTCGGTGTCCGTCGCGCCGGAGGCACCTGCGCTGCGCACAACCATCTTGTCGGCAAGCAGTTTGACGCCCCACACTCGCTCGGCCGCTTGTTTCGCGGCGAGCCGTTCGGGCAGGCTACCGACGTCACCGGCAAGCGTCACCACTCCATCGTTGACCGTGACGGCGAGGTTGGTGTCGATGCTAGGGGTGTAAAGGAGTTCGTCTGAGACTTCGGCCTGCAGTTCCTGATCGCTTCGGTGCATTGTTTGTGTCACGCTCGTAACGGTCCTCCGTTAGGAACAAGAACTCCAGCGTTTTGACGCGTATTCAGGTAAATCTTCAAATAGATACCGAAAGTGCCCGGTTTTACGGTTGTATGACGGGCCAATACGTGCGACATCGATTTGTCACACCGATCTCAATGCGTGGTCGATCGTTTGCGGCGTCGGTCGATGGCACAATCAGGACTCGACAGGCCGCCCGCCCCCCTGGCCAACGTTGCTCGTCCGATGTGGAGAACCGACGGATCGA
>Ga0209889_1000075_pt1 | contig 18910 bp, 18 predicted proteins | sample GWRWN1_0_10_FD_187233 | JGI IMG/M metagenome (GOLD analysis project Ga0209889, IMG submission 187233) | Riverbed sediment microbial communities from areas with no vegetation in Columbia River, Washington, USA - GW-RW N1_0_10 (SPAdes)... | ecosystem: Environmental > Aquatic > Freshwater > River >... | reverse complement strand
CGACGTGGCGATCCCTTCTCGGTCTCACGGAGCTGTTTCAGCAGCTCCTTTTCGGGTCTGGACAGCTTGCGCGGGACCTCGATCCGGGTGGTGACCAGCAGGTCCCCGTGGCCTCCTCGCTTGGGCGCCCCCTTGCCCTTCAGTCGGAACGTCTTGCCGTTCGGGGTGCCCGCGGGGACCTTCATCGTGATCGGTCCGTTCAGCGTCGGAACCCGCACCTCCGCACCGAGCGCGGCCTCCGGATAGGTGACGGGCAGCTCGAGCGTCAGGTCGTGACCCGCGCGCCCGAAGAACGCGTGCCGCTGGACGCGGACCCGCACGAACAGATCCCCGGGCTGACCCCCCGCCGGACCCGGCTCGCCCCTGCCCGCCAGCCTGATCCTCGCGCCGTCGGTGACGCCGGCGGGAACCTTCACCTGGAAGCTCCGCGTCCTGCGGCGGCTCCCGGTTCCGCCGCAGGTCGGACACGGAGTCTCGACGACACGCCCCGACCCGTGACAGACCGGGCAGGTCTGGCTCATCTGGAACAGGCCCTGGTTCACGGCGACCGCGCCCGAGCCGCCGCATCGCGAACAGCTCGACGCGCTCGTGCCGGGAGCGGCACCGCTCCCGTGGCAGGTCTCGCACGGCGCCGGGCCCTGGATCCGAACCGGCACCGTCGTCCCGCTCATCGCGTCGTCGAACGCGACCGTCACGGTGGTCTCGAGATCGGCGCCACGGGCGGATCGATTCCCGGATCCGCGCCCCGCGCCGCCGAACAACCCCCCGAACAGGTCGCCGAGGTCGCCGAGATCCTCGAACCGGACACCCCCGGGGAAGCCGCCTGCGCCCCCAGGGAACCCGCCACCTCCTCCGGAACCTCCTACTCCGGAACCGGCGGCGGCCATGTCGCGGACCTGGTCGTACTGCTTGCGCTTGTCCTCGTCTCCGATGACGTCGTGGGCCGCCGAGATCTCCTTGAATCGCTCCTCGGCCTCCGCGTTCCCGGGGTTGGCGTCCGGATGGTGCTGCTGGGCGAGCTTGCGGTAGGCCTTCTTGATCTCGGCCGCGGTCGCGTTCTTCGCGACGCCGAGGACATGGTAGTAGTCCTTCTCGAACCACTCGCGGCGGACGTCGCCGTTCACGGTCGCTCCCCTTCCCTCAGGCGCGTTCGACGCGAACGCTCGCGGGACGAATCACGGAGCCGCGCAGCTTGTAGCCCTGCCGGAAGATCTCCGCGACGTGCGGGTCGCCCTCGCCCTCGCCGGTCTGCATCATGGCCTCGTGCTCGTTGGGGTCGAAGGTCTTGCCCTCGGCCTCGATCCGCTCCAGGCCCTCGGCTCGAAGGGTTTCGGCGAGCTTCGCGTACACGAGCTCGACGCCCTTGCGGAACGCGTCGAAGTCCGGACGACGCTCGGCCGCGATCAACGCCAGGTCGAACTCGTCCAGGACCTCGAGCAGTCCCTGGACGAACCGCTGGAGCTCCGCATCGACCAGGCGCTCCTGCGACCTCGTCATCCGTTTGCGGTAGTTCTCGAACTCCGCCTGGAGCCGCTGCAGGTGGTCTCGGTACTCGGCCGCCTGCGCCTGAGCCCGCTCGAGCTCGCCCGACTCGTCCGTCACGGTGGCGCCCTTGGACCGCGGGGGACGGGAGGCGCCCCCCGCGGTCTCGGCGGCGCGGGCCGGCGGAGTCTGCTCAGCCGGCTCGCCCTCGCGGTACCGACGCTTGTCGACGACGTGGACCTTCGGTCGCCGTTCGTTGAGCTCGTCGTCGTGCTCGGTCACCTGTCCGCCTTCGTCCGGGCGACCTTGACCTGGATCTTCGTCGGCTCGGTCATCGCGAACCCCCTTCGTCCACGATCTCGCCTTCGACGACGTCGTTCTCACCCTCGGGCTCGGTGGCGGCGGAACCACCTCCACCGGCGGCGGCAGCCGTCTGCTGCCCCTCCGGCGTCTGCTGGTACATCGCCTGCCCGATCCGCTGGAACGTCTGCATCACGGCGTCCGTCCCGGCCTTGATCTTCTCGACGTCCTCGCCCTTCAGGACCTCCTTGAGCTCGTCGTTCAGCTTCTTGAGCTCCTCCCGATCGGCCTCTTGTACCTTGTCGCCCCATTCCTCGAGCGACCGGTCGACCTGGTAGGTGAGCTGGTCGCCCTGGTTCCGCGCCTCGGCGGCCTCGCGCCGGCTGTGGTCCTCGGCGGCGAACTTCTCCGCGTCGTGCACCATCCGATCGATGTCCTCCTTGGACAGCGCCGTTCCGCCGGTGATCGTCATCGCCTGCTCCTTGCCCGTGGCCGTGTCCTTGGCCGACACGTTGACGATGCCGTTGGCGTCGATGTCGAACGCGACCTCGATCTGAGGCATCCCACGCGGGGCGGGTGGCAGACCCGTCAGCATGAACTTGCCCAACGACCGCACGCCCGGCGAATAGACCGTCTCGGCCTCGCCCTGCAGGACGTGGATCTCCACGTTGGTCTGATTGTCGTCGGCGGTCGTGAAGGTCTCCGACTTGCGCGTCGGGATGGTGGTGTTGCGTTCGATCAGCCTGGTGAAGATGCCGCCCTTGGTCTCGACGCCGAGCGTGAGCGGCGTGACATCCAGGAGCAGGATGTCCTTCACGTCGCCCTTGAGCACCCCGGCCTGGATCGCGGCTCCGACGGCGACGACCTCGTCGGGGTTCACGCCCTTGTGGGGCTCCTTGCCACCCGTGAGCTCCTTGACGAGCTCCTGGATCATCGGCATCCGCGTCGAGCCGCCGACCAGGATGATGTGGTCGATCGCGTCGACGTTCTTGCCCCAGTCCTTCACCGCGAGCTGGAACGGCTCCCGCGTACGCTGGACCAGATCCTCGGTCAGGCGCTCGAACTCGCTGCGCGAGAGCTTCATCTCCAGATGCAGCGGGCCTTCGGCGCCGGCCGACACGAACGGCAGGTTGATCGTCGCCTCGCTCACCTGCGAGAGCTCGATCTTCGCCTTCTCGGCGGCCTCCTTCAGGCGCTGCAACGCCATCCTGTCGGCTCCCAGATCGATGCCGTAGTTGTTCTTGAATTCCCTGACCATCCAGTCGATCACGCGCTGGTCCCAGTCGTCGCCGCCCAGCTGCGTGTCGCCGTGCGTGGCCTTGACCTCGAAGACGCCCTCGCCGATCTCGAGCAACGAGACGTCGAACGTGCCACCACCGAGGTCGAACACGAGGATCGTCTGGTCATGCTGCTTGTCGAGGCCGTACGCGAGCGCCGCCGCCGTCGGCTCGTTGATGATCCGGAGTACCTCGAGCCCCGCGATCTGTCCGGCCTCCTTGGTGGCCGTGCGCTGGGAGTCATCGAAGTACGCCGGGACCGTGACCACCGCCTGGTTCACGCTGTCGCCGAGATAGGCCTCGGCGTCGCGCTTCAGCTTCCCGAGGATCTGTGCAGAGATCTCCTGCGGCGTCCACTTCTTGCCGTCGACGTCCGGACCCCAGTCCTTCGCGCCCATATGCCGCTTCACGGACCGGACCGTTCGGTCCGGGTTCGTGATCGCCTGGCGCTTGGCGACCTCGCCGACCAAGATCTCGCCGTTCTTCGCGAACCCCACCACCGAGGGGGTCGTCCGCGAGCCCTCGGCGTTCGGGATGACGACGGGCTCCCCAGCCTCGAGCACCGACACCACCGAGTTCGTCGTCCCCAGGTCGATCCCCACCGCACGTGCCATCAGACATGCCTCCTTCGCTTGACGATCCTTCAGTCGCCCCGAATATAGAACCTTGAGCGTGTCGGTATCAACTTCGTGCCCGGCGCGGGTATTCCGATTGGAGGTCCCTATGACGTCGGGGGTTCGGGAAGGACACCGGCTTGGGCGGGGGGTGCGGGTTCGCTCGGCATCCCCGCGCCCATCCGGATGGCGACCACCGCCCCCGCGAGCAGGGCGATCCCGAGCACGACGGCCGCGATCTGTCCGCCCTCTGAGTCCCCGAGCAGGTCGGCCGACAGGACCGCCACGGCGACGAGCAGGCTGACGATCGCCAGGCCCTGGACCGCTCGATCGGCGAGCCACGATCCGACGGTCAGACAGCCGACGCCCCCGGCGAGGACCCACAGCTCAACGACCGTGAGGGTCGACTCGGAGGCTTGACCCCCGACCGCGAGCACCAACGGCGCGACGAGGACGATGATCGTGCCGAGGACGAGCGCCGTCCGCGAAGGCTGGATCACGCCCCGGGCCCCGAGAGCCATCCACGCCGCTCCGAACACCCACGTCAGGACCGCTGTCGCCACGAGATCGGTCCGTCCGAACGGATCGGGCTGCGGGAACACGGCTGCCGAGAGCACCGCGTACAACGCCGAGACCATGCCGAGCAACTGCAGGCTCTTGCGCAGGCCGAGCCACAGGCCTACCGCGACGGGCGCGACCAGGGCCGCGGACAACAGCGGGCGCGAACGGCCCTCCGGGTCGATCTCGGCGACCACCAGGATCGCCTGCACGACGACGCCCCAACCGAGCAGGGCCGCGAACCATAGCACGCTCCGGAGCCGCTGGTTCGACGAGATCGGCTCTCCGCTGATCGCGACCCCCGCCGCGAACAGCACCGCCGTGACGGCGATCGCCACGAGCAGGAGCGTGGTGCCCGATGGATCGACGCTCGTCGCGACGAGCGCGACAGTGCCGACCAGGCCCATCGCCACACCCGCGTATGCGGCCACTTGCACCGCGATGCTCCAGACCGACGCAGTCTCCGTCGCGAAGGGTCGTTCCTGCGACTGCGGCTCGATGTCCACGCGCGCTCCTCCCGGTTCGGTCCGGCCAATGATGACCCCGCCGACCTCGGGGTCAAGCGCCGAGGGGCGGCCGGGTATGCTCGCGCCGATGGTCGCTCGAGCCGCCGTCCTCGCACTCCTGATCGGCATCGCGGGTGGGCTTGCGGCCCGCAGAGCGCGCCTGCTCACGCGGCTCGTCCGCTTGGGCAGGCCCGTCGAACGGCGGGGCGACCTCCCACGGCGGCTCGCCAGGGAGGGCACCGAGGTCCTGGGGCAGCGCAAGCTCTTCCAGCGGGCGCTGCCGGGGCTGATGCACGCGCTGATCTTCTGGGGTTTCTTGGTCCTGCTGACTACGATCGTGGAGGTCGCGGGCGAGCTGATCGATCCGAGCTTCGAGCTCCCGCTGATCGGCGGGTCGCGGTGGCTGGGGCTCGTCCAGGACGTGTTCGCGGCCGGGGTGCTGGTCGGGATCGGAGTCGCGATCGGCATCCGGGTCGCCCAGCGTCCCGAGCGCTTCGTCGGGAGCCACCGCAGGGAGGCCTATCGGATCCTCGGCCTCATCTTCTGGATCATCGTGACGCTCTTCCTCGCCCGCGGCGCCCGGATCGCCGTGGGGAACGCCCCGGATTGGTGGTGGACGCCGGTGTCGACGGCGACCTCGTCCCTGTTCGGGTGGATGTCTCAGGGGTGGCAGCGGGCGTCGATGTGGACCTTCCAGTGGATCCACATGGCGATCATCCTCGGCTTCCTGGTCTACCTCGGGTACTCGAAGCACCTGCACATCGCGACGAGTGCGATCAACGTCTACTTCGCGAGCACCCGAGCGAGGGGCACCCTCACCCCGCTCCGGATCGATCTCGAGAACGCGGAGGCCGAGGACGTCCACCTGGGCGCGACGACCGTCACGGATCTCACATGGAAGCAAACGCTGGATCTGTACGCGTGTACTGAATGCGGCCGGTGTCAGAGCGCGTGCCCCGCGTGGAACACCGGCAAACCGCTCTCGCCCAAGCTCCTGGTCATGAACCTGCGAGACCACCTGTTCGAGCAAGGGCCACAGATCCTGGAGGGCAGGGCGGCCGGTGCGGAACCCGAACCCGTGCCCCTCGTGCCCGACGTGATCGACGAGGAGGTCCTGTGGGCCTGCACGACGTGCGGGGCGTGCATGCAGGAGTGCCCGGTCGACATCGAACACGTGGACACGATCGTCGATATGCGCCGCAGCCTCGTGATGGCGGAGTCGCGGTTCCCGGCCGAGGCGGGGGCGATGCTCCGCAACCTCGAGACGGCCGGCAATCCTTGGGGAATGCCGCAAGCGCAGCGCGGCGATTGGACGCAGGGCCTGGACGTCGAGGTGATCGGAGAAGGCGAGCGAGCGCCCGAGTACCTGTACTGGGTCGGGTGCGCGGGCGCGTTCGACGACCGCGCGAAGGCGATCTCGAAAGCGGTCGTCCAACTGCTCCAGCGTGCCGGTGTGTCCTTCGCGATCTTGGGGCCCAAAGAGCTCTGCACCGGCGACCCGGCTCGCCGGATCGGCAACGAGTACCTGTTCCAGACGCTCGCCGAGCAGAACGTGCAGGCGCTCTCCGATGCGGGCGTGACCAAGGTGATCGCGAACTGCCCACACTGCTTCAACACCCTTCGGAACGAGTATCCGGACTACGGCGGGACGTACGAGGTGATCCACCACTCACAGTTGCTCGCTCGGCTCGTCGCTGAGGGCCGGCTGCAGCCCACCGGCAACGTTTCGGCCACGCTCACGTACCACGACCCGTGCTACCTCGGGCGCCACAATGGCGTGTATCGCGACCCGCGGCGTGCCCTGGATGCCGTCCCGGGCCTGCGGACTGTCGAGATGCCTCGTCACGGCGAGCGCGCCCTGTGCTGCGGAGCGGGCGGCGCGCGGATGTGGATGGAGGAGCGTATCGGCAAGCGGATCAACCAGGAGCGGGCCGACGAGGCCGCGTCGACGGGCGCCAATACCGTCGGCGTCGCGTGCCCGTACTGCCTGATCATGCTCGACGACGGTGAACGGGCCCGGGGCGGCGGGGCGGAGGTCCTCGACCTCGCCCAGGTGCTGGCCCGCTCGGTCGTCGGGACCACGACCTGACGGACCGCTCGTACCGTACACGCCCCTGCCCACTCGCTCGAACGCCGTTGGGCCTATCGGGATCCCCGAGTCGAGGCTCGTGATCGGCCCGGATGCTACGGAACGCTCGCGCTCGGCGACCTCCCCACCGCCGAGCCCGGTTCAAGCCAGCGCCCGGAACGACCGAAATGAGAACTAGACCGAACGGACCGGCATCCTCCCGGTGGGGGTGCCGACCGGAGGTGGCGTGCTGATGCACGCACGAGAGGCCGGCGTCGAGCGCACGCGAGCGACGCAGAGAAGGCGCTGGAGAAGACCGAAGACCAGAGCAAGGATGGAGGACGGTGCAAGCGATGACGCTTCGGAGCGAGGCGACGTCCGCCGAGGGCTTCGAACGACCCGATGAGCTGCTCGAGGACGACCCGGCCAAAGTGGACCGGGCGCGTCTGGCGTTTGCGATCCACGACGGCCTGACGCAGGTGGTCACCGCGTCGGTGCTCGAGCTCGAGGCGCTCGCCCATCGCGTCGAGATCCAACCGGTCGAAGCGTCCGAGGCGCTCCGCCAAGCGGTGCGCGAGCTACGAAGAGCGCTCGAGGAGATCCGGGGGGTGCTCGCGCACCTCACCCCCACCGACCCCGGGAAGGTGCAACCGATCGAGGACCTCCTGAAGAGCGTGCTCGAGCGGTGGCAGCTGCCCGCCACGTGGTCGGTCGAGGGTGACCTTGCAGAGGTCCCCGCGTCGGTGATGGAAGCAGCTTCCTCGGTGATCCGCGAGGGCATCGCCAACGCGGCCAAGCACGCGGATGCGGGCGAGGTCGCTGTCCGGGTCTTCGCGTCCGATCGCTCGGTCGATGTCAGCGTCGAGGACCACGGCCGCGGCTTCGAGAGCTCGAAGAACGAGCCCGTCGCCGGGCACCTGGGGTTGGACATGTTGCGTCGGCGGGTCGCCGACGTCCACGGAACGCTCGACGTCCAGTCGGCGCCGGGCAAGGGAACGCGGGTCGTCGCGAGGCTCCCCGTTGCTGAGAAGGAGTAAGCCGGTGAGGGTGCTCGTCGTCGACGACCACGCGCTGGTGCGCCGCGGGATGGGGCACGTGATCCGCGAGTGTTTCCCCGACGCAGAGGTGCTTGAAGCAGGGAGCGCGACCGACGCGCTCGAGAAACTGTCCGCGGGATCCATCGACATCGCGCTCGTCGATGTTCGGATGCCCGACGCCGACGGGCTCGAGCTCTTGCACGACCTGAAGAGCCGGTGGCCGGAGCTGCCCGTGATCATGCTGACGTCGTTCGATCACGCGCACTACGTTCGTCGCGCACTCGCCGAAGGTGCGGCCGGGTACATGCTGAAGGACGCCACGCCCGAGGACCTCGAGCAGGCGATCAACGTGGCCCTGTCCGGTGGGGGCAACGTCCTGTCCCCGAAGGTGATCCAGAACCTGTTCGAGTCCATCGAGGGGGGGGCGGCCGGCGACGGATCTCCGTCCGTGCGCACCGCGGGATCGCTCACGCAGCGCGAGACCGAGATCTTGGCCCTGCTCGCCGAGGGCAGGAGCAACCGCGACATCTCGCGCGCCCTGTTCCTGTCGGAGAAGACGGTCAAGGCGCACCTGGCTGCCATCTTCCGCAAGCTGAGCGTCACGAACCGCACGCAGGCCGCGATGGCCGCGGTGTCGATGGGCATCGGGCCCGGCCTGCAACCGGTGGAATTGGGAGGCCGAACCATGGGGTCCGGCCACTAGGACGAGCGAGAGCGAACCGGACTCGAGCGCGAGGAAGCAACTAGCCGCGCTCGCCGTTCTCGAACTCCTCGAAGAACCGACTGGCGGTCGGTCCTCGCTGGCCCTGGTACTTGCTCCGGGTCCCTTTCGAGCCGTACGGAACCTCGGCGGGCGTGCTGAGCCGGAAGAACGAGATCTGTCCGATCTTCATGTGCGGGTAGATCGTGATCGGAAGGTTTGCGACGTTCGAGAGCTCCAGCGTCAGGAACCCATCCCACCCGGGATCGACGTAGCCGGCGGTCGAATGGATCAGCAGCCCGAGTCGACCCAGGCTCGACTTCCCCTCGAGGCGAGCGACCAGGTCGTCGGGCAGACGTACGCGCTCGATCGTCGAGCCGAGGACGAACTCCCCCGGATGCAGGATGAAGGCCTCGTCCTCGGCCACCTCGACCACCTCGGTCAGGTCGGGCATCTCGCTGCGCACGTCGATGTACGCGTACCTCGAGTTCGCGAACACACGGAACCGGCTGTCGACGTGCAGGTCGACCGAGGAGGGCTGGACGCACGCGTCGTCGAACGGGTCGATCTCGATTCGGCCCGCCGCGAGCTCCTTGCGGATGTCGACGTCCGACAGGATCATCGGGGCCGGATGCTACCCGTTCCCCGAAGCCGTCACCCAACGCAAGAGCGCGTCGGTGGCGGCTCCCGAATCGATCGACGCGGCAGCCATCGAAAGTCCCTCGGCGAGCGAGCTCGCGTTCCCGGAGACCTCGAGCGCGGCCGCCGCGTTGAGCAGCACGACGTCGCGACGCGGACCGGGCTCGCCGCGCAGGACGGCCGTCGCGATCGCCGCCGAGGTCTCGGGGTCGCCGCCTCGTAGCTGCATCACGTCCGACCGCGCGAGTCCGACGTCCGCGGGATCCAGCACGGACTCGCGCAGCCCGCCGTCCTCCACGTCGTACACGAGAGACGGGCCGGTGGTCGTGAGCTCGTCGAGGCCGTCCAGCGCCCGGAAGAGCCTGGCCCGCGTTCCGCGGCGCGCGAGCACCTCCGCCAGCAGCGGGAGCATCCGCTGATCGGACACGCCGACGACCTGCGCGAACGGTCGCGCCGGGTTCGTGAGGGGGCCCAGGAAGTTGAACACGGTCGGCACGCGGAGCTCGCGGCGGATCGGGGCGGCGTGACCCATGGCCGGGTGGAACACGGGAGCGAAGATGAAGGCGATTCCGGCCTCGGCCAGGCAGCTCTCGACCCCGTCGCGGTCGAGGTCGATCCGCACGCCCAGCGCCTCCAGCAGGTCTGCCGAGCCGCAGATCGACGAGGCCGCGCGGTTGCCGTGCTTGGCGACGGGGACGCCCGCGCCCGCGACCACGATCGCGGCGACCGTCGAGATGTTGAACGTGCCGCTCCGGTCGCCCCCGGTGCCGCACGTGTCCACGACCGGCATCGGAGCGTCGATCGGGTTCGCGAACTCGAGCATCGTCGCCGCGAGCCCCTCGATCTCCTCGACGGTCTCGCCCTTGGTCCGCAAGCCCATCAGGAGGCCGCCGACCTGGCCAGGGGTCGCCTCGCCGGACATCACAAGGCGCATCGCCGTCGCAGCTTCGTCACGCGTGAGCGAGGTCCCGGCCGAGATCTTGGAGAGCGCGTGCGGCCAGAAGTCCGGACCCGGCTGCGTCATGGGGCCTCGGAGGCTAGCAGGTGGTTCGAACGCGGCCCCCGGGCGCTCGCTAGACTAGGCCCGGTCGCTCCGGCGGACGGCACGTGCGGGCGTGGTTCAATGGTAGAACGCAAGCTTCCCAAGCTTGAAACGGGGGTTCGATTCCCCTCGCCCGCTCCGATCGGCTAGCTCTTCCGACCGACGCCCAGGACGACAGGCCCCGTCGGGCACAGCTCGAAAAGCGGGCAGTCCTCGCATCGAGGCCGGCCCGCCTTGCAGATCTCCCGGCCGAGCCTGATCAAGCCGACGTGCATCGGGGTCTTCAGCTCCTCGGGGACGAGCTCCTCGAGCAATCGTTGAGCCCGCTCGGCCGACGTCTTCGGGACCAGGCCGAGACGCGTGGCCACGCGGTGCACGTGGGTGTCCACCGGGATCGTCTCGCGCCCGAACGCGAACGCCATCACGACCGCGACGGTCTTCGGTCCCACGCCCGGGAGCGACGAGAGGTACTCGGCGATCTCCGCATCCGAACGCGCACGAAGGCTCGATAGGTCGTAGCGGCCTTCGCGCACGTGGATCTCGCGCAGGATCGCCTGGATCCGGGCGGCCTTGGTGTTGGCGAGCCCACCCGACCGGATCGTGTCGGCGAGCTCGCCGGTCGGCGCGCGCACCACCTCGTCCCAGGTCGGGTACCGGCTTCGAAGGAGCCCGAAGGCGCGCTCGGCGTTCAGGTCGCTCGTGTGTTGGGACTGGACCGTGAGGATCAGCTCGTCCAGCGGATCCGAGGCTCGGGGCGGACGCAGCTCCCCGAAGTGCCGCTCGAGCCGCCGAGCGAGCGCCCGGACACGGCGGCGGTCGACGCTCACGACACGGCGATGGCGTGGTTGCGGAACTGGGTCAGGTGCGGCAGGAACGTGAGGGGCACGGTGTCGGTCGGACCGTTGCGGTGCTTGGAGACGATCAGGTCGGCGAGACCTTTCTTGGCCGGATCGGAGTCGTCGCGGTGGATGAACATCACGACGTCCGCGTCCTGTTCGATCGCGCCGGACTCGCGCAGGTCCGACAGCTGGGGTCGCTTGTCCTGACGGCGTTCGGGATCGCGGTTGAGTTGGGAGACGGCGATGACGGGGATCTCGAGCTCCTTGGCGAGCATCTTCAGGCCGCGGCTGATCTCGGCGATCTCCTGTTGGCGGTTGTCGACCCGCCGCGTGTGGGACATCAGCTGGAGGTAGTCGACGATGATCATCCCGAGCCCCGCTCGCCGAGCGGACAGCCTTCGCGCCTTGGCGCGGATGTCAACGAGCGTGACGTTGCCCGAGTCGACGATGAACAGGGGCGCCTCGTGCAGGCTGTCGGCGGCCTGGGCGATCCGCGACCAATCCTCGGCCCCGACCCGCTTGTTGCGGATGCTGTCCCACGGGACCCGCGCCTCACCGCACAGCAAGCGCATGCCGATCTCCCAGCGCGACATCTCGAGGGAGAACATCGCCACCGGCAATCCGGCGTCGACGGCGACGTTGCGCGCGACGTTGGTGACGAACGAGGACTTGCCGACGCCGGGTCGAGCCGCGATCACGATCAGGTTCCCCGACTGCATGCCCGAGAGCAGCGAGTCGACGTCGCGGAACCCCGTCGGCACGCCGGCGAACGCGGATTCTCGGTTCTGGATCCGCTCGAGGTCGGTCATCGCCTCGTCCACGAGCTCGTGCAACGAGGCGACCTGCTCCTTCTCGCCGTGACGCGCGACCTCGTAGATGCGCTGCTCGGCCGCGTCGGCGACCTGCTCGGGCTCCTCCTGCGGGGAGTAGGCCATGTCCATGATGTCGGCGGCCGCGCCGATCAGGCGGCGCAGCAGCGAGGTCTCGGCGACGATCCGCGCGTACGAGGCGGCGGACGACGGCGTGGGCACCCGGTCGACGAGGTCCGAGATCGCGAGGTGACCGCCCACCTCGTCGAGCGTCCCCCTCCGCTTCAGCTCCTCGACCGCGGTGATCGCATCGACGGGGTCGCCCCGACCGTAGACCTCGCGGAGGGTGTCGAAGATCTTCGCGTTGGCGGTCCGGTAGAAGTCGTTCGGGCGGACGATCTCGATGACGTCGGCGATCGCGTCGGCCGACAGCATCATCGAGCCGAGGACGGACTCCTCGGCCTCGAGGTTGTGCGGGGGCACCCGCTCCGGCCTGATCCGCCGGACGTCGTCCGCTGCCCTCACCAACCCCGCTCCCCCCTCGATCGCCGATGGAACCGGCGGGCAACGCTAGACCGGTGGAGCCTCCGCTCCCAGCGGAAAACCCCGTGGGAAACCCGATCCGCTGGTCGTGCCTGAAGATTCCTTGTCACTGTGCCTCCCACCTGGGCTTCCACAGGGGGAAAACCCTGTGGACAGGTGTGTACCGCTCGTCACCGACATCCGAATGACACAAGTGTGATTCTCCTCCGCCGGTTGCCATGCGGTCCAGAGGGTGCGTCACCCCACCTCGAGGTATCGCGGACTCCACAAGGGTTCTTGTAGAGTGGAGGGATGACGGAGGCGCCGACCGGTCACGACGCACCACCAGTCCGGATCGGAGGCCTGGCGGCGATGCGGGCGCTCGCGCATCCCACACGTGTTCGGATGCTGCATCTGCTCCGAACGGAGACGCTCTCGGCCTCCGAGCTCGGCCGACGGCTCCGGATCAGGTTCGGGTCCGCCCAGTACCACCTGCGCACCCTCGAGCGCGCGGGGATCGCACGCCGCGTGGGAGAGCGGCACAAGCGCGGCGGCGTCGAGGTGCTGTTCGAGGTTCCGCACTCCCTCCGGGTGGACCACGACGCGGAAGCTCCCCTCGGCATGAGGCAGGCCGTGCACCACGCCTACCTGGCGGAGCTGCAACGGCGTTTGGACGCGGCGGCCGCGGAGCCGGACCCGCTGGACACCGAGCGGGACGCCTTCAGCAGCCGGGAGCTCGAGTTCCGACCGGGGGACCTCCCGGCCGCCATCGAGGCGCTCCACGTGTTCCTACACCGTCTCGACGAACTGGCGCTCGAGCGGCCGAACGAGGACTCGCTGCCGTTCACGGCGTCGGTGCAGTTGTTCAGGATCCCGCGCTCGGCCTCACAGCACCCGGACGCGCCGGGGAGAGGTGGCCCGTGAGCGAACGCGGGCGGCCCAACCCGCTCAGGACCTCACGATCGTTCCGCCGGCTGTGGCTCGCGCGGACGATCTCGCACGTCGGCGACGGCATCGCCCTGGTCGCACTGGTGCTCCTGGTGCAGGAGACCGAGGGCACCGGCACCGCGGTCGGGGTGCTCTTGCTCGCGAGCTCCCTCCCCCGCTTCCTGGGGCCGCTCGCCGGCGTCGTGGCCGATCGCGTCGAACAGCGGACGCTCATGGTCCTGTGCGACGTCGGCAACGCGGCGATCTTCGCCACCATCGCGTGGTCCCGGCCATCGTTCGGCGTGCTGCTCGCGCTGGTCGCGGCCTCCGCGGTCCTCGACACGCTCTTCGCGCCCGCCGGCAGGAGCGCGGTTCCGGCGCTGGTGCACAGCGACGACCTCCCCCCAGGCGAACGCCTGGATGGGAACCTCGCTGAACCTGCAGGTCGCCCTCGGGACGCTCCTCGGTGGAACCCTCGTCGCGGCGATCGGCGTCCGCGGCGCCTTGGCGTTCGATGCGGTGTCGTTCGCCGTATCGGCACTCCTGCTCGTCGGCCTCCCGCCCCTGCGTTCCACGTCGACCGGAACCCCAGCAGGCTTCCTCGCCGTCGGGAGGGAAGGCCTGTCCTTCGCTTGGCGGACGCGCGTCGTCCGCAGGTTCCTGATCGTCCTGTTCCTCGGCGTCGCGTTCGCCGCCGTGGACAACGTGGCGCTCGTGTTCCTCGTGCGCGAGACCCTCGGCGGCGGACCGGTCGCCTTCGGGCTGGTGTCGGCCACCTTCGGCGTCGGCATGATCTCCGCGTCGCTCGGCCTCTCGATCCGCAGGACCTCGGTGGCCGTGACCACCCTGCTCATCGTCGCGTGGCTCGCGAGCGGGTTCGGCACGGTCGCCACCGGCCTCGCCCCGCTGATCGCGGTCGCTGCCCTCGCGCAGGCGGTGGCTGGTTTCGGCAACGGCCTCGAGAACATCGCCGCCGACACGCTGATCCAGCAGGCGGTCCCGCGCGAGATGCTCGGACGGGTTTTCGGCCTCGTCACCACCGCGGCGTTCGGCGGGAGCACCCTCGCCTACGCAGCCGGTGGTCCCCTCCTCGACCTCACCTCGCCCCGCGCCGTTTTCCTCATCGCCGGCGCCGGCATCCTCGCCGTCACCGCCTACCTCTGGTTCGCCCTCCGCGACGCGGCATCACCTGACCACCCAACCCGACCCGGGTAGCCCGACCCACAGGTTCCAACAGTGGATGTCACGGCCGGATGGCAGACGCGGGAGGGGTTCGGCCCAGGCGTCGTCGAGCGAAGTCGAAGCCCCGGACCGAACCCCGACCTCAGCGCAACCCGCCGAGGTCGGGTGTACGGACCCCTACTCCTGCGAAGGCGTCACCAAGACCGAGATCACCGGATCGACCTCGGCGAACAGGTGCACGCGAACCTCGTGCGCGCCCACCGAGCGGATCGGCTCGTCCATGTGGACGTCGTGCCGGTCGACGCGAACGCCGGTCTGCGCCTCGAGGGCCTCAGCGACATCGCTCGGCGTGACGCTGCCGAACAGCCGGCCTTCCTCGCCGGCGTGCACGGCAACGGTGATCGGCGATGCGGTGAGACGCTGAGCAACCTGCTCGGCCTCGGCCTTCGCGGCATCCACGCGCGTCGAGTGAGCGCGCTTCAGACTCTCGACGTGCTTGACGCCGCCCTTGGTCGCCTGCACCGCGAGGCCACGAGGCATCAGGTAGTTGCGCGCATAGCCGTCGGCGACGTCCACGACGTCCCCAGGGACGCCGAGCTTGTCGACGGGCTTCTGCAGGATGATCTTCATCGGGTCGAGTACGGCAGCAGGGCCATCTCGCGAGCGTTCTTGACCGCGGTCGCGACGTCGCGCTGGTGCTGCGAGCAATTGCCCGTGACCCGGCGCGCACGGATCTTGCCGCGCTCGGACACGAAACGCCGCAGCGTGGCGGTGTCCTTGTAGTCGACGTACTCGATCCGGTCCTTGCAGAAGATGCAGATCTTTCGCTTCTGCTTCTTCTGCCAGCCCTTGTCGTCCTTTTCCCGCTTCGCGGGTCGCTTCTTAGTTTTGGGGGGCATCCAGTGGTGTCTCCTCGTCTGCCGCGGGAGCGCCGACCGTGGCGGGCGTCCAGTCGCTCGAACCGCCCGAACGGCCCTGGCGCTCGACCTTGGCGGTCGCCCAACGCAGGCTCGGACCGACCTCGTCGGCCTCGATCTCGACCACCGTGCGCTTGTCGCCCTCCTGGGTCTCCCAGGAGCGCATCTGCAGCCGGCCCGACAGCACCACGCGCGTGCCCCGCGTGAGGGTCTCGGCGCAGTTCTCGGCGAGGCTCCGCCAGGCATTGACCGAGAAGTACGACGTCTCGCCGTCCTTCCAGTTGCCCGACTCGTCCTTGTAGCGGCGGTTGACCGCCACGCGGAACTTCACGACCGCAGCCCCGTTGGGCGTGTAGCGCAGCTCGGGGTCGTCCGTGAGGTTGCCCACGATGGTGACCTGGTTCTCGCTCGCCATCTCCATCACCTTCCGTTCCGTGACCGCTCCCCGTCGGATGACGTACCGGGGAGGGGGAAGTCGCTTCTCGTTACGCGGCCTCGCCGCGCACGACGATCTTGAACCGCAGGACCTCGTCCGCCAGCCGCAGCGAACGCTCGAGCTCGGTCAGGACGTCGGGATCGGCCGTGAAGTCCACCACGACGTAGTAGCCCTCGGCCTGCCGCTCGATCTCGAACGCGAGACGCCGGCGACCCCAGCGATCGACGTTGCCGACCTGGCCACCCGCCTCGCCGATGACGCGGGTGATGCGGTCCAGTGCCCCGGACACGACCGACTCGTCGGCCTCCGCGGGCAGGATGAGCATGCCTTCGTACTGCCTCAGTTCTCCACCTCCTCTGGTCTGGACGGCCCCCACGAGAGGGAGCAGGATGTGTGGCCCCCAGAGTCTACCGGCTCACTCGGTCGGCCGACCCTAGCACCCGCAGGTGACACCCACGCAGGGTCATGGGCTGTCGCCGGGTAGACTCCGAAGACTGCTGCCGTGCACTCACGAAGGAGGCGCGAGCGATGACGGTCACCATCCGCGACCTGCAAGCGTGGAAGGCCGAGGGCATGCGTTTCGCGATGCTCACGGCCTACGACTTCCCCACCGCGAAGATCTTCGACGAGGTCGGGATCCCCGTCCTGCTCGTCGGAGACTCGGTCGGCAACAACGTCCTCGGCTACGAGAACACCCTGCCCGTCACGATGGAGGAGATGCTCCACCACACGCGCGCGGTCGCGCGCGGGGTGACGAACGCCCTCGTCGTCGGCGACATGCCGTTCCTCTCCTACCAGGTGAGCGTCGAGGAGGGTGTCCGCAACGCCGGCCGATTCCTGAAGGAGGGAGGCGCCGGCGCCGTTAAGATCGAAGGGGCGCAGATCGAGCTCGTGCACAAGCTCGTCGAGCTCGGGATCCCCGTCATGGCGCACGTTGGCCTCACCCCCCAGTCGGTGCACGCGATGGGCGGCTACAGGGTCCAGGGTCGCGGCGAGGAGGCGGCTCGGGTCACGGACCAGGCGCTCGCGCTCGAGAAGGCGGGCGCGTTCGCGATCGTCCTCGAGGCCATGCCGTCCGAGCTCGGCACCGAGCTCACGAAGAACCTGCACATCCCCACGATCGGCATCGGTGCGGGGCCGGGGACGGACGCCCAAGTGCTCGTCTCCCCCGACCTGCTTGGCTTGTCCGAGCGCGTCCCGAAGTTCGCGCGCGCCTACATCAACCTCCGTGGCGAGATCGCGAAGGCGGCCACCGCGTTCGCCGCAGACGTCGCCGCCGGGACGTTCCCGGACGAGGATCACTCCTACACGTAGAGCCCGCACAGCAAGCGACGAAGCAGGCCTCACGCGCTGATGAAGCAGGCCTCACGCGCTCCGGCACCCGCCGCCTGCGTCCAGCCCCATGTACGTGGAGCGTTGTCCGCGGCTCGAACGCGTTGGGCGGGGTCTGTTTGAGGGGGAGGAGGCCGTGTTGCACGTGATGGGGCTCCCTCGCTGAGCCCTGGGTGTCCGCGCGCGCTCCTTGCGCCTCGCGGCGCCCCCCGCTGGTGGCCGGGTGGGCGGCTGGTCGCGGATCGTGCGGAAGGTGCGCTTGTCCGCCCTCGTCGCTAGCCCAGGGGATCCCGCGAGCCGCGATGAGTTCTGCGGCGTCCGGCGGTCGTAGTGTCGAACCCGTTACCGAGGAGGACTTCTGATGCGCAGCGTGACCTATTCGATGAGCGTCTCACTTGACGGCTACATCGTCGGGCCGGACGGCGACTTCGACTGGACGGCGCCCGACGAGGAGGTCTTTCGCTCCTGGATCGATGAGATTCGAGAGGTCGGCGTCCACCTGTTGGGACGACGGCTGTACGAGACGATGCTGTACTGGGAGACCGCCGACCAGGATCCATCGCTCGACGACTCAAGGCTCGAGTGGGCCGCGATCTGGAAGCCGCTCCCAAAGGTGGTGTTCTCCACCTCGCTGTCGGCGGTGCAGGGCAATGCCCGCCTGGCCTCCGGCGGGCTGGCGGAGGAGATCGAGCGGTTGCGAGCCGAGCCGGGGGAGGGCGACATCGCGATCGGCGGCGCGACTCTCGCCGCCGAGGCGGCCGCGCTGGGTCTGATCGACGAGTACCGGGCCATGGTCTACCCGGTGCTGGTTGGCGGTGGCAGTCCGTTCTTTCCCCAGCACGAGCGCCGGGTGGATCTCGAACTCGTCGAGACCCGCATCTTCAGCTCGAGAGTCGTCTACCTCCGCTACCGCGTGGCGCGCTAGCTGGCTCGTCCGCCGACCCCTCACGGATAAGGCGATAGTCGACGATCAGGTAGCCAGTCGGTGAGATCTCGCTTCGGATCGATTCGAGCTGAATCGGTGGCAAGCCGTCGAGGAGTCGTCGTCCGCGGCCGGCGATCGTCGGCGCTATCGCGAGCGTGAGTTCGTCGACGACGTCGGCGGCGAGCAACGCCTGGGCGACCGAGATGCTGCCGTGGACGCCGATGTCGCCTCCGGGCTGGTGCTTGAGGTCCCGTACGAATTCGACCAGCCCGCCGTCGACCACCGTCGAATTGGCCCACTCCTGGTCCAGCGGCGTGGACGTAGCGACGTACTTCTCGACGCCGTTGATGAACGTCGCGAACGGCTCGATCTGGCTGCTCGGCCAGAACTGCGCCCACTCGTTGTAGCTACGGCGGCCGAGGATGACCGCGTCCTATGTCGCGATCAGCTCGGGAATTTTGGCGTCCACCGCGTCGTTGGATCCGGCGGTTCGCCAAGAGGCGTCGAGCGCGCTAGTTGCCCGGCGCTGGACCAAGCGGCAGCTCCTTCGTCGGCCAGTGCGAGGTCTGCGACGTGGGTCCCTCCGGAGCCGTCCGGCGTGGACGTCTCGACGCGGTTGGAGCCGAGGAGTCTTGTCGGAGGAGACGGGAATGATGGGCGCGGAACCCGGGAAGCCCAGAGAGCGCCAGCGTGATGCCCTAGACGGTGCGGGGTCGCCACGGCTCGTGCTCGTGCGCGAGCCAGACCAGCTCGGGGTCGAGCGCGCGCACCCGCAGCTGGCCTTCGGTGTGCGGCTCG
>Ga0209889_1000074_pt1 | contig 19003 bp, 16 predicted proteins | sample GWRWN1_0_10_FD_187233 | JGI IMG/M metagenome (GOLD analysis project Ga0209889, IMG submission 187233) | Riverbed sediment microbial communities from areas with no vegetation in Columbia River, Washington, USA - GW-RW N1_0_10 (SPAdes)... | ecosystem: Environmental > Aquatic > Freshwater > River >... | reverse complement strand
CGCTGGCGCTGCTCCTCGTTGCCGAACCGGAAGATGGGGTTGGCGCCCAGCCCCACTCCGGCCTCGAGCGTGATGGCCACGGACTGGTCGACGCGGGCCAGCTCCTCGATGGCGACGCACAACGTCGTGAGGTCGGAGCCACCGCCGCCGTACTCCTCGGGAAACGGGATGCCGAACAGCCCCAGCTCACCCATCTGGCGGACCACGTCGACCGGGAAGGTATGGGCGGCATCCCAGGCCGCGGCGCTGGGGGCGATCTCCGCTTCCGCGAAGTCGCGCACCAGCTTGCGCAGCGCCTGCTGCTCGTCGGTGAACTCCACGTGCACGGATTCGATGGTACGGGTCGGTCGATGGTACGGGCAGGATGCGCTCCTATCCTGCGGCCGTGCAGGACGTAGCCCCGCTCGCCGTGGTCGGAGGCCGGTTGTTGACCCGGCTGGCCGACCTGACGGACGACCTCGGCGCACTCGAGGGCCAGGGCACGTGGGCGGTGGTGCTGCCGTTCGACGGGTCGCCGATCTGCGCCCGATTCTCCGACGTGCGCCCGGCTCGCCCCTGGCCCGGTGCCCCGTGGCGCGGCCCATCCCCGGGCGAATGGACCACGTCGCTCGACCGGGAGGGCTTCTGCGCCGGCGTCGACACCATCAGGGCCGGCATTGCCGCCGGCGACGTCTACCAGGTCAACCTCACCCGCCGGCTAACCGCCCCGCTCCCGCCCGGGGCCGACGTGGCGGCCCTCGGTGCCGCCCTCGGGCGGGGAAACCCGGCGCCCTACGCCGCCGTGGTCCGCATCCCCTCGGCCGGCTGCCAGGTGGCGTCGGCGTCGCCAGAGCGCTTCCTCCGCCGGGACGGCGATCGGGTGTGGTCCTCGCCGATCAAAGGGACTGCCGCCACCCCCGACGACTTCCTACCCAAGGACCGGGCCGAGAACGTGATGATCGTCGACCTGGTCCGCAACGACCTAGGGCGCGTGTGCGAATGGGGGTCGGTCGAGGTCCCCGCCCTCTGCGCGGTCGAGCAGCACCCCGGGCTCGTCCACCTGGTGTCCACCGTGTCGGGGCGGCTGCGGCCGGACACCGGCTGGCCCGAGCTGATCGCCGCCGCCTTTCCGCCGGGATCGGTGACGGGCGCCCCCAAGCTGGCGGCGCTCGATCACATCGCCCGGCTCGAGGCCGCCCCCCGGGGTGTCTATTGCGGCGCGGTGGGCTGGGTCGACGCCGACGCCCGCCAGGGCGAGCTCAACGTGGCGATCCGGACGTTTTGGATCGAACACGGCATGCTCCACCTCGGCACCGGGGGCGGCATCACCTGGGACTCGGTGCCCGACGGGGAGTGGATGGAGACGGAGCTCAAGGCCCGGCGGCTGCTCCAGGTTGCCAGCGGGACCATTGCCTCGCCCGAGACCATCCACCACCTGGGGTGATGGTCACCATACGGTGATGGAGCGATGGCTCCGCGGCTCGCCTACCGCCTCGGCCTCGGATGGCTTTTGGGCCACCGGGTCGTGCTCCTGGAGCATCGGGGCCGGACCACCGGCCGGCCCGTCCGAACCGCCCTACACGTTGTGCGCTGGGACGCCGCCGCCCGACACGTGCTGGTTGCGGCAGGCTCGGGCCCGGGCACCGACTGGTACCGCAATGTGCTTGCCCACCCGCTCGTGCGGGTGACGATCGGGCGCGAACGCAACGTCCTCGGTTGCGCGGTGCCCCTTCCGGACGACGAGGCCCGGACCGAGCTGGAGCGCGCCCGGGCCCGCCGTCCCGGGTTCGCCGGCCGGGTGGCTCGGCCGCTGCGGCCCTGGCTTGCTCGGCGCTCGCAACCAACCCCGCACTCACCGGCGGTGGTCATCGACCTCGCGCCGCCGCGCCGGCGGACCCCCCGCTCCCACCGATTGCACCGCCGCCCGCTCGCTGCCTGACGATCCCCGACGCGATAGCACGATGCGGTCCTCGCCGACCGTGATGCGCCAGGATGGTCGGCCATGACCGTTCCTCCTCGGGGGCTGCGCCCCCGCACCCCATCGTCATCGGATCGCCGTAAGGCGCTCGCGCGGTCGACCGGTCAGGAGCGTCACTCATGACCGATCTGGTGTGGCTCGATGGGGCGATCCTGGATGCGACCGAGGCCAAGATCTCGGTGTTCGACCACGGCCTGACGGTGGGCGACGGCGTGTTCGAAACGATCAAGGTGATCGGCGGCCGTGCCTTCGCGCTGCGGCGGCACGTCGAGCGGCTCCACCGCTCGGCCGGGGGCCTCGGGCTCGACGTCCCGCTGGGTGACAGCCGGCTGCGGGCCGCGATCGACGACCTGCTGGCGGCAGCATCCGCCGGCGAAGCCGAGACCGCCCGCTTGCGCATCACGGTGACGGGCGGGGTGGCGCCGCCCGGCTCCGGGCGGGGGACCGCCGGACCGACGCTGATCATTGCCGTGGCCCCGCTCGATCCCTGGGAGGCCGACACCGTCGCCGTCACCGTGCCCTGGCCTCGCAACGAGCGGTCCGCGGTTGCGGGGCTCAAGACCACCTCGTACGCCGAGAACGTCGTCGCGCTTGCGGAGGCCCGGAAGGTGGGCGCGACCGAGGCCATCATCCCCAACCTTGCCGGCGACCTGTGCGAGGGGACGGGAACCAACGTGTTCGTTGTGCGGGGTGGCGTGCTGTCCACCCCGCCGCTCCTGGGCGGCTGCCTGGCGGGCGTGACCCGGGCGCTGCTGCTGGAAGAGCTCCCCGACGCCGACGAGGACAACGTGCCCATGACGGCGCTGCCCGAGGCCGACGAGGTGCTGCTGACGTCGTCGACCCGGGACGTCCAGCCGCTCCGCATGCTGGACGGCCGCGAGCTGCCGGGCATCGAGGGCCCGGTGGCCAAGCGCGCCATCGACGCCATCGCCGACCTCCAGGCTCGAGACCTGGACCCGTGACGGAGCGTTCTCACGAGCTGCGCTCGTGACCGGTATCGAGGAGCTGCCGCCGGTCGAGATCCCCGGCCACCGCGCCTCGGGCCTCGGTTCCGACGACCACCCCATGCGGATCATGACTCGGCGGGCGGCCGGGCTCGCCCCCGGCGGCTGGGACGCCGAGGCCCGCGGCCGGGTCGAAACCATCTTCGACGAGCTCTCCGGCGAGTGGCACACGCGCACCTCGCACCAACGGACCGCCGTGGTCCTCGACGCCCTCGACCGGGGCGGCGTCACCGGCGGTGGGGTGGCCGTCGAGCTCGGGAGCGGGATCGGCAACTACTCGAGCCTGCTCGCCGAGCGGTTCCACACCGTGGCCGCGGTCGACCTCTCGCTCGGCATGCTGCGGCTGGCGCCGGCGGCCCCGGCGACACGCATCCAGGCCGACGCCGCCGACCTCCCGTTCCGGGCCGGGTGCGCCGACGCCGTCGTACTCGTCAACGCGCTCCTGTTCCCCGCCGAAGTCGACCGCGTGCTCGCTCCCGACGGACCGGTTGCGTGGGTGAACAGCAGCGGAGACCAGACGCCGATCCACCTGCGCTCCGAGGAGGTCGCGGCCGTCCTTCCCGGCGAGTGGCGGGGCGTCGCCAGCCGGGCCGGCCAGGGCAGCTGGTGCGTGCTCCGTCGAGTGTGACCCGTCGGCTACGCACCCCTGAGGTGGATCACGTCACCGACGGCGAACGTGCGGCGCCCGCCGCCCAGCGCCTCCACGACCAGGTGACCCTCGGCGGTGACGTCCACGGCCGTGCCCTTGACGTCGTCGGGGCCGAGGTCGACCCGGATCCTCCGGCCGAGAGTCGCCGACCGGCGGCGCCACTCGTCCATCGCCGTTTGGGGACCTCGGCTCACCAGCTGGCCATAGCTCCGGTCGAGCCGGCGTAGGAAGGCGACGAGCAGGTCGACGCGATCGATCGGCACGGACGTCACCCAGTTGAGGGCCACCGCGCTGTCAGACACGTCGCGGATGGCCTCGTCGTCCGGGGGCCAGGACACGTTGAGCCCGACGCCGACCACGACCACCGCCCGCTCGTGCGCCGGTGGCTCCCGCCAGCCGGCCGAGATCGTGGCGCTCGCGGGCCAGTCGGCCTCGGCCAGGATGCCGGCCAGCTTGCGCTCGCCGCCATCACCCGCCACCACCAGGTCGTTGGGCCACTTGATCCCGGGCGAGACCCCGGTCACCTCCTCGACCGCCTCCGCCAGGGCCACCGCGGTCGCCATCGTCGTGGCGCTCGCGACCCGGGACGGCGGTCGGAGCAGCACCGACAACAGCAACGATCCTCCTGGCGGCGCCACCCACGTGCGGTCGTGGCGACCCCGCCCCGCGGTCTGGTGATCCGCCACCACCACCACGCCCTCGGCGGCGCCGTCCCGGGCCAGCGCCATCACGTCGGCGTTGGTGGATCCGGTCGAAGCCACCCAGCGCACGTCCGCGAACCGGGAACCCACCAGGGCCGCCCGCGCCCGGTCGCCGTGGTTTCTGGCGCCATCGCCGGGCATCCCCGTAAACATACGGTGTGCTCTCGAAGATCCTGATCGCCAACCGGGGCGAGATCGCGGTCCGGGTCATCCGGGCGTGCCGTGACCTCGACATCCGCAGCGTCGCCGTCTACTCCGACCTCGACCGCGACAGCCTGCACGTCCGGTTGGCCGACGAGGCCTACGCGCTGGGCGGCCAGACGGCGGCCGAGAGCTATCTCGCCACGGACACGATCCTCGATGTCATCGAGCGAGCGGGCGCCGACGGGGTCCATCCCGGCTACGGGTTCTTCAGCGAGAACACCGACTTCGCCCGGGCCATCACGGCCAAGGACGTGACCTTCATCGGCCCGCCGCCCGAGGCCATCGAGATCATGGGCGACAAGGTGTCGTCGCGGCTCGCCGCCCAGCGGGCCGGCGTGGCCGGGGTACCCGGCACCACGGAGTTCCTAACGTCAGCGGACGAGGTCATCGCCTTCGGGGAGGAGCACGGCTGGCCGGTCGCCATCAAGGCCGCCTATGGCGGCGGCGGCCGGGGGATGCGGGTGGTGAGGTCGGCGGCCGAGGCCGCCGACGCGCTGGAATCCGCGCAGTCGGAGGCCCTCAAGGGCTTCGGGCGCAGCGAGTGCTACCTCGAGCGCTACCTCACGTGGCCGCGGCACATCGAGATGCAGGTGTTCGCCGACACGCACGGCAACGCCGTGTGGGTGGGTGAGCGGGACTGCTCGGCGCAACGCCGCCACCAGAAGCTGATCGAGGAGAGCCCGGCGCCGGGGCTCGCCGACGAGACCCGCCAGGCCATGGGCGACGCCGCCGTCCGGGTGACGAAGGCGTGCGGCTATGTCAACGCCGGCACCGTTGAGTTCCTCTACGAGGCACCCGTGTCGGCCGAAGGCCGACGCCACCACGGGGCGGCGGGTGGGGGTCGGGCCGGAGAGTTCTACTTCCTGGAGATGAACACCCGGCTGCAGGTCGAGCACCCGGTGACCGAGCTGGTCACGGGCCTCGACCTGGTCGCCGAGCAGATCCGGGTCGCCTCGGGCGAACCGCTGTCGTTCACCCAGCAGGACATCGTGCGCCGCGGCCATGCCATCGAGGTCCGGATCAACGCCGAGGACCCGACGGGCGGCGCCTTCGTCCCCGCACCCGGGCCGATCACAAAGCTGCGGGTGCCCCAGGGCTACGGCGTGCGTTGGGACGGCGGCTACGAGGCCGGCGACGAGGTCAGCCAGTTCTACGACAACCTGCTCGGCAAGCTGATCTGCTGGGGCGCCGACCGGGACGCCGCGATCGCCCGGACGCTGCGGGCGCTGAACGAGTTCGAGATCAGCGGGATCCCCACCACCATCCCCGCAGACGCCGCCATCCTGCGCCACCCCGACTTCGTCGCCGGCGAGCACTCGACCAAGTGGGTCGAGGAGCGGCTGGACCTGTCGGGCATCGCCGCCGATCTCGAATGGCCCGCCGACGAGGCCGAGGGTGTGGCCGAGCCCAAGGTGCGGCGCGACGTCGACGTGGAGGTCAACGGTCGCCGGTTCGGCGTGACCGTGTGGGTACCGGAGTCCCAGGTGGGAGCGGCGGTGACACCTGCGGGCACCGGTGGCCGTGCCACGCCTCGCCCCCGCCGGTCGGCGGGTGCGTCGGGCCGGGCGACCGGCACCGGGGCAGTGACCGTGCCGATGCAGGGCACGATCGTGAAGGTGCTGGTGTCGGAAGGCGACGAGGTCGAGGCGGGCCAGACCGTGTGCGTGCTCGAGGCGATGAAGATGGAGAACAACATCGCCGCCGACAAGTCCGGCACCGTCAAGGAGATCAAGGTCACCGCCGGCCAGTCCGTCGGCTCGGGCGACGTGGTGGTCGTGATCGAATAACTCGGCGGTGCGGCTACTCGGCGGCGTCGGCGAGGGCCTCGGCCAGCGAGGGGTGGACCAAGAGGCTCTCGACGATGTCGTTGACCCGCAGGCCGTTGGTGACGGCCACGGCGATGACCGAGATCAGCTCGGCCGCCTGGCGCCCGACGATCGATCCGCCCAGCACCACCCCGGTGGCGGGATCGGACAGGATCTTCACGAACCCCTTGGTCTCGTTGTTGATGAGCGCCTTGGCCGAGGCCGAGAACGGCACCTTGGTCACCCGCAGCTTGCGGCCCTCGGCGAAGGCGTCGGCCTCCGCCAGGCCCACATCGGCGATCTCGGGTTCGGTGAAGATCGCCGACGCCGCCTTGTCGTAGTCGAGATGGCGGTGCACCCGGGTGTGCAGGCCCATGACGTGCTCGGCGATCTTGCGCCCCTGCATGGCCGCCACCGACGACAGCGGCAGCTTGCCCGACAGGTCTCCGGCGGCGTAGATGTGCGGCACGTTGGTGATGCAATGGTGGTTGATGGGGACATAGCCGCCCGGATCGACCTCCACCCCGGCGGCGTCGAGCCCCAGGCCATCGCTGTTGGGGATCGAGCCGACGGCCAGCAGGGCGTGGCTGCCCGCGGCCACGCGGCCGTCGTTGCAGCGCACCGCCACGCCGGCCCGGGTGAGGTCGATGCCCTCCGCACGCGCCCCCTTGTAGAGCTGCACCCCCCGGCGGAGCAGCTCGTCCTCCAGGGCGGCGGCGACCTCTGGGTCCTTCTGGGGCAATACCTGCTGGCGGCTGACGATGAGGGTGACCTGGCTGCCCAGCGACGAGAACATGTGGACGAACTCCACGCCCGTCACCCCCGACCCGATCACCACCAGGTGCTCCGGTAGCTCGCGGGGCGGATAGGCGTCGCGGGTGGTGAGGATCCGCTCACCGTCGACCTGCGCCCATTCGGGCACGCGGGGCCGGCTGCCGGTCGACACGAGGATGGCGTCGGCCTCGATCTCGCTCACGCCCTCATCGGTCTCGACCGCGATCTCGTGGGGGCCCTTCAGCCGTCCGCCGCCCCGGATCATCCGGACGCCCTGACTGCGCAGCAGCTCGACGATGTTGGACTCGAGGCGGTCCTCGATCCGATGGATCCGCTCCCGCAGACGTTCGAGGTCGAGCTGCACCTCCGCGCCCGACAGCCCCATGCCGGTGACGCGGTCGACCATCCCCATGGCACCGGCGGTGGCGATCATGGCCTTGGAGGGGATGCAGTCGTGCAGGTGGGCGGCGCCGCCGACGAGGTCGCGTTCGATCAGCGTCACCTCGCCGCCGAGGCGGGCGGCGGTCGTGGCCGCCGTGTTGCCGGCGGGCCCCCCGCCGATGATCACGAAGCGCAGCGGCACAACACCAGGCTACGTGAGCGGCCGTCGAGCCTCACCCCCCGGCGCTGGTGCCCCGATCTCAGCTCGTCGTCCGCGCGAGCCGGACCAGGCGATGGTCGGGGGTGAACAGGTTGCGGGTGAGGCCGAGGCCGATGACCACCACGTTGGTGGCCACGCAGCCGAGGATTAGGTACATGATTGCCGCCTGGACGAGCACGGCGTCGACGGGGTCGACGCCCGCCAGGATGAGGCCGGTCATGGCGCCGGGCAGGAACACCAGCCCCACCGCCTTGGTGCTCTCGAGCTGCGACGTCAGGGCGGTGCGCAGGGCGCTCCGCACGAACGGCTTCGACGCTTGCTGCCACGGCTGGCCGAGGGCCAGCCGGGCCTCCACCTCGGGTCGCCGGTCGGCGAGCTCGCCCACGATGCGGCGGGCGGCCACCACCACGCTGCCGATCGAGTTGCCGATCATCATGCCGGCGATGGGAACGACCGCGCGCCCGACGTTGGGGTAGACGCCGAAACCGAAGACGACCAGCAGGCTGATGGCGGCCGAGGCGGCGATGGCCAGTGCCGCCACGCGGGTGATGTCGGGGATCTCGGAGGCGCGCCGCCGCACGGTGACCGCGGCGAAGACGACCATGGCCACGACCCACAGCCATGCCCAGATCACCGGTGCATCCTCGTCCACGACCAGAACGAGGAGGTAGCCCACGGCCAACAGCTGGGTGATGGCCCGGCCGCAGGCCCAGAGGATCTCGCGTTCGAGCCGCAGTCCCTGCCACATCGACAAACCGACGGCCACGGCCACGAGGATGAGCGAGAGTGTCAGCCCACTCCACCCGATTGCGGCGTCATCCATGAGTGTCAACCACCGTTGTCCTCCTTCAGGAAGCGGTCACGCTCCTCGGCCGACGCGACCCGTCCGTCGATGACCACCAGCACGTCGTCGGCCAATCGGTCCGCCTGATCCAGGTCGTGGGTCACCCACACCACCGGCCGCCCGTCGTCGGCGAGATCTCGGGCGGTGCGCTCCAGGCGGTGGCGGGCATCGGGATCGAGCGCGGACGTCGGCTCGTCCATGAGCAGCACCTCGGGTCGCGTGACCAGCGTGCGGGCGAGGCACATGCGCTGCGACTCGCCGCCCGACAGGTCGTCGGCCGACCGGTCGAGGAACACCGGCGACAGGCCGGCGCCGCCGAGCGCGGCGAGCAACGCATCGTCCGTCGCCCCGGGGTCCGCCACCCGCAGGTTGTCGCGTACCGTGCCGGGGAACGGCGCCGGGCGCTGGAACACCATGCCCACCCGGCGGCGGAGTTTCAGCGGATCGATCGACGTCACGGGTTCCCCCCGGAAGCGGACCAGTCCCGCGGTCGGCACCTCGAGCCGGTTGAGGAGCCGCAGGATCATGGTCTTGCCGGCGCCGGACGGGCCGAGCAGAACGGTGATGCCGTCGGCGGATACATGGAGCGAGATGTCGCGCAGGATCGAGCGGCCGTCGATCTCCAGGGACACGCCGTCCAGTTCGAACAGCGGCGCGCCGAGGCGCCGATCCCCCCTCGGCTCAGACGCGCGAGTGGTCACCGTGGGCGGCGGCGGCACCGTCGGCCCGGTTCCCATCGTCGCCGGCGACCCCGTCGAGGGCTGACCCCGCGGCTTCGGCGGGCCCCTCCACGTGCCCCCTTGGCCCACGCAGCGCCCGCACGCGCTCGCCCGGTGGCGAATACTTGAGGATGCACCACACCGCCCGAACGCCGTCGCGCCACCCGATCTTCTTGCCTTCGGCGTAGGTGCGGCCGCGGTAGCCGATGCCCATCTCGTAGATCCGCCACTCTGGATGGGCGGCAAGCTTGGCCGTGACCTCGGGCTCCACGCCGAATCGGTCCTCCTCGATGTCGATGGCCTGGATGACGTCGCGGCGAAAGACCTTGTAGCAGGTCTCCATGTCGGTGAGGTTCAGGTTGGTGAAGGTGTTGGACAGGGTGGTGAGGAACCGGTTGCCCACAGAGTGCCAGTAGTAGAGCACCCGGTGCGGATGGCTGGAGATGAACCGCGACCCGAAGACCACGTCGGCGTCGTCGTTGAGAAGGGGCTGGACCAGCGCCCCGTATTCACCGGGGTCGTACTCGAGGTCGGCGTCCTGGACGATCACCAGGGGTGCCGTGGCCTCGGAGAAGCCCCTGCGGAGCGCCGCGCCCTTGCCCTGGTTGTGGGGCTGGCGCAACACCCGCACGCGGGGTTCGCTCATGCCGGCCAACACCTGGCGGGTGCCGTCTGTGGATCCGTCGTCGACGATGATGACCTCGGCGGTCCACGGGGACGCGAGCACCTGCGCCACCACGACCGCCACCGTGTCGCGCTCGTTGTAGCAAGGGATGACCACCGAGAGGCAGGCCTGGGCTTCGGGCATGCGCGGGTCCTTTGGTGCGGGATCGACCGGGCATCCTACGGGCGCACGGGCTTCGTCGCCCGGCACGCTCTTCCGTAGGCTGCAGCAAGTGAGCGAGCGTCAGCTAGCGAACGATAAGCGAGTTGCCCTGTCGCCACGAAGCGGCGATCCGGTCATTTGCGCTGCCCAAGGGGCGCGCCAATGAGCGAGCCCGGCGAGAAGCCGACCCTGGACGACTGGAGGGCGCTGGCGACCGAAGATCTCGAAGGCGCCGACCCCGACAGCCTGGTGTGGGCCACGCCCGAAGGCATCGACGTGCGGCCGCTGTACACGGCCGCCGACCTCGCCGGCGTCGAGGCGCTGGATTCCCTGCCCGGGTTCCCCCCGTTCGTCCGGGGCGTGCGGGCGACCATGTACGCCAACCGGCCCTGGACCATCCGCCAGTACGCCGGCTTCTCCACTGCCGAGGAATCCAACGCCTTCTACCGGCGCAACCTGGCGGCCGGCCAGATGGGCCTGTCGGTGGCGTTCGATCTGGCCACGCACCGTGGCTACGACTCGGACCATCCCCGGGTCGAGGGCGACGTCGGCAAGGCCGGGGTGGCCATCGACTCGGTCAAGGACATGAAGATCCTCTTCGACCGGATCCCCCTCGAGAAGATGTCGGTGTCGATGACGATGAGCGGCGCCGTGCTGCCCACGCTGGCGTGCTTCGTCGTCGCCGGCGAGGAGCAGGGCGTCGATCAGGCCCGGCTCAGCGGAACCATCCAGAACGACATCCTCAAGGAGTTCATGGTCCGCAACACGTACATCTACCCGCCCGAGCCGAGCATGCGGATCGTGGCCGACATCATCGACTACACCGCGCAGCACATGCCCCGGTTCAACTCGATCTCGATCTCCGGGTACCACATGCAGGAGGCGGGAGCCACGGCCACGCAGGAGCTGGCCTTCACCATCGCCGACGGGCTGGAGTACGTGCGCTACGCGCTGGGCCGGGGCCTCGACATCGACCGGTTCGCCGGACGTCTGTCGTTCTTCTTCGCCATCGGCATGAACTTCTTCATGGAGGTGGCGAAGCTGCGGGCCGCCCGGCTGCTGTGGCACCGGGTCATCTCGCAGTTCGACCCGAAGGATCACCGGTCGGCGATGCTGCGAACCCACTGCCAGACGAGCGGCGTATCGCTCACGGAGCAGGACCCCTACAACAACGTGGTGCGCACGGCGGTCGAGGCCATGGCCGCCGTCCTGGGCGGGACGCAGAGCCTCCACACCAACAGCTTCGACGAGGCGCTGGGCCTGCCGACCGACTTCTCGGCCCGTATTGCCCGCAACACGCAGCTCGTCCTGGCCGAGGAGACGGGCATTCCCCGCGTAGTCGATCCCCTGGCCGGCAGCTACTACGTGGAATCGCTCACGCAGCGCCTGGCCGACGAGGCGTGGGCACTGATCGAGGAGGTCGAGGGCCTGGGGGGCATGACCAAGGCCGTGGCCTCGGGCATGCCCAAGCTGCGCATAGAGGAGTCGGCCGCCGTGCGCCAGGCCCGCGCCGACCGGGGCGAGGAGGTGATCGTCGGCGTCAACAAGTACCAGCCCAGCGACCCCGAGCACGTCGACGTGCTGGACATCGACAACACGGAGGTCCGCCGCCAACAGATCGCCCGCCTCGCGGAGGTGCGGGCGGGGCGGGATGCCGACGCCTGTTCCGGCGCCCTGCGCCGGCTCACCGAGGGCGCCGCCGGTGACGGCAACCTGCTGGCGCTGTGCATCGACGCCGCTCGGGCCCGGGCCACCGTGGGCGAGATGAGCGACGCCATGGAGGAGGTGTTCGGGCGGCACAAGGCCGAGATCCGTTCGATCCACGGGGTGTACGGGTCGGCGTACGAGGGGGACGAGGCGTTCGCCGAGGTGCAGGCCGAGGTCGAGGCGTTCGGACGGGACGAGGGCCGCCGACCGCGGATGCTGGTGGTCAAGATGGGCCAGGATGGCCACGACCGGGGGGCCAAGGTGATCGCCACCGCCTTCGCCGACCTGGGCTTCGACGTGGACGTCGGACCGCTGTTCCAGACGCCGGCAGAGGCCGCCCGCGACGCCGTGGACAACGACGTGCACGTGGTCGGTGTGTCGAGCCAGGCCGCCGGTCACAAGACCCTGGTCCCCCAGCTCATCCATGAGCTGAGAGCGGCGGGGGGCGGGGACGTGGTGGTGGTCTGCGGGGGCGTGATCCCCCCGCAGGACCACGACATGCTGCGGGCCGCCGGCGTCGCCGCCATCTTCGGCCCCGGCACCAACATCCCGGCCGCCGCCCGGCAGGTGTTGGCGGTGCTTCGCTCGAAACGGACCGCGGCGTAGGCGGCTAGACGCTCGTCGTCGATGCTAGGACTGGTTGTCGCCGACGAATCCGGGTGGCGACCCGATCGGCCCCTCGCTCGGCGGCGGTGGATCGAGGGCGAAGATCCGGGTGGTGCGGCCCTCGGCCCGAAGCTCCTGTGCCAGGCGCAGGCCGGGTAAGTGGTCGGTGGTCCGCAGCGGCGCCAGCTGGGGCCGCAGCCGCACGGCGGTGTACCAGTCGACGACCAGGTACCGGGCGCCGTAGTGGCGGGCATAGGCCAGGATCTCGTCCACGCTCGCATAGGGGATCGCCATCGTGGGCCGGTCGGCGTAGTACTCGACCAGCATGCTGCGCGTCATGACCCGGTCGTCGGGCCGGGTGTTGGCGGCGATCCACTCGCCGGCTCGGCGCTGGTCGCTGTGTTCGGACGGGTGCCACCAGCCGGCGCCCGTGCTGTGGAACGCCTGCACCGACGACAGTGCCAGCAACGCCACGACCACCAGCATCACCGGCCGACGCCACGCGGCCGACACGGCGGCGATGGCGGCACCGATGAGCGGTGTCGCCAGCGCCACCACAACGATCAGGTACCGGGGCTGGACGAAGAACGCCAACGCCGTCGCCACCGGCAACGCTCCGACGGCCACCAACAGCCAGACCGCCCTGGATCGACGGTGGCGCCAGGCGCCGAGCCCCGCCAGACCCCAGAGGGGCAGCGGCAGCAACAGCCACGACAGCCACTGGTGCGTGACCGGGGTGGTGATGAAGGCCACCAGCGCGCCGATGTTGGTGCGGACGATGCCGAGGTAGCCGCTCGGGTCCTCCCGCGCCAGCGTCGCCAACGACGACCGCCCCGCCGCAAACTCCAGCCCCGTCCCGTCCAGTGCGTACAGCACGGAGTCGCGCGCCTCGCGGTCGCCCCGGGCCACCGCGTGCCAGGCCTCGATCGAGGCGTCCTGCGTCTTGGCGCTGAGCTGCCACTTGCCGGTGTGGTCGTGCAGGTACATGGCATACGGCACGATGCACACGACGATCGGCAGCAGAAACACGCCCAGCAGCGGCGCGCCCCGGTGGAGTCCGCGGAGATCGCGTCGCCGCAAGCGGACGCGCTGACCCGGGCGGCAAGCGGCGAGGACGAGCACCGCGGCACCAAGCGGGACCGCCATGAACAACCCCTCGGGTCGGGTCAGGTAAGCGAGCCCCACCAGGCCACCTGCGACGAAGACCCGCCACATCCGGGCGCGACCGTCGTGATCGGCGGCGGAGATCACCAGCCAGAGTGCGCCGACAACCAGAAGCGTGTACTCCGCTTCCGACCCCGCGCCCCGGTTCACGAGGGTCGTCGACAGTCCCGGTCCGAGGGCCGCCACCCAGGCAGTGGCGATGCCCCCGGTCGGCCCGGCGATCCGCCGGCCGAGCAACGCCAACGGGAGGATGAGGGCCGTGCTCGAGACGCACGTCAACACCACGGTCCCGGTGTGGGGATCGGACGTCACCTGGCTGGCGAGCCCGAGTAGGACCGGCACGAACGGCGGGAAGTGCAGCTCGGGATGCCCGTCGCGCTGGTAGCCGTCGCCCTCCACCAGCGAAACACCCGAGCGCAGGTATGCGGTCTCGTCGGTTGCGGGCGCGTCGTCCGTCAGGCTGATGGCAACCCGGAGGGCGAATCCTACGAGCAGGGCGGCCACGACCATGAGGACGAACCGCGTCCGCCACGACGGCGCCGCGCCAGGAGCAACGCCGCCGACCTGGGGCGGCCCCGCCGCCGGCGCCGCGGCGCCAGGGGGTGCGACGGTGGTGGCCATGTCCCGCCCTTGCGTTACGCCTGTCGGGCGGGCAAGACCGGTACCGCAGGTGACTCCGTGGAGCGACCGCTGCCGTTGTAACGGACACCGCGCGGTCGCGCCTCGATCATCGTCCACGGGAACGGCGTGCTCACGCTCACCACGTCGAGCTGCGATCCCACGAGCTCGGCGAAGCTGCGCCGCGACCAGTGCTGGATGTGGCCCGGGGTGTTTCCGAGGTCGGCCAGGTACTTGCCGCGCGCCATGTTGGCGACCCGCCAAATGGGCTCGCGTGGCACCGAGAGGACGAGTCGACCGCGACTCACGCGCACGAGCTCGGCAAGGGCGGCGGAGGGCTCGGGCACGTGCTCGAGCACCTCTATGGCCATCACGAGGTCGAATGCGAGGGGCGGGAACGGCAGCCGGGCGATGTCGGCGTAGACGCCGACGAACCCGCGTGTCCGCCACCCGACTGCGAGGGCGTCGTCGTGCAGGTCGATGCCCACGATGTGCGCATCGGGGTAGAGCGCCCGCAGTTTGGCGCTGATCTCGCCCTCACCGACCCCGACCTCCAGCACAGTCGCCGGATGCTCCCGAGGAAGCACGTGCCACAGCGCTGAGAAGAAGCCCCTCATGAGGCGACGCTCGATGGGGTTCTTCGACCCGTACTTGTCGTAGGTGTTGCCCGTCGGGACGCTCGTGGACACGTGGTAGCTCCGAAACTCGCTCTATTGGGGCAGCCGCCCAGCGGCGATATGCGGAGAACGACGCTGGGACCAATACCGCCACGCGACCGGCGACACTAACACTGCACCGGTCGTCCGACCGGGGCCGCGTACCGGGACCAAGGTTTCACAGTCTGGACAAGCGCCGTTCGCCGTGTCGTCACCGTCGTCGACCGGCAGTCCCCGGACATGGCGTTGGCGGCATCGCCCGTAGACTCCGCGCTCGTGACCGACCCCGAGCAGCTCGCAACGCGCCTCGTGGAGGGCGACCGACGCGCGCTCGCCCAGTCGATCACGCTGGTCGAATCCACGCGCCCCGATCACCGGTCCGAGGCGGCCGCGCTCCTCGACTCCGTTCTCGTGCGCACCGGCGGGGCGATCCGCCTCGGCATCACCGGCACACCGGGCGCCGGCAAGTCGACGTTCATCGAGGAGCTCGGCAGCAACCTCACCGCCGCGGGCCATCGGGTGGCGGTGCTGGCGGTCGATCCATCGAGCCGGCGCAGCGGCGGATCGATCCTGGGCGACAAGACGCGCATGGAGCGCCTGGCCCGCGACCCGCACGCCTTCATCCGGCCATCGCCATCCGGCGGCTCGGTCGGCGGTGTGGCACGCCGCACCCGGGAGGCGGCGCTGCTATGCGAGGCCGCTGGCTTCGACGTCATCGTGGTGGAGACGGTGGGAGTCGGGCAGTCGGAGGTGGCGGTCGCAGACATGGTCGACTGCTTCTGCCTGATCGCTGCGCCCGGCGGCGGCGACGAGCTCCAAGGGATCAAGCGGGGGATCATGGAGCTCGCCGACGTCGTCGTCGTCAACAAGGCCGACGGCGACCTCCTACCGGCCGCCCGGCGGGCGATGGCCGACTACCGCCAGGCGGTCCACCTGCTGCGGCCCAAGCACGCCGGCTGGGAGGTGCCGGTGCTGGCCACGTCGGCTCTGGAAGGTACGGGTGTCGACGAGGTGTGGGGTGCGGTGGAGAAGTTCGTCGCCCACCTCCGCGAGGACAACACGCTCGAACGCTTGCGAGCCGACCAGGCCGTGGCGTGGATGTGGGACGAGATCCGAGAGCACCTCGTCGACTCGTTCCGTCAGGACGCTCGGGTCGCCGAGGGCTGGCCGGGCACCGAGGAGGCCGTCTTATCGGGCCGTCTGTCCCCCACGACCGCCGCCCGCCGGCTGTTGGGGACTGATGGCGGAGCGCCAGGTGAGGACGAGGCGGGAGCCCGGTGACAGACGGCGGCACCGGCAACGACAGCGGCCAGCGCGGCTCCTCCATGCGAGCCGCAGCGCGAAGGGTCGCGACGCGTTCGTACCGCAAGCTCGGGGAGGTCGGCCAGCGCTTCCTTGGTGACGATCCATCGTCCGCGCCCGCGATCACACCGCACCCCGATCCGCTCACGCCTCCCTGGGTCCCGCTCCCGGAACCGGAAGGCGCGACCGTGCTGTGCAACATCTGTCGGTGGGAGGGCGACGCGTTCGAGGGCCGCCAGCACGTCGAGTTTTCGACCTGCCCGGCGTGCGGCAGCAATGGCCGGGACCGGTTCCTGCACTGGTGCCTCACCGAACGGGTCGAGCTTCATGCGGCGCTGCGCGTGATCGAATGCAGCCCCCGCCTGGGACAGGCCTACCGCGACGCGATGGCGACGTGGTTCTTCTACCGCACCAGCGACTACGACCTCCGAGCGCACGCCGGCAACCTTCGGCTCGACCTGCAGGCGATCGACCTACCGGACGGCTGCGTCGACGTGATGCTGTGCGCGCACGTGCTCGAACACGTCCCCGACACCGACAAGGCCCTGGCCGAGCTGCGTCGGGTCATTGCCCCCGGGGGTCATCTGCTCCTGCAGGTTCCCGTGCTCCAAGGCCACACTGGCGCACCGACGGAACCGGAATTCCACGGGGACAACACCCCCGTCTTCTGGCGGTTCGGCTTCGACCTGACGGCTCGACTGCGCGGGCGGGGTTTCACCACCGAGTTGTTGTGCACGGCGCAGCTCGCCGACGCGGTCCGCTCGGCGAAGAACCCGTGGCACGAATGGTCCGGTGAGTTCGACGTTCCCGACATCCTGGCCGGCGCCATCGCCGACGATCTCGTGGTGATTGCCGACCGCACCACGTCTGTCCGGCTAGGGATCGATCCCGGCTACATGTACCTCACATGGGACTGCGCGGTGATGTGATGGGGCTCTAGGGCTTGGGTTCGGCCAGGTACAGCGTGCGGGTGCCGTTCGGTAGCCGTTGCTGCTCGAGGACGAGGAATTGCTCGGCCAACAATCGCTCGAAGGCTTCCCGCTGGTAGTCGTCGAACAGCCCTCTCGGCTTGTTGGCCAGCAGGCGCCTCACCTGCACGTCATCCGCGTGAACGAACTCGACGACGACCCGGCCCCCGAACGACCTGAGCCACGACACGACTTCCGGCAGCGGCACGTTGGCGGCGATCGCGACATGGTGGACGAGCGCCAACGCCAGCACCACGTCGGGCTGAACCCGTTCGCAGAATGGAGCACGCTCGCGGTTGCGCCAGCCGATGCCACCCGAAGGATCGACGAGGTTCATGACCAGGGGAAGGATGTTCTCTCTGCTCTCGGATCGCAGCCGCCGGTACAGGGCATCGATCACCATCTCGTCGCTGTCGACGGCCACGACGTAGTCGGCCTGCTCGGCGGCCAGTCGCGAGTAGGCACCGTCGTTGGCCCCCAGATCGAGTACGAGTCCCGACTCGCCTGCAGCCAGTGCCGAGCGCACGAACGCCTGCTTGGCTTCGGCATCGGCATCGCTGTACGAGCAGGTGTCGCGGTAGTCGGACCACGTCGACCCCCGGCGTCTCACCTCGAGCCCAGCGACGAGCTTGGCGAGGTTCTTCGCGGTCGCCTTGGCCACCTCGGTGGAGAAGCCGGAGGCTCTGAGCTCGGTCTTCACCTGCTCCGACCCGGTGCTCACGCGCCGTTCCAGCATGCTGTGGAGCGTGATGTTGCGCAGTACGCCTTTGCGCAGCCGGCGGAGCCCCGAGAACATGCCGGCCACATCCGAGGGTTTCAGACCGTCGACACCACCTCGCAGCAGCGGCTGGAATGGCACCCCGAGGTACGCCTGGATCATCAACGGGAACAGCATCGTCTGGCAGAACTGCCGATAGCCGGGCCAGGGCCCGGCCGCAGGCTCGAACGATCCCACGTCGATGAACGTCGGTCGCGACCCGAGGAACTGCACGTTGTACGCAGTGCCGTCCTTGAGCGACATGTTCTCGTCGAGGGCCGCCGCCAACACCTCGAGGTGCAGGGCCGCGGCTTCGCGCAACATCGCGAAGGGCCATTCGTAGGGATATGAGACAACAGGCACGCGCTCGTGCTCGACGACCCGCGCCCAGGGGGACCCACGGGGCGAGGGTGGGGCCTCGCCTTCGTGTTCGGTCGTGCCCACGATCTGACCCGACGCCATCAGGCGCGGGAAGAACGACGTTCCGGTCAGACGGTCGTAGTCGGCGGCGGCGGGACTCGAGAGCCCTCGGAGGACCTTGTCGCCGACCGTGAAGACGGCACTGTCGGGATCCCGGAACGAGCCAGGCTCGTAGATCGACACCGCGGCGGCGCCGCGGTCAGGCGTCGGTCGTCGCCGGGTCGGCTTCTGACTCGGCCTCCGACGATGTCGCCTCGGCCTCGCCCCGCTTCCGTGAGAACCTGCTCGTCAATCGGTGCCGGGCCTGCCGCACGGCTACGCCGGCGGCAGCAGCACCACCCACGACAGCCGAGGCGATGAGGCTGCCAGAGCCCGGGTCGAGATAACCGATCGTCACCTCAGTCTCCTTGTGTCGCGTGGAAAGCGCCGCACTGGCGACCGCCAGCGGTTGATGAACAGATATCCGGTGGATGTTACCCAGCAGCCACCTCCCCGTCACTGGCGGGTCGGCACCGGATAACTCGGCGTTCATGTTGCGTCGCATTGTGACACACCAGGCCTGGAGCCGAGGCAAGCCGCCGCGGCGATCGAGACCTCGTCAGCCTGCGGGCACCTCGTGGAGGATGACACGGTCGCCGGTGCGTTCGACCTGGTAGGCGACCACATCGTTGGGGCCATCGACGAAGTAGTTGGCCATCAGCCCGCTGAACTTCCAGGCGTC
>Ga0209889_1000073_pt1 | contig 19012 bp, 18 predicted proteins | sample GWRWN1_0_10_FD_187233 | JGI IMG/M metagenome (GOLD analysis project Ga0209889, IMG submission 187233) | Riverbed sediment microbial communities from areas with no vegetation in Columbia River, Washington, USA - GW-RW N1_0_10 (SPAdes)... | ecosystem: Environmental > Aquatic > Freshwater > River >... | reverse complement strand
CGTCGCCGCAGCCATGGCTGCGCCTTCCTCCTGCGTCCTCGCCGGCGAAGAATCTGACTCGGCGATACATCAACGGAACTTCCGCGAGCGCCCACTAGGGTCGCCGCCACGGCCGCGCCGTAGCCGCGCTCTGATCCTCAGCTCGCCGCGGCAATGAACGAGCTATACGCGGCGGCCGCCCGCTGCGGGTCCTGGCACAACCACCAGTGGCCCAGGCCGGTGAGGAGCGCGACCTGGGCATTGGTCCGTTCCGCGGTGCGCCGGGCGAGCGCTTCGCCACCGGTGTACGAATCTTCGGCTGGGATGATGACGAGGCCTGGACGCGAGCGGAGACCAGCCACGTTCGCCCCCCACTCGGCCATCTTCGGCTGCGCTGCCGAGCGATACAGGGCAAGAATGCAGCGGCCCATCGACTCGTCGAACGCCTCGATGCAGCGCGCCGCCGCGCGTTCGGACATGCCGCGCGACACGTAACCGCCGACACGATCCGCGGGCGACGTGGCGAGGCGTCGCACGATAAGAGCCTCGCCGGCGCCGGCCGTTTGCCAGGTCTGGGCATTGTCGTGCCAGACGTACCGCGGGTCGAAGCAACCAGCGAGATCGGTCGCCCACGAGCGCACGAGCTCGGGATGCGCGGCCACCGTGCGGAAGACATGGCCGCCGCCCCAATCATGGCCGAGCAGGTCGACGGGACCGTTGATCCGCTCGAGCTCAGCCGTGAGCCATGCGACATAGTCGTCGCTGGTTGCACCGAAGCCCTCAGGCACGGGTGCGCCGAACCCCGGCGGCGCAACGGTGATGGCCTCGCGCCCAGGGAGGTGTGCCCGGAACTCGTCCCAGATGGCGTCCGTCTCCGGCACGCCGTGCACGAGCACGATGGGCACACCTGCAGTGTAAGCGTCATGCCAGATGTACTCTCGCAGCACGATGAGCGCGCTGGCTGACGAGTTCCAGCCGTTTGATGTCAGCGAGCCCTTCGCGTTCTATGAGCGTGCGCGATCCGAGGCGACCGTCTTCTACAGCCCGGAGCTCGACTACTGGGTTGTGCCTCGCTACGAGGATGTCCTGGCCATCCTGCGCGATCCAGCCACGTTCTCGTCCGAGAACGCCCAGAGTCCCTTCCGTCCTCAGCCGCCGGCCGTCGAGCGCATCCTCGGCAGCGGGCTGAGCGCGAAATCGGGGCTGCTCGGCCGCAACCCCCCTGACCACACCCGGCTGCGCTCGTTCGTCAACCGGGTGTTCACCCCCCGTCGCGTGGCGGTGCTCGAGCCCCAGATCCGCGAGATCGCGGTGCGCATGATCGAAAGCATGGCCCCGCGGGGCCGCGGCGACTGGGTGGCCGACCTCGCCTATGACCTGCCAGCCCTCGTGATCTTTCTGCTGTTGGGCATTCCCGACTGCGATGTGCCGAACGTCAAGACGTGGGCCCAGAGCCGCGTCCAGCTCAACTTCGGCAACCTGCCCGAAGCCGATCAGGTAGCGCACGCGGAGAACGTGGTTGCGTACTGGCGCTACTGCGAAGCGCTGGTGGAGGAGCGCTTCACCCGGCCGCGCGACGATCTGCCGAGCGACCTCGTCCGAGGGTACCAGCGCGGCGACAAGTCGATCACCAAGGACGAGATCGCTGCACTGGTGTTCGGCCAGCTGACCGCCGGCCACGAGACGACGACCGGGCTGCTGGCAACTGGATTCCTGCAGCTGCTTCGCAACCGCGAGCAGTGGGAAGCGCTGTGCCGTGATCCAGGTCTGATCCCGAACGCAGTCGAGGAGCTCCTGCGCTTCTGCACGCCCGTGTTGGCCGCCAAGCGCAAGGTCAGGAACGCCACGACGGTCGGCGACGCGAACCTTCCTGCAGGTGCCAACGTGCTGTTGCTGCTCGGGTCGGCCAACCACGACGAGGCGGTGTTTCCCGGTGGCGACGCCCTGGACGTCTGCCGCCCGAGCGTCGGCCGGCACCTGGCGTTCGGACACGGGATCCACTTCTGTCTCGGCGCACCCTTGGCGCGACTCGAAGCGGAGGTGGTCCTGCAGGAGCTCACCGCCAGACTGCCGCACGCGCGCCTCGTCGAGCCGCAGGACGTTCCGTTTTCGCGCAACACGACATTCCGGTCGCCGTTGCAGCTGCTGGTCGAATGGGACTCCTGAGTAGCGCTGGCGCCTGAACCCGAGCAGGTTCGCTCGGGCGGGCGCGAAACGCCGGCGAGATCACCATATCTGACGTTGCGTGGCAGATTGGCAACGAAAAGTAGTGGTACTGGTGACGTAGGCTCGATCGCCATGGCCGCACCGGGAGGCACCGGACCAATCGGACCGTTCCCCGAGGGTGTCGACACGCCCGAGGCGCGGGAGGAGTACGACAAGCTGCGCCGACGAATGCTGTGGTCGCTGCCCTACGGGCTCTACGTGGTCGGCAGCCGGGCCGGCGAGCGGCGCAACCTCATGACCCTCAACTGGGCGACGCAGGTGAGCTTCGAGCCCAAGCTGCTGGGGATCAGCGTCGAGAAGGCGGCGGTGACCCACCGGTTGATCGCCGACGGTGGCAGCTTCGTGCTCAACACCGTGGCCCGCGACGACCGGGCGATCGTCCGCAGGTTCACGAAGCCGGTCGAGCACGATGCCGCCGCCGGCACGCTCAACGAGTTCCCGTTCCACGACGGTCCGACCGGGGCACCCATCCTCGACCAGGCGCCCGCCTGGGTGGACTGTGCCATTCGCCACTCGGTCGACTGCGGCGACCACACGTTCTTCATCGGCGAGGTGGTGGGCTGCGGGTTCCAGCAGGCCGAGGACACGCCAGTGCTGCGGATGGAGGACACCCGCATGAGCTACGGCGGCTGACCGGGGTGGCGCCCGACCACGACCCGCGGTTCCCTGCGGAAGGCCGCCCGGTCGACGACCTGATCACGGCGCTGCGGGGCGGTCGCGGCGACGACGCCGACTGGCGCCGGGGCCGCACCTTCAGCCTGGTCTACAACGCCGCCGACACCGAGCTGGAACGGCTCCACGAAGCGGTCGCCGCCGAGTACCTACAAGAGAACTACCTCAACCCCTTCGCGTTCCCCAGCCTGCTGCACATGGAGCGCGAGGTCGTGGCCATGGCCGCCGACCTGTTGTATGGCAACCCTCGCGGCGGCAAGCTCACGAGCGGCGGCACCGAGAGCCTGTTCCTGACGGTGCAGGTTGCCCGCGACCATGCGCGCGAGGTCCGCGGCATTGCCGAGCCGCGTGTCGTTCTCCCCGCCACCGCCCACCCAGCATTTGCCAAGGCCTGCCACTACCTCGACGTGGACGAGATTCGGGTGCCGGTCGGGGGTGACGGCCGAGCCGATGTGGCGGCGACGGCGGCGCTGGTCGACGCGCGCACCGCCCTCGTGGTCGGCTCTGCGCCGTGCTATCCGTTCGGGGTCGTCGATCCCATCCCCGAGCTCGCGGCCTTGGCGGCCGAACACGACGCCCTGTGCCACGTCGACGCTTGCCTCGGTGGCTGGCTGCTGCCGTTCCTCGAGCGCCTGGGTGAGGCCCTGCCGCCGTGGGACTTTCGGGTCGAGGGAGTGACCTCGCTCTCGGCCGATGTCCACAAGTACGGCTGGTGCTTCAAGGGCGCGTCGTTGCTGTTCCACCGCGACGAGGACGAGCTGCGCCGCCAGTACTTCCTGTTCGACGGCTGGCCCGGTGGGCTGTACGGCTCGGCCACCACAGCCGGCACCAGGCCGGCCGCCCCCATCGCGGCCGCCTGGGCCACAGTGATGCACCTCGGGCTTGACGGCTACTTGCGCATCGCCGAGCAGGTGCGTGCGGTCGCCCACCGGTTCCGTGACGGCATCGAGGGGATCGAGGGGATCCACGTCACCGGTGACCCCGTGCCCGGTGTGCTGGAGATCGCCGCCGACACCGATCCCGAGACGGGCGACGCGGTCCTCGACATCGGCGCGGTGGGGGACGTGATGGACGACCGGGGCTGGCATCTCGACCGCCAGCAGGGAGGGCTCCATGCGATCCTTTCGCCCTCCCACATGGCGGTGGCCGCGGAGTTCCTTGCGGACCTGGCGACAGCCGTCGGCGGCCATGGGGAGAGCCGGGGCGTCGAAGCCCGCTACGGCGGCGTGGGCTGACGCCGTGACTCCCGGCATCCCGCGGTTCAGCGGGGCCGTCCTGTGCGGGGGCTGGAGCCGGCGGATGGGACGGGACAAGGCGCTCATCCCGATCGGCGGCACCCCGATGGTGGTGCGGGTCGCCGAAGCCTTGTGGGTCGCGGGCGCCCGCGAGGTGGTAGCGGTCGGCCGCAAGCCGGACGCGCTGGCGTCACTCGGCTTGGAGACGGTGCCGGACGGACGGCCGGGTGCGGGACCCGCGGCCGGAATCGTCACGGCGCTGGCCCGAGCAGATGACGACGAGATCGTGCTCGTGGTCGGCTGCGACCTGGTGGCGCCGTCACCTGCCGCCATGGGGGCGACGCTCGCGGTACTGGCCCAACATCCGACGGCGGCCGTGGCCGTGCCCGTCAGCGGCGGGCGCACGCAGTGGCACCACGCCGCGTGGCGACGGTCGGCCGCGCCGGCGTTGGAGGCGGCGCTGGAGACGGGAGCGAGGGCGGTGGGCGGGGTGGTGGCCGCCGCCGGGCTGGTGGTCGCCGGCGTCGACGGCATCGATCCCGCCGCCCTGGCCGACGCCGACATGCCCGGTGACCTGCCACCGGAGGCCGGTGGCTAGGGGGCCTGAGGCGACTGAGTCGGTCGTCAGACCGACGCCATCAAGGGACGTCAGGTGGGGGCCGGGCCGGAGGGTACCCTGCCTCACCATGGAGGTCCCCGAGATCGACGTCGCCGAACTGGCCAAGGCGTGTGCCGACGGAGCGCCGGTGATCGACGTCCGAGAGCCCGACGAGTACACGGCCGCCCACGTGCCGGGGGCCGTCCTCGTGCCGCTGGCCACCGTGCCCGAGAGGCTCGAGGAGGCGCCCCCCGACGGCCCGGTGTACGTGGTCTGCGCGGTAGGCGTGCGCAGCCTGCGGGCCGCCGAGTTCTATCGTTCGCGGGGCATCGACGCGATCAACGTCGCCGGCGGCACCACCGCCTGGATCGAGGCGGGCGAGCCCATCTCGACGGGGATGGAGCCGTAACGGCTCCGCTCGATCCATCACGCTTCCGCTGGGTCGCCGACCAGCGCGAGTTCGACGCCTTCGTCGAGGCGTCCTGCGTCGCGCCCACGTACGCCCTCGACACCGAGTTCCATCGGGAACGGACCTACTACGCGCACCTCGCCCTGCTGCAGCTCGCAGTCGGCGACGACGTCGTGGAGGTCGATCCGCTGGCGGTGGACGTCGGACGAACACTGGGGACACTGCTCGACGGGCCCGGCCTGTGCCTCATGCACGCCGCCAGCCAGGACCTGGAGATCCTCGAGCGGGCCTGCGGCATCGGCCCCCGGCACCTTGTCGACACGCAAGTGGCGGCCGGGTTCGTGGGGCTCGGCTCGCCTGGCCTGGGCATCCTGCTGCAACGGCGCCTCGGCGTGCACCTACCCAAGGCCGACCGGCTGACCGATTGGCTGCACCGGCCCTTGAGCGACGCGGCCCGGACCTATGCGGCTGCCGACGTCGCCTACCTCGAGGCGCTGTGGACATCGCTCCGCGCCGAGCTCGAGCAGCGAGGACGGCTGGACTGGGCGCTCGACGAGTGCGACCAGTTGCGCCGCCGTCACGGCGAGCAACCGGACCCCGACCAGGCCTGGTGGCGCATCAAGGAGGCCCGCCGTCTGAAGGGCCGTGCCCGCGGCGTCGCCCAGTCCGTGGCGGCCTGGCGGGAGCGTCGGGCTCGGCAGTTCGACCGGCCGGTGCGGCACGTGCTGCCCGATCTCGCCCTGGTGGCCATGGCCGAGCGTCCGCCCCGCACCCGGGGCGACCTGAACCGAGTGCGGGGGCTCGACGGACGGCACCTCCGCAACGGCGCCGGCGATGAGCTGATGGCGGCAGTCAAGGAGGGGGTAGGGCTACAGGACGCCGAGCTGCAGGTCCCGCCGCGAGAAGGCGTCGATGGCACGTTCCGCCCGGGGGTGACGCTGGCATCGGCATGGGTGAGCCAGCTGGCGCGCAACGCTGAGCTCGACGCCTCATTGGTCGCCACGCGGGCCGACATCGAGGCACTGGTCCGAGGCGACGAGGTGTCACGCCTACTCACGGGCTGGCGAGCCGAGCTTGCGGGTGAACCGGTTCGGCGACTGCTCGAGGGCAACGCCGCCCTGGCCTTCGACGGCGAGGGCTCTCTGGTGCTCTACGACCTCAAGGAAGCACGGTGACCGTGTCGCGGCCCGAGCGCAGCAGCGTGCCCGGAGCCGCGCCCGTTGCCTGTCCGTCGCGCACGATGGCGACGCCGTTGGCGTAGACGTGCTCGACGCCTGCGGCGTCGGCCACGAGGCGCCAGGCGCCGCCGGGGAGGTCGGTCGCCGTGCGCTCCGGACCGTGGCCGACAGTTTCGGGATCGAGCACGACGAGGTCGGCGTGCCAGCCCTCGACGATCCGACCCCGCTCACGCAGTCCGTACAGCCGGGCCGGCACCTCTGTCAGCTGGTGTACGGCCTCCTCCCACGACACCAGCCCCCGCTGCCGCACCGCTTCGCCGAGCAGCGACGTCGAGTAGATGGCACCGCACATCATGTCCAGGTGGGCACCAGCGTCGGATCCGCCGATGACCGTACGCGGATCGCGCCACACCTGGGCCCGCAACTCCCAGTCGGCGTCGCTGGCGCCGAATACCGGGGGTCGGAGCCCGGTGCGCAGCTCGTCGGCGATCACCACGTCGAGGAGCGTGTCGAACGGTTCCTTCCCGAGCCCGGCGGCCACGTCACCCACGCTGCGACCCTCGTGCGGCTTCGTCGAAGGGGAGAAGCACTCGGCGAACGTGAGCACCGGCCAGTTCGCGAGCCCACGGAGCAACCCGGCCTCGCGCGATGCGGCGCCGGCGGCCAGCCGCTCTCGCACGGTGGGGTCCCCCAGGGCCTGGAGCCGTTCTGTCACCGGTAGGTGCAGGACCTCGCGCCAGCCGGGCAGGCCGTCGAGGACGAAGCCGGTGAGGAATGACAACCGCATGCTCATCGGCTGCGGCAAGGTCAACGCCACGACACGCCCACCCCGGGCCGCGGCGGCGTCCGAGGCGGCCAACTGATGCTCGTGGCCGGCGGGGTTCAGGGACGACACGCCGAGAACGTTCCAGTTGAGCGGTCGCCGAGCGGCGACCGACATGGCGGCAAGCAGCTCGACCTCGTCGTCGGTGAACCCGTTGATGCACCCGGCCACGATGGCTTCCAGGGTCGTGCCCTCGTGGTCGGCCACGCACCCCGCCAGCGCCAGCAGTTCGTCGTCGTCGGCGAAACGCGAAGGCACCGGCTCGCCATCGGCGTCGTTGTGGGTGTGCGCCCGTGACGTCGACAACCCCAGCGCCCCGGCGTCGAGCGCCTCGTGCAGCAGTCGTTGCATCACCAGGCCGTCGGCGCCGGCCACCCGTCGCAGTGCCGAGTGCCCGCAGAGAAAGCCCGCGTTCACGGCGATGGCGCCGTCGAGGCGATCGAGCCACTCGCCGAACCCACCCCAGTCCCACGCCAGCCCGGCGGACAAGGCGTCGAGGGGCATGCCCTCGACGCGGGCCATCATGCGCATCAGGTAATCGGCGTGGTCGGGTGTCAGCGGCGCCAGCGAGAACCCGCAGTTGCCACCGATCACGGTCGTGACCCCGTGGAACGGCGAGGGGGTGGCAAGCGGGTCCCAGAACAGCTGGGCGTCGTAGTGCGTATGGAGGTCGACGAAGCCCGGCGCGACATAGCGACCGCCGGCGTCGAGCGTCGAGCGGCGAGGCTCGTCGATCGTGCCGGTGGGCGCGATGACGGCGATCCGCCCGTCACGGACACCCAGGTCGGCCGCCCGCATCGGCGCGCCGGTGCCGTCGATCACGGTGCCACCGTTGATCACGAGGTCGAGCATGGCCAGTCCTTCGGAGGCAGCGGGTGGTCGAAGAGGGCGGCGGCGTTGCGGTGGGTCATGGCCGCGGCCTCGCCGTCGCTCACACCTACCGTGGCGAAGCGGTCGGCGAGCAACGACGCGGTATGCGGCCACGACGAGTCGGCGTGCGGGTAGTCACACTCGACGAGGATGTGGTCGACCCCCACTCGGTGGCGGGCCGCCAGCGTCGACGGGTCGTCGATGGTGCAGAACCAGAAGTTGCGGCGTAGCGCCTCGGAGGGCGTGAGCTCGCCGGTCCAGACGCCGTCGCCGCCCGTGGCCGAGTGGTCCATCACCCAATCGAGCCGGTCGAGCAGCATCGGCACCCAGCCGATGCCCCCCTCGGCGAGCACGATGCGCAGCCGGGGGAACCGCAGCGGCACCCGGGCCCAGAGCCAGTCGGCCGCGGCCGCCAGTGCGTTCACCGGGAACAGGGTCGTGTACAGCTCGAGCGGAGCACCGGGGGATGTGGCCGCGGTCCACGATCCCGAGGCGGTGTGAAGGCACACGACCGTGTCCGTCTCCTCGCAGGCGGCGAGGAATGGGTCCCAGTGATCGGTGTGCAGCGACGGCAGTCCCACGTTGACCGGTTGCTCGACGAAGCTGACGGCCTTGAAGCCACGCCCCGCATTGCGCTCGACGTCCCGGGCGGCGATCAGCGGATCGGGCAGCCAGCCGAGCTGGAGAGGGATGATGCGGCCGGGGTGGGTGCCGGCCCACACATCCAGGTGCCAGTCGTTCCAGGCCCGGACGCAGGCGAGGCCCAGCTCGGGGTCCTGTGAACGGGCGAACACCGTCCCCGCGAAGCCGGCGATGAGGGACGGGAAGCACAGTGACGCCCAGACCCCGCCGGCGTCCATGTCCTGGATGCGGGCGTCGATGTCCCAGCAGCCCCGCCGCATCTCGTCGAAGCGTGCGGGCTCCATGGACCACTCGTCGCGGGGACGGCCGACGACGGCGTTCAGCCCGATGTTCGGGTAGCGCGCGCCCTCGTACTCCCACGCCTGCGTGCCGTGGGCGTCCTCCACGATCCGCGGCGATCGGTCGACCAGTGCCTCGGGGATGCGGCCGTCGAACAGGTCCGGCGGCTCGATGAGGTGGTCGTCGGCCGAGATGATCGGCCACTGCGCCACGGGTGCCCCTTCGGTCGACATGGTTTCCGCTCCCACGGCCGCTCGGGACATGCTCCCCGCTCCCACGGCCGCTCAGGCCGGGCTTTCTGACAGGGCCGTCATGTCCGGCAGCGTAGTGCCGGGGCGCCGGCCGGGTCGGTGCTAGCGCGGCGCGATGAGCACGGCCCGGTCCGAGCCGAGCACGCCGCCGAAGCGATCGCCCTCCGCGATGCCGTCACTGGCGACGAGCACCGTGCCCTCGATGTCGATCAGCGCGTCCTCGCCCATGTTGACGGCGACGACCACGGCGCCGGCGTCGTCCCAGCGGCGCCAGGCCACGACACTCGGCGCGCCACGCTCGACGGGCTCGAGGCGCTCGAACGCACCGGTTTGCAGGGCAGTCGTGGCGCGGCGGGTGGCCAGCAGCCGCCGGTAGAGGTGGAGGATCGACCCCGCGTCGGCCCGTAGGGCCCCGACGTTGCGGGTGTCCGCCTCGGGCGGCCATGGCAGCCAGGCATCGTCGACGCCCCAGCCGTGATCGGGTGAGCCATCCCACGGGATCGGCGCCCGGCAGCCGTCCCGTCCCCCTGGATCCACGCGCCGATCCCCGGGGATGACGGCGTCCTCCAACCCCAGCTCCTCGCCGGCGTAGAGGACCGGCGAGCCGGGCAGGCCCAGCAGCAGGAACACCGCGGCCCGGGCCCTCCACTCCGAGCCGCCGTAGCGGGTGCGGTGGCGCACATTGTCGTGGTTGGACAGCACCCACGTCGGCCAGGCGCCGCGGCCGGAGATGTGGCGGGTGGCGTCGTCGATCTGACGCCGCCAGCGGCTGGCGTCCCAGGGGGCGAACAGGGGCGGAAAGTTGAACGACAGGTGCAGTTCGTCACCGTCGCCGTAGTAGGTGGCCACCCGCTCGGTCGACAGCAGGAACACCTCGCCCAGGATCAGCCGGTCACCGGGGTAGGCGTCGACCACCTTGCGCATGCCTCGGATCAGCTCGTGGGTCTCGGCGGTGTCGTTGAGGGCGCTGTGGGGCATCCCTGCGCTCTCGGGCGGGTCGTCGGGCAGGGCCGGGTCCTTGCCGATCCCGTGCGCGACGTCGATGCGGAAGCCGTCGACGCCCCGGTCGAGCCAGAAGCGCATGACCTCGTGGACGGCGTCGACGGCCTCGGGATTGGCCCAGTTGAGGTCGGGCTGCTGGGGCAGGAACAGGTGCAGGTACCACTGGCCCGTGGCCTCGTCCCACGTCCACGCCGGGCCGCCGGTGAATGCCGCCACCCAGTTGTTGGGCGGCGTGTCCGGCGTCCCGTCCCGCCACACGTACCACTCGCGCTGGGGGTCTGCCCGGCTCGAGCGGGCGGCCTGGAACCAAGGATGCTGATCCGACGTGTGGTTGGGTACCAGGTCGACGAGCAGCTTCAGGTCACGCCCGTGGCACGCCGCCAGCAGGCGGTCGAAGGTGTCGAGGTCGCCGAACAGCGGGTCCACATCGCAGTGGTCGGAGACGTCGTAGCCGAAGTCGGCCATAGGGGAGGGATAGAAGGGCGAGAGCCACACCGCGTCGACCCCCAGCCAGGTGAGGTGGTCAAGGTGCTGGTCGATCCCCGCGAGATCCCCTGTGGGGCGTCCGCGGCCGGTCGCGAACGACCGGGGGTAGATCTGGTAGAAGACGGCGCGTTGCCACCAGGGAGCATCCACGGGGACGATGCTAAGAGCCGGGTGTCCGGCTCCATGCGGCCTACTTCCCGCTCTTGCAGCTTTGCTGCGGGTCGCTCGGACCCCGCTCCGCCTGCCGACTCCGGCCCAGGGAGCGGCGGGCATCACGATGTTACGCCTCGATGCCACCCGGACGTGGTAGGAAAGGGGTCGGGACACCCCGAGCAGCAACGCGTTCGGGGAGTTAGCCGGTGCCGCCGGCGATACACTTTCCCGCCGAACGAGTAACACGTGGGAGCTGGCCCGTGAAAAAGGGTCGACATCGCCGATTCGAGGAAGCGCGCGCGCTGAAGCGCAGCAACGATCTCGATCTCACCGCCATCTTCGATCCGGCGGACGATGAGCCTTGCCCCGAATGCGGGGCAGAGTCGGGCGACGAGCATGCGTCGTGGTGCATGTTCGACCCCGACGCCGAAGACGACGGCTGAAAACTTGCGGGTGGCTCACCGCCGGCGTAGCGCCGGGTGGGCAACGTATTGCTCGCCCCGGGTTCCGCGGCCGTTCCGGGTGGTGACGTGTTCGACGAAGCGGTCGTACGCCCACACGCCGACCAGCTCGACGATCTCGTCGTGCAACGCGACGTAGACGGGCGTGGCGCCCACGAACGCATCGGGCGCCTCGGTGCACCACCAGTGGAACTCCTGGCCCCCGGCGCCCCAGTCCCGCCGCTTCCACTCCCGCAGCGTCGAGATCACCTGGCCGGATTCGTCGGTGCTCTCTGCCAAGCGCAGTGGCAGTTGCCAGCACACGTCGGGCTTCCAGTCCATGGGTCGGTCGCCCGCCTCCAGCGCCCCCCGGTGTAGGGCGCAGCCAGCGCCCCCAGGGAAGCCCGGCCGGTTGAGGAAGATGCAGGCGCCGCCGACCAGCCGGGTGACGAGGGCCCCCTTGCTGGTCCGTCGGATGGGTCCGCCGCGCCGCACCGCCAGCCGGCCGTGCTGCCACTGGTCGGTGGTGAGCCGGCCGGCCGCCTCCAGCACGGCGTTGGCGTCGTCCTCGTCCACGAAGTGGGCGCCATAGCTGCAACAGCCCTCCTCGAGCTCGGGCGTCGCCTCGGTGAGCACTCCCTGGCAGCCGTGCCCGTAGATGCAGCGCCAGGGGCTGAGCAGGAACGTGGCGTCGAAAACCCACGTGCGGTGCTCGTCGGGTGCATCGAAGCTGACGTACTCGTGGGGGTCGGGGGGTGCAGTCGTCGGGGAACTTGGCATCGTCGCCACGTTGGCACAGTGCGAGCTGGTGGATGGCATGCTGGGCCGCTGCGTGAGTGGGGGAGGGAACCGTGGCCGGTGAGTTCGACGACATCCGCAAGCGCCTCGAGTCGATAAGCGAGGAGCTGGCCGACCTGGCCATGGAACGCCTGCGCGAGTCGATCGACGCCGGTGGTGTCGAGCTCGCGGTGGACGAACGACGCCTGACGCGGGCCCGCCGCGCCGTCGAAAAGGCCGTCTCCCTGCTCCAAGAGTCCGACGACGCCTACTGAAGCGGCCCTGCGACCCCGACGGGTGAGGCAATGACGAACGCCTAGGCGTTCTAGAGGCAATACCGCGCGGTCTCCGTTCGCCCTTGGCTCGGCTCCCAGGCATCGTTCGCCATTGCCTCGCGATGCGACGCGGGCTGGCGTGGTATCCGCGTGCTGGGGGCGCGGGGGCGTCACACTTTTCGCGATGTCCGGGGGACGTTGGGATGAGCCGCGCCGTCAGCGCCGTCAGGCCGTCGAACGGGCGCGCCTGGCCAAGCTCGTGCGCGCCTCCGTCGCCCTCGTCGTCGCGACGCTGCTCTTCGATGCCATCGGACGGCGCCTCTCCGACGACCCTTCGGCATCCGAGGCATCGGAGGCATCGGCTGCGACCACCATTCCGACGCCGGTGACGCTCGTGCCGCTGGCATCCACCCGTGGTGTGGCGCCGGTGATCACCCGCGTCGAGACCACCGACCCCGTGGTGTTCCTGACCATCGACGACGGGCACACCCGCGATCCCGGGGTGGCGGCCGCGCTCGAGGAGGCCGGCGTGCCCGCCAGCCTGTTCCTGCTCGACGGCCCGGTCGAAGCCGACCCCGATTTCTTCCGCAGGCTGCCCGACACGGTGGTCGAGTCCCACAGTCGCACGCACCCCGACCTGCGCACGTTGTCCGAACAGGGACAACGTGCCGAGATCTGCGGCAATGCCGACACGCTGGAGCAGGCCTTCGGGCGACGCCCCGTCCTGTTTCGCCCGCCGTACGGCGCCTACAACGAAGCCACCACCCGAGCGGCGGCCGCCTGCGGGATGGCGGCAGTCGTGCTCTGGGAGACCAGCGTCAACGGCGCCGTCGTCGGGTTCCGCAGCCTGCCGCAGTTGCGGCCGGGGGACATCCTGCTGATGCACTTCCGGCCGACGTTCGTAACCGAGCTGCGGGCGCTCGCCGATCGGGTCGACGAGGCGGGACTGCGCTTCGCGCTGTTGGAGGACTACCTCGTGCCCGACAGCGTGGCGGACTCAGCGGGCTGACGCCTCGGCGTCGAGCGGGGGCGCCGAGGCGAGCTGGTTCAGGGCGCTGATCAGGTCCCGGAAGTCACCGGCCCTGCGGACGTCGAAGCGCATGACCAGCCGGGGCAGGTCGAGGCGGTCATTGTCGGACACCTCGGCGGGCAGCGGGTCGGTGCGCTCGATGCCACCCACCAGGCACAGGTCCGCGAACCGCTGGTTGAGGTCGGCGAGTTCGGCGTCGGTTGGAGCGGCCCGCAGCCGGATGATCAGCCGGTCGCCGGCCCACCGCAGCGACTCGTAGTTGCGCCAGAAGCCCCGGATGGCGTCGACGGCGACGTCGATGTCGTCGGTGACGACGAACAGGTTGGTGTCCCGTGGCGACACCCACCCTGCGGTAACCAGCTCGTCGTCGACGAACCGCTGCCAGCCCTTCCAGTAGGTGAGGCCGGGCACGTCGAGCAACACGATGGGTGCGGGCGTGGCCTTGCCCGTCTGCTGCAACGTGAGCAGCTCGAAGGTCTCATCCTGCGTACCGAAGCCGCCGGGCAGGCAAACGAAGCCGCTCGATTCCTTCATGAGCATCAGCTTGCGGGTGAAGAAGTACTTCATCGCCACCACCCGGTCGGACCCTGCCAGGAGCCCGTCCGGGCCCTCCTCGAACGGCAGGCGGATCGTGACGCCCAGGCTGCGCTCGGGGCCGGCACCCTCGGTGGCGGCGGCCATGATGCCGGGGCCCGCGCCGGTGACGACCATCCATCCGTTGTCGGCCAGGCGACGCGCCAGCTCGCGGGCGTGGTCGTAGAGCGGATCGGTGCGGAGCGTGCGGGCCGAGCCGAACACGGTGACCTTGCGCACCTGGTCGTAGGGGGCGAAAACGCGGAAGGCCTCGCGCATCTCGCGCAACGAGTCGCGGGTGATCTTCAGGTCCAGGCGGTCGGCGTCGTCGGTGGCCAGGCCGTAGGCGTTGCGGAGGATGTCTCCGAGCACGTCGCGGTTGCGGCTCGCTCCGGCGTCATCGAGGAGCTTGCGTACGAGTTCTCGGTCCATGTCGCGACGCCTCGGAGGTGACTACGCCGCCGCAGCCCGCTCGACTGGCGCGTACAGCGTCGTGCGTTCCTGGAGCGTGCGCCCCAAGGGCTCGACCAGCGCTGCGAAGTCCTCTGGGGTCATCTCCTGGCCGTGGATGGCGCCTGCGGCCCGGGAGATGTTCTCGTCCATCAGCGTGCCGCCCAGGTCGTTGCACCCAGCCCGGAGCAGCTGGGCGCCCGCAACGGCGCCAAGCTTGACCCACGAGAACTGGATGTTGTCGATCAAGCCCCGGTAGGCGATCCGCGCCACGGCGTGCATGAGCAACGTCTCCCGGAACGTGGGTCCCCGGCGGGCCTTGCGCTGCAGGTAGATCGGAGCGGCCATGTGCACGAACGGCAAACCCACGAACTCGGTGAAGCCGCCGGTCTCGGCCTGCAGCGCCCGGGTCCGCAACAGGTGGCGGGCCCACGAACGCGGCGACTCGACCGCCCCGAACATGATCGTCACGTTGGAGCGGAGCCCCACCGCGTGGGCGACTCGGTGGCACTCCAGCCACTCGTCGGTCGTGATCTTGTCGGGGCATAGGATCTGGCGTACCGGGTCGTCGAGGATCTCGGCGGCCGTGCCCGGCAACGACCGCAACCCGGCGTCCATGAGCCGGCGAAGGTAGGCGTCGAGCGGCTCGCCCAGTCGCTTGGCCCCCTCGGTCACCTCGAGAGCCGTGAAGCCGTGGACGTGGATGTCCGGCACCGCCGCCTTCACCGCTCGCGCGACCTCGACGTAGTAGTCGCCGTCGAAGTCGGGATGGATGCCACCCTGCAGGCACACCTCGGTGGCGCCGCGCTCCCAGGCCTCCCGGGAGCGCTCAGCGATGTCGTCGAGGGTCAGCAGGTAGGGCGTGCCCCGCAGGTTGAGCGACAGCGGCCCCTTGGAGAACCCGCAGAACCGGCACTTGAACGTGCAGACGTTGGTGTAGTTGATGTTGCGGTTCCGCACATAGGTGACCACGTCACCCACCGCCTCGCGGCGCAGCTCGTCGGCCAGCTCGGCGATCGCCACCACCTCGGGTCCCCGGGCGGCGAAGAGGTCCGTCAGCTCGTCCTCGCCCGGGGCTTGGCCCGCGTGGACGCCGGCGAGGACCTCGGCTACCCGGCCCCGCAACGGTCGCCCCGTGCCGGGGGTCCGGTCGGGGATGAGGGTGGGCGGCGTCGCGTCGGCGCCCGAATACCAGGCGGTGGAGCGGCTGCCCGCGAGGACGACGTCGGCCCCGGTGCCGGCCTTGGCGTTGGCCAGCGTCCTCTCCGGGAAGACCGCGCCCGGATCGTCCCGGCCCAGGCCTTCGGCATCCGCCCGGTCCATGACCGGGAACACCAGCGCCGGGTCGAGCCAGCGGCCGGGGTCCACGACCACGTGGGGGTACGCCGTGAGCCTGGGCGTCAGGGCGAAGCCGCGGCTCTCGCTGACCGCCCGCAACCGGTTCAGGGCCGGCCACGGCCGTTCCGGGTTGACGTGGTCGGCGGTGACCGGGGAGACCCCGCCCCAGTCGTCGATGCCGGCGTCGAGCAGCACACCGAAATCGTCGGCCAGGTTGGGAGGCGCCTGGACGTGCACGTCGGGCGGCAACACCAGGCGGGCGAGCGCGATGGCGTCGAGGTGCTCGTCGAGGGGGCAGGGCGTGGCCTGATGCATGGCCGTGCCCCGCTTGGGGAGGAAGTTCTGGACGATGACCTCCTGCACCTGGCCCCAGCGCCGGTGGGACTCGGCGATCGCGGTCAGCGCCACGAGGCGGTCGCTGCGGCTCTCGCCGATCCCCACCAGGATGCCGGTAGTGAAGGGGATGGCCAGGCGGCCGGCGGCCTCGAGCGTGGCGAGACGGCGCTCGGGCGTCTTGTCAGGGGACCCGCGGTGGGCGGCCAGGTCGGGGCGCAGCGACTCGAGCATCATCCCCTGGCTGGCGGCCACCGGGCGCAGGCGGGCCAACTCGTCCTCGTGGAGCGCGCCGGCGTTGGCGTGGGGCAGCAGCCCGGTCTCCTCCACGACCAGCCGGCACATCTCGGCCAGGTAGTGGACAGTGGACTCGTAGCCGTGCTCGGCGAGCCACTCACGTGCCGTCGCATAGCGCTCCTCGGGGCGCTCGCCCAGGGTGAACAGGGCCTCGTGGCAGCCGGCCCGGGCCCCGGCCCGGGCGATGACGAGCACGTCGTCGGGCCCTAGGTACGGCTTGTCCAGGCGCGCAGGAGGTTGGGCGAAGGTGCAGTAGCCGCAGCGGTCGCGGCACAACATGGTGAGCGGGATGAAGACCTTCGGGGAGTAGGTGACCCGGGTGCCGGTGGCGGCGTCACGGATGGAGCGGGCTCGGCCCAGCAGCTCGCCGGGCGGGAGGTCGAGCAGGTTGCTCATGCGCGGGCACACTATCGGCGGCCTCCCACATTGGCGGCTTCGGGCCCCGAGGCGATGACGACGTCGGCGAGAGCCGGAGGCAAATCGCAAGCGCGGCGCCTGCTGGGGTCAGGGGGCGGGAGCCACGCGCCGGGCCTCCCAGTCCAGCAGCGCGGCCGGCGGGAGCCCCGCGAGCTGCTTGCTCTCGCGGGTGAGGTGCGCCTGGTCGGCGTAACCGGTCTCGGCGGCCAGGCGGGCAAGGGCTCGGCTAGGAGGCGGCAAAGGACGGGCCGCGTCCATGAATCGCTGGAACCGGAGGATGCGCGCCAGCATGCGCGGCGAGTACCCGACGGCGGTCTCGACGCGCCGTCTCAGTTGGCGCTCGCTCATGTCCAGTTGGTGGGCGACGTCCCGCACCGGGCGCGCCGGACAGTCCGCGAGCATCGCCGCGGCTCTTGTCGCCACCGAATCCACGGCCGGTGCATCGTCGAGCCGCCGGAGCAGGGCATCGACCAGCACCCCGATGCGAGCCCGTCCCTCGTCGCCGTTGGGTGGATCCGCACACCGCTCGGCCAGCGTGGCGCCGTCGCGACCCCAAACGTCGCCCAACGGGACGTCGCGGTCGCGCAGCTCTGCGGCCCCGACTCCGAGGAGCGGCGACGCCGCCCCGGTCCGGAACCGCACGCCGACGATGACCGATCCGGGCGGAAAGCGCTCGGTCACCGCCCGTGTCGCCGGGCCGACGAGCGCCAGATCGTCGTTGATCGAGACGATGTCGATGCAGCCGTCCGGTAGGACCGGATGCTCATAGGGCCCCTCACCGGTTCCAATCGTCTGGCTCCACAGGCACGACACGTAGGGCGCCAGCGCCGCGGGAGGCGGCAGCTCTCGATAAGTCGACGCCGGCCTCGGCACGCGACCAAGTATGCCGAGCCCCCGCCAACACCACGCCCGGACGTCAGGCTTCGGAGGGTGCCGGCACGTGCTGCGAGAAGAACTCGAGCGCAGTGCGGGTCTTCGTCTGCTGCTCGCCGGAGAGGTCGACCCCTCGCTCGGCCAGGAACAACCTCGACTGCACGGCCACGTTCAGCATGTCGGGGGGAGGACACTTGGTCGACAGTTCGAGGATGCGGGACCCGTCGGGGTACAGCCACGCCTCGGCCACCAGTTTCCGGTCGTAGCCCTCGGGGCGGAAGTTGAGCTTGAGCACGAAGATCGGCCCGAGGAGAGACAGGTCGTCGAGCGCGATGTCTTCGGAGACATGCGACTCGTAGAAGGCCCGCTGCCCCTTGGAGAACAGCTTGCGGATCGACCGCTCCCCCTGCGCCACCCTGACGACGTCGGTCGTGCCCAGGGTGCCCTTGAACGATGCCGAGCAGACCCAGCCGCCGGGCATTGCGTCGACCTCGACGACCATGCCCGGCGCCCGCCGGAACTCGTCCGACAGCTCGTCCGGAACGACCGGCCGGACCTTCACGACCGAGTCGTCGCCGCGGCCCTGGACGCGGCGGGCGCGCACGACAACCCCCTGCCGGTTGAGCGCTAGGTCGGGTGTGTCGAAGAAGAACACCTGGCGGATCTGCGCTTGCAGCGGGTCCATCCCGAGGCCCGCGATCGTCGAGCGGTGATGCTCCTCGGGCACGGTCAGCTTGAGCTCGACGCTGTCCGACCCCTTCACGAGGTCCACCAGTTGCTGCAGGTCTTCGTCGGACAGTTCGACGATCCGCTTCTGCTTGGGAGTTGCCATCTCGCCTCCTCGTGCGCCTGACCATGACGCTACGGCTCGAAATGCCACCTGGGATCACCCCAGCAGGATGAAACAGCAATAGCGCGGGCGGCCGCCGGTTCCGACCGATCGCCGGGCTCTAGGCGAGGTCGCCGGCGGCATCGGGGTCCACGATCCACAGGACGTGGTCGCCGCGGACATGGGTGGCGGGCACCGTCTCGTCGCCGGCCGCCACCCGCGCCAGAGCCTCACGCTTGGCCTCGCCGGCCACCGTGACCAGCACCAGCCTCGCCCGGGCGATGCCCGCAAACGTGAGGGTCATACGGGGGAACGAGTTCCGGCCCTGCGGGTCTTCGTTCATGACCACCAGGCGACCGGGGTCGGCGTGGAGACCCCGCGAGTTGGGGAACAGTGACGCCGTGTGGCCATCCGGGCCCATTCCGAGGTGCACCAAGTCGAGACGCCCGAGCTCGCCGAGCCGCAGCTGATACGGATCGGGACCCTGGTCGCAGCGCATCGGGTAGTTGGCGTTGACGGCGCCGACCCGCTCCAGCAGCGCCTCTCGGACCAGCCGGTAGTTGGAGCTGGTGTCGTC
>Ga0209889_1000072_pt1 | contig 19308 bp, 18 predicted proteins | sample GWRWN1_0_10_FD_187233 | JGI IMG/M metagenome (GOLD analysis project Ga0209889, IMG submission 187233) | Riverbed sediment microbial communities from areas with no vegetation in Columbia River, Washington, USA - GW-RW N1_0_10 (SPAdes)... | ecosystem: Environmental > Aquatic > Freshwater > River >... | reverse complement strand
GCGGTTGCATGCCCGGCCGAGTTGGTGACGGTGGGGGAGGCGCGAGCCGGGCGGTCCGAGATCACCGGCCGGCCCGCCACCGACAGCACACTCGAGGCCGAGCAGCGCGGGGTCGGTGTGACCCCGACAGGCGAGGGCGCCCGCTTCGACGGTCCCGCCGTGGCATGGGACGAGATCACGGCGATCGACCACGAGGGCAACGAGCAGGTCTACGACCTGACGATCCCGGTCTGGCACAACTTCGTGGCGGCCGACGTGTTCGTCCACAACACGTCCTTCGCACTCGGCATGGCCGCCCACGCGGCCTTGTACGCCAACCAACCCGTGCTGGTGTTCAGCCTGGAGATGGGCAGCCTCGAGCTGTCGCAGCGCCTGCTGTGCGGCGAGGCCCGCATCGACTCGGCCCGGGTGCGCACCGGCCGCTTGAGCGAAGACGATTGGAGTCGCATCAGCCAGGCCATCGGCCGCCTGGCCTCCGCCCCCATCTGGATCGACGACAACCCCAACCTCACGGTCATGGAGATCCGGGCCAAGGCCCGTCGGCTCAAGAGCCAAGTCGGCAACCTCGGCATGGTCGTGGTCGACTATCTGCAGCTCATGACGGGCCGGTCCAGGGCGGAGAACCGTCAGGTCGAGGTGGCCGAGATCAGCCGCGGCCTCAAGATCCTGGCCCGCGAGCTCGAGTGCCCGGTGGTGGCGTTGTCCCAGCTCTCCCGCCAGCTCGAGCTGCGGTCCGACAAGCGCCCCATGCTGGCCGACCTACGCGAAAGCGGATCCATAGAACAAGATGCCGACGTCGTGATGTTCATCTATCGCGACGACGTGTACCACCCCGACTCACCCGATCGCGGGCAGGCCGAGATCATCGTGTCGAAGCACCGCAACGGGCCCACGGGGGTCACCCGGCTGGCCTTCCTTGAGCAGTTCACCCGTTTCGCCAACATGGCCCGGGTGGACTGACCCGACGAAGCCCTGCCGCGAGGTTGGGTGCCGGGGCCCAACCTCGCGGCAGGCTTCCGCCGCTCAGGGCACCAGCACCGCCTTGCCCACCGTCCTCCGGTTCTCGAGGGCCGCGTGCGCTTGCGCCGCCTCGTCGAGTGAGAAACGGGTCACCAGTGGGACCAGCCGACCGGCCGCCGCCTCGGCCAGCGCCCGTGTCTCCAGCTCACGCATGCCGCCGGGCCGCTGCATGATCCGCGGTCCCACGGCCGCCGAGGCGGTGATGCCCCCTGCGTACAGGTCGTTGGTGGTGATCTGCAGCGGCTCGCCCGACGACCAGCCGAACAAGACGATCCGGCCTCCGGGCCCGAGAAGTTCCAGCGCACCCCGGCCGATCTCGCCACCGACGCCGTCGAGCGCCACAGTGATGTCCCGCCCGTGGAGGGCCTCGTGCACCGCCTTGGGCCAGTCGGGCTCCCGGTAGTCGATGACCACTTCGGCGCCGAGCTTCTGGACCCACTCGACCTTTTCCGGCCCGCCGGCAACGCCGACGACCACCGCCCCCAGGTTGTGCGCCGCCTGGACGAGGAGGTTGCCGATGCCGCCCGCCGCCGCGGTCACCAACACGACATCGTCCTGCGTCGGCTGAGCGACCTCCAGGATGCCCATCGTGGTTCGACCGGTGCCGATCATCGCCACCGCTACGTCGGTGGCCAAGTGGTCGGGCAGCTCGTGCAATGCCTCGACCGGCGCCACCGCCAGCTCGGCGTAGCCACCGCTCGCCATGCCGAGGTGCGCCACCGCCCGGCGTCCCTGCCATGCCTCATCGACCCCCGCCCCCTTCGCGTCGACCCGACCGGCCACCTCGCGCCCGGGTGTCATGGGGAGGTCGGGTAGGGGAAACGGTCCGCCGGACTGCCCCTTGCGGATCGTGGTGTCCAGCAGGTGCACACCGGCGGCCTCGACCGCGATGCGGACTTGACCTTCTGTCGGGACCGGGTCGGCGACCTCCTCGTATGCAAGTGTCTCGGCGGGACCGAACTCGTGTTGGCGGATGGCGTGCATGTCGCGCACGGTAGAACCTCAAGCGAACTTGAGGTCAAGACCCGTCACGTGACCGACCAGGAACGCGTCACTGGATGTCCGTCAGGGTCGATGGCCGGACGGAATCAGCCGCCGGGGAGACCGGCCAGGATCGCGCCGGCTATGGGCGCCGCCACCCGGCCCCCCACGCCGCCGCCTTCGACGAGGACCGCCACCGCGTTGTCGCCGCGGATCCCGATGAACCAGGCGTGGGTCGGCAGTGGATCACCGCTGCCGAACTCCGCCGTGCCGGTCTTGCCGGCGATCTCCACGCCGGTGATGGCCGCCTCCTGGCCGCTACCTTCGGTGACGACCCGCCGCATCAGGCCGAGCAGCGTGTCGGCGGTCCCTGCCGGCAGCGTCCGGGGTTCGGGCCGTGTAGTGGGGCCTGCACCGGCTGCGGACTCGCCTTCGGTTCCCGTGGTGGCGGTCGTCTGGGCTGCGCCGGCCGCGGCCGTCGTCGTCGAGATCGCCTCACCGCCGTTGGCGTCGCCGCCGGCCGGCGGATCGGGAAGCAGCACCGGCGCGTCCCACGTGCCGTCGATCACCGCGGCCGCCACCGTGGCCATGTGCAGCGGGCTCGCCTCGACCCGGCCCTGGCCGATGGAGGCGGCCGCGTGCTCGGTGGGGTCCACCGGAGTCGGGAAGCTGCCCCCGAACGTGTTCAGCCCGACCGAGTAGTCCGTGTTGAATCCGAAGCTCTCGGCCGCCGCCACCAGGTCGGCGTCGGGCACGCCGGCCGAAGCGCTGATGAACGCGGTGTTGCACGACTCGGCGAAGGCCAGCCCGAACGGCACGGTGCCCAGGCTGGAGCTCTCGAAGTTCTTGAACACCCTCCCGCCGGCGTTGGTCGTCTGGGCACATTCGACAGGCGTGTCCGGCGTGACCCCGTTGGCCAGCAGGGCGCCGGTGGTCACCACCTTGAACGTCGACCCCGGCGGGTACCTCCCGGCCAGTGCCCGGTTGAAGTCGGCCAGCGGCCGCGACGCCGCGGCCCGCACGTTGCCGTCGCGGTCCACCACCACGGCGGCGGCCGGTTGGTCGGTGGCGGCCAGTGCCGACTCCACTGCCGCCTGCGCGGTTCGGTCGAGCGTGGTCGCCACCGGTTGCGGATCCCGACCCTCGATGCGGTCGAGCACCTCGACCACCTCGCCCGCGGCGTCAGTGAGCTGGATGTCGCCCGATGGCGTGCCGGCGAGCTGGGATTCGTAGGCAGCCTCGATGCCGCTGAGGCCGACCACGTCGCCCACTCGGTACGGCTGCCCCAGCTCTTCGAGCCCCTCGGCGGTGATCTCGCCAGTGCGCCCCAGCACGTGCTCGGCGAAGCCCGGCGACGGCGTTGTCCGCACGGTTGTGTCCCGGAACCGCGTGCCCGGCAGCGGATAGATCACCGGCTCCGCCTGCGTGTACCGGGCCTGGCTCACGGCGATGATCGGCACGAAATGGTTGGGCTGCACGCCTGGTGCTTCCAGCGCCCGGTCGACCGCCGCCGGATCGACCCCCAGTTGCTGCTGGAGCGCCGCCTTCACCTGGTTGAGATCCTGAATGGCCCGTGGTTCGAGCCCGACGATACGGCCGGGACCGGTGGTGGCCAGCGGCTCGCCGTCCCTGTCGAGGATCGGGGCCCGCGGAGGCACCTCCCGTGTCCGGGTCAGGGTCTGGTCACGCCCCAGCCGGGGTTGGATGGCGGCGGGGGTCCAGTCGACCAGCCAACGATCGCCCTCGGCCAGGGACAGCGACAGTGCCCCCTCATACGACCACTCGCCCAGCCCGTCGAGCTGCAGCCTGGCGGTGAATCGGGCTATGGCGCTGTCGCCGCTGGCGTCGACCTCGCCCAGCTCGTAGGAGGATGACGTGATCCCGAGGTTGTCGACGATCTGCTGGTGGACCGTGTCGAACGAGGCGGGGGCGTCGAGCACGCGCTCCTGCATGCCGGCGTAGTCGCCCTCTTCCCAGGCGGCCAGGTATGCCCGAGCATCTTCGGCCGCGGGCGGACCCTCGTCGTCGCCCATGAGGACGAAAATCCCGGCGATGGCTGCCCCCAGGAACACCAATCCGACGAGCGCGACCAGGCGATAGCGGCTCGACATCGCCGGCACGCTAATGGCTAGGCGCGGGTCCTGGGAATCGCCGGTGTGCCCAATCCGTGGGTGGGAGGCTCCCCGATCAGCGCCCCCGGGGTGCGCGGGCCGCGGTCCCCTTGGCTGCGGGGTCGAGGTTGGCGAGGTGCCACAGTGCGTCGCCGCGGTTGACCAGCGGGTGCTGTGTGTGGGCTATTACCACGGCGCCGAACGAGGCCCTCATGGTGGCGCGCGAGTCCCCGACAACATCGGCGATGATCCCCAGCACGTCGCCCTTGGCGACCCGTTGGCCAGCGCGGATGGTCGACCGCAGGATCCCCGTGCGCCGGGCCCGCACCCAGCGGGTGTGCCGCACGACCGTGGTGGAGGCCGCGGGCGGCAAGGGATCGCCGCCCCGCATGTCGAGGTCGGCCAGCACCCGCAGCACCCCGTCCACTCCGGCGCTGATCGCAGTCTCGTTGAACCGGTCGGACTCGCCCCCCTCGTACACCACCACGGGGATGCCTCGCCGTCGGCACGCCTCCCGCAACGACCCGTCCCGCAGCGGGGAGTGGACGCTCACCGGGGCACCGAACGCCCGCGCCAACCGCAGGGTCGTAGGGTCTTCGAGGTCGCCGCGGATCTGTGGCAGGTTGAAGCGGTGGTCGCTGCCGGTGTGCAGGTCGATGCCCATGTCGCATGCCATCACCACGTTGGTCATGAACAGGTTGGCGAGCTGCGCCGCCACCGATCCCTTGGCCGACCCGGGAAACGATCGGTTGAGATCGCGACGATCGGGCAGGTAGCGGGTTTCGGTCAGCATCCCGAACACGTTGACGATGGGGACGGCCAGCAGCGTTCCCGCAAATCGGCGGGGCCGGATGACCTCGAGCACCCGGCGAATGATCTCGAGCCCGTTGAGCTCGTCGCCGTGCACCACGGCCGACAGCCACAGCTTGGGACCTGGCCGCTGTCCGTTGACCACAATGATCGGCAGGTTGAGCCTGGTGGCGGTGGGCAGGCGGGCGACCGGGACCTCCACGAGCTGCCGTCGCCCCGGCGCCACGGTGGTCCCGGCGATCTCGACGGGCCGATTACGGGCGGGGCGGGTCGTGGTCCGAGGCACTGCTGGCCGTCACCCCTTTCGTCGGGACCGCCGGGGCCGGGCGGCGTGGCTCTTCTCGATCCACTCCACGATGCGGGTGGCCACGTCTGCGCCGGTGGCGGCCTCGATGCCCTCGAGACCGGGCGAGCTGTTGACCTCTAGTACCAGCGGGCCGTGCCGCGAACGGACGAGGTCGACGCCGCACACGTTGAGTCCCATCGTGCGGGCGGCGCGTACGGCCATGGACCGTTCCTCGGGGGTGAGCCGGATCCTCTCGGCGGTTCCACCCCGGTGCAGGTTGGAGCGGAACTCGCCGGGGGCGCTCTGCCGCTGCATGGCCGCCACCACTCGGGTGCCCACTACGAAGGCCCGGATGTCGGTGCCGCCGGCCTCCTTGATGTACTCCTGCACGAGGATGTTGGCGTCGAGCTGGCGGAAGGCGGCGATCACCGACTCGGCCGCCTTGCGGGTCTCGGCGAGCACGACGCCCATCCCCTGCGTGCCTTCGGTGAGCTTGACCACGATGGGCGGCCCTCCGACGGTCTCGAGCAGGCCGTCGATGTCCTTGGTGGAGTGGGCGAAGCCGGTGACCGGGAGCCCGAGGCCGTTGCGCGCCAGCAGCTGCAGTGCCCGCAGCTTGTCACGTGCGCGGCTGATGGCCTGCGACTCGTTGGCGGTGAACACGCCCATCATCTCGAACTGCCGCACCACGGCGGTGCCGTAGAAGGTGTGCGAGGCGCCGATGCGGGGGATCACCGCGTCCACGTCGGTGAGCTCCGTGCCCTGCACGATCACGGTGGGGCGGTGGGCCGTGATGTTCATGTAGCAACGCAGGTAGTCGATGACCCGCACGGTGTGGTCGCGCGCCTCGGCGGCGGCCCGCAGGCGAGCCGTCGAGTGCAGGTTGGGGTTGCGCGACAAGATGGCGATCTTCACGACTGGAACCGACGATGGTCCGGGTTTAGCCGTCAGCGTGCGGCCGAGACCCACCCGGCCAGCGGCCGAGAGGAAGCGGATGAGGCGGCGACTGTAGTGCCCCCACCCGCAAACGATTGCGCCGGGTCGATGACGAATCGACGTCGAAGCGCCCGCCGGCCGATCAACATGCGGAAACCCATCTCGTCGCGCCGTGTGAGCGTCAGCTCGATGTGAACGCGGCTGCCGGCGATGACCACGGGCGTGCGGATGACGGGGCGTCGTTCGAGCGTGCCGTTGCTCGACCGGACGTCACGCCAACCCACGAGCGGGGCCTCGGCCGCCACCGTCAGCGACGCATCCCGCTGCCGCGGGTGGAGCACGAAGCGCACCACCGGACCGGCGTGGGGTCGGTCGATGATCTCGACCGCCCAGGCGTGCAGCGTCGACGACCGCGCCCCGGTGTCGACCTTGGCCTTGATGGCGTCGACACCCAGCTCGGGCAGCGTCACCCATTCCCGCCAGCCGATTGTCGGCGTGATCATGGACAGGGACGCTATCCGCCAGCGGTGACAACCAACGGTGATGCCGGGCTCGGTCAGTGCTGACCCCCGTGTTGGGTCAACCCGTACGCTCAGTACATGTTCCTCGGCGAGGACCTCTTGGCCTGGCTGGTGCTGGCGCTGGGGTCGGCGATGGCGGTCGGAAGCCTGACGGCCCTGGTCCGTCCCCCCAACAAACCCCGGGAGGGAGAGCTGGCGCGGGCACCGGTGGCCCGCAGCGTGGTGATGATCCTGGTCGGGACCATCGCCGCCATCTGGGCTCTGGCCAGCCTCGTCTCGGGTTGAACGGATTCCCGGTGCCGGTCAGCCTTCGACGGGCACCCGCTCGAGGCGCAGACCCAGCGATTCCAGCGTCTCGAACGGATGGTGGTAGCCCCGCTCGAGGTGGTTGATGCCGTGCAGCAGCGACGGCCCCTCCGCCACGGCGGCGGCGATGACCGACGAGAAGCCGGCCCGCACGTCGGGGACGGTGACCTCGGCGCCGTGCAGCTTGGACACGCCCCGAACCACGGCCGAGTGCACGGCGTTGGTGTCGTGGAACCGGCAGGCCGGGCCGCCCAGGCAGGTGTCGTAGAGCTCGATCTCGCATCCCATTTGGGTGAGGGCGTCGACATAGACCAGACGGTCCTCGTAGACGGTCTCGTGGAGCACTGACATGCCCTCCGCCTGGGTCATCAGCACGATGAGGGGCGGCTGCCAGTCGGTCATGAACCCGGGATGCGTATCGGTCTGCACCGCCGCCGTTCGCAGGCCGTCGGCGCTGGCCGAGATCCACTCGTCGGTGATCTCGAAGCGGGCGCCCATCTTCTGCAGCGTGTCGATGGCGGTGACCAGCCGATCCTGCGCACAGCCGGCAACCCGCACCCGTCCGCCGGTCATGAGCCCGGCAACCAGGTACGAGAAGGCCTCGAGGCGGTCGCCTTGCAGCCGGGTCGCCGCTCCCCGCAGGCGGTCGACTCCTTCGACCACGATGCGCCGGTCGGGACGAAAGCTGATCTGTGCGCCCATCCGCTGGAGGAACAGCGCCAGCTCGGTGACCTCTGGTTCGACGGCGGCGTTGACCAGCACGGTGCGACCTTCGGCCTGGACGGCCGAGAGCAGCACGGTCTCGGTGGCGCCCACGCTCGGATACGGCAGGGCGATGCGCGCGCCGCGCAGGCGGTCGGCGCGGGCGGCGATGCCTTGGGGCGTCACGTCTACCTCGACGCCCATCGCCTCGAGGGCGGCGATGTGAAAGTCGACCGGACGTTGCCCGATGCGATCGCCCCCCACCAGGGGAACGAAGGCCTCGTGGTTGTGGTGGAGCAGCGGCCCGAGCAGCAGGATCGGGATGCGGTTGAGCCCACTGAACTCGAGCGGCACCTTCGCGTCCGGCGTGGCCGTCGGCTCGATCGTGATCTGATCGGCCCGGATGTCGACGCCGACCCCCAGGGCCGTGAGGATGTCGGTTGTGATCCCCACATCGCCGACCTCGGGGGCGTTGGTGATCGTGCTGGGCTCGGTCCCCAGCATGGCGGCGAGCATGTGCTTGGTCACGGCGTTCTTCGATCCGCTGACCCGCACCTCGCCGACCAGCGGGCCGTTGGGGTGGATGCTCCAGGCCTCGGCGGCGGGCTGATCCATGTGGGCCGAGCGTAGCGTCGACCCGCACGTTGGACCGGCCCACGGCCGAGGTCCCGGCGTAGCGGCTAGCGGCGGGGCGGACGCATCCACCGTCGTTCGGACGACGGCCCTCGGACGCGTCGTGGTGCGCGTTTCCGCAGATCACGTTGCTTGTCGCGGACCAACTGCTGGGCCACGAAGTCGTGCTGATACATGACGGTTCCTCTCGGAAGCACGCGGCCGCCAGGCCGCGCGGGTCGGGGACATCGGGGCGCGCTCGCCCCGGGGTGGCGGTACGGCCGGGCCGGCTGAGATCCGGCGGTGCGCCGGGATCAGGTTCTGGGCGGAACCGGACCGAGGGCGCGGCCGAGGAGCATCGTCATCGAGCCGTGCTCGTGGAAGCTGTAAATCATCGGCACCCCCTTCGGTCGCCTCGACAGATGCCTACAAGTCTGGCTGAGGATCCCGGCCCTGGCGAACGAATAACGGCTTCGGCGGGCCGTCCGACGCCAAGGAACCGGGAATCCGACGCGGACACAGCGACTGCCCCGATCCGAGTTGGGCAACCACAAAACGTGGTCGCGCTAATCGACCATTAATGCCGTCGGCGCATATTCGGCCGCAACCGGCGGATCGCGAGTTCGCGGATGCCGAGCTCCGCCGCCGAGGAGGCGATGTGGCGACGGTCGAGGCCGCCGAAGAACTGGCGGCGCCTCTTGGCGACCTAGCGGCCGCAGATCTTCGACCGACTTCTCCTGTCCGCCCCGCCACGATCAGTTCGTCTATGGATAAGGAGAGTGTCATGGCGGAACGCAGATCTAAGCGAATGCGGGCAACTGCCCTCGTCGCGCTCGTGGCGGCTGGGCTCCTCTTTCTTGCTGTCCCGGCGAGGGCGAGCTCGCCTGTGAATTTGACGTTCGAGAAGGAGGCTGTCGCGCCTGGTGCTTGGGAGGGGACCGTGTCCGGTGACATCAACGGTGATCTGAAGTCGTTTCTCACTGCTTGCACCGGGCCTAACCCTTGCTCGGGTCGGATCTGGCACGTCGAGTTCGACTGGGTGATCGACGCGGGAGCGGAGTCGTTCACCGCCCACCTCAGCGGGGTCCTCAACAACGTGACGGGGTCGGTCGTCATGAACGGGCGGGTGGTCGAGGGATTCCTAGAAGGCGCCCGGGTCCACGAGGCCGGGCAGCTGGTGAATGCGGAGACGCTCGGGTTCGAGGGAACGATCCGGATCATGCCGGCCACGGCCTGACGGCTGTAGAAGCCGGGCGGTGGGGTCCGAACGCGCTGCGCAGGGCGTCAGAGCCCACGCAGGACAGCCGCGGTCCGCTCGTTGGCCGGGAAGAAGGCCTCGATGGCGAGCTCGGCGACCGTGATGTCGTGCGCCGTCCCGAAGGTGGCGATGGTGCTGAAGAAGGTCAGCTCGCCATCGTCGCCGCGCAGGACCAGCGGGACGAACAGCCTGGTCGCGGTATCCGAAGCACCGGGGTGACCCGCCGATACCCCGGGATAGCGGCGCAGTTCGTCGCGAAGCGACAGCAGCTCCGGATCGGCCGAGGCGGCGGCCTGGCGGTCGAGCCGTTCGATCAGGTGAGCGCTGTACTCGGGGAGGTTGACGATGCGGGGTGCCAGGCCGTCCGGGTGCAGAGACACCCGCAGGGCGTTGGCGCGCGGGCCGAGCAGCTCGGGATCGACGCCCTCGGTGAGGACCGTGAGCGCGGTCTGGTTGGTGGACACCAGGTTCCAGTGGCGGTCGACCACGACGGCGGGAAACGGCAGATGGCTGCTGAGGATCTTGTCGAGGGCTCCGCGCACGGGGGCCATCTCCTCGGCGTCCAGCGGTGTCTCCGGGTATGTGGGAGCGAAGCCGGCGGCCATGAGCAAGGTGTTGCGGTCGCGCAGGGGCACGTCGAGGTGCTCGGCCAGGTGCAGGACCAGCTCGCGACTGGGGCGCGACCGCCCGGTTTCGACGAAGCTCAGGTGCCGGGCCGACACATCGGCCTCGGCGGCCAGGTCGAGTTGGCTCATCCGGCGTTGGTGCCGCCACTGGCGCAGGAGGTCACCGACGGTGCGGGGTGGGGACACGACGCTCATGATTCGACCGTAACGGTGCCGGGTCGTAGCCGCCCTTACCTGCCACGTAATCGCTTCGGGTGGGGCGAGTGGCTCAATCTCTGAGCGACACTGCAACCCAGCACCGAGGAGACCCCATGAGCGACGTCACGACGACCCTCGACGCCTACCTGGATGGCCTGACCCAGACGGATCCCGCCCGCCGAGCCGAACTGATCCGCGAGGCCTGGGCCGACGACGGCCGCTTCGTCGACCCGCTGTTCGACGTCCAAGGGCACGCCGCGCTCGACGAGCTGGCCCAGGGCGTGATCGCCCAGTACCCGGGCCATATGTTCCGCCGGACGAGCGGCGTCGACGCCCACCACAACCTGGCGCGCTACACCTTCGAGTTCGTGGCGCCCGACGGCACGATCGTCGTCACCGGCACCGACGTCGGCGAGCTCGCCGAAGACGGCCGGCTGCAGACGATCACCGGCTTCTTCGGCGACGTCCCGGCCGACGAGGCCGCGTGAGACCGACGACGCGCAGCGTGGCCCACTGAGCGGCGGCGTGCCTCGCATGCGCAAGCCGGAGGCGACCCTCGGTACGGCGGCATTCTTCGTCGTCGTGCCGGGGGTCGTCGCGGGTGCGGTCCCGTGGCTGCTGACGGGCTGGCGCTCCGCTGGGTCGGTCTGGGCGCCGTTGCGTGGCCCCGGGGTGGCGTTGATCGTGGCGGGAGCGGTTGTCCTCGTTGTCGCGTTCACCCGGTTCGTGACCGAAGGTGCGGGCACGCCCGCGCCGATCGCACCGACGGAGGATTTGGTCGTGGGCGGTCTGTACGGCCACGTTCGCAATCCGATGTACCTGGCGGTCGTCGCGGTCATCGTCGGCCAAGCCTTGATGCTGGGCCGTCCGGTCCTGCTGGCCTACGTCGCCGCCGTGTGGGCCGTGGTCGCGGCGTTCGTTCACTGGTATGAGGAGCCAACCCTGGCCCGCACCTTCGGCGCCAGCTACGAGGAGTACCGCCGGGCAGTCCCAGCCTGGCGTCCACGCCTTCGCGCGTGGCGCCCCGCGCGGTAGGCGGACGATCGACCGAGCGTGGGGCAAACCGCGGCTCGGCGACAGGTAGCGCGGCCAGTTAATCGGCGCGCTGGGCGCGGATCTCGAGATCAGCGCTGGTCAGGCATCGCCCGGTATCGAGGTCGAACTGCCAGCCGTGCATCTGGCAGGTGAGCACGTTGCCGTCGATGACCGCGAACCGACGCAGGTCAGCCTTCAGATGTGGGCAGCGCCGCTGCACGACCCAGCCATCGAGCGGGATGTCGTCGACGTCGGGTGTCTGCTCCGCGTACCAGCCTTCGGCATATTGCAGGCGCTCGGTGGAGAGGCACTTGAGGAACGCAAACAAAGCCTCGTTGTACGGTCCATGGCGCCTAGCCGTACACCGGCAGGACAGGAGCAAGGAATTGACCCAGTCGATCTCTCCCGTATACAGGAGGTGTTCGACCAGGGTCCGCTTGGTCGTGAATTGATAACGGACTTCCTCATCGGCGTATTGCCGCAGTTGCCTCGCAGTGAAGTCGATCAACAGACGCTCGATGGATTCATCGTCGTCGTCCACGAGCTCGAGGAGCACAGGTCCACCGACACGGTCGGCCAGGTATGTCGACTCGCTCAAGAGCGGCTCGATACGCATCTTCAGCCCGTCGAAGACATCGATCTCGGGGTGACGCCAGGATGCCTTCTCCGCCTCGATAACCGGACGTTGCCGCTCACGGTAGGCACGCAGGTGCTCCACTTTGTTGGCAAAGAAACACCGGACATCGCTCACTGCATGCCCTACCTTGCACTCGTCGTCTGTGAGCTCCGCCACGCTTCCCGGCAGCAGGATCATCCCGTTGTCATACCCATGCTCCCGGTATTGGTCTATGAACGCCTGCTGGTCCATGAATATGTTGGCCTCGTCGTCACTGAGGTCGTTGAGCGACCAGAGCTCGTCGTCGAGGAAGCATGGCGGTCCGGCAATCGGGAACACCCACCGTGCCTTGAGATCATCTATATAACGGATGGTTCGGTCGAACTGCCGTGAGCGCTTTTGTCTGCCCAGCTCGGTCCGTGTTGCCGTCGGAAGGTCGTAGGCCATCGGATACCAGATGGCACCGGAGAACTGCAGGAGGTGTGCGTGCACCGGGCCCAGCTTGGTGAACTCGCTGAGGTTGGCCGGGCGAGCGTCGTTCTGGTTGAGCAGACGAATCCCGTCATGTTCGACCCACAGCGACGAGTCTCCGATGGGCCCATCGTTCGGGGACGTCAGTGCCTGGACCATGATGGTGAGCCCGTCGCCGAGGGCGACGGGCTCGTTGGATCGTGTACGTAGGAACGTCGTGAAGCCGAGCGCTCGCAGTTCGTCTTCCAGCTGGCTCGTCGGGTAGTCCGGCAGCAGCACTGTCGCCGACTTCGACACGAACCGGCGCAGATGCGCGGCGTCGAAATGATCGCGATGCAGGTGGGACACGTACAGGTAATCAGAATGCCCGAGACACTCCCAGTCGAGCTGAGAGTTGTCCGGGAAGGGGAACCAGGAGGCAAAGAAGGCGGGGTTCACCCATGGGTCGCACAAAATGCTTCCCGCGCTGGTATCGATTCGTATGCCTGCGTGGCCGGTACCAGTCACCCGCACTCAGCAACCTCCACGATCGGAGAGCGAACGGTGGGCGACGTTAACCACCTACGCGTCAGTGGTGGTGCATTTTCTGGGGTGAAAGGCCCTGACGCGTGTTGTCCAGGCGTGCTCGACGGTCACCCTGCCTCGAGCTTGAAGACGCCGTTGTGCTGCGTGAGTAGCCACAGTTCCCCGCTGGGGTCCTCGCCAAAGGATGTCTGAACGCCCCCAGCCTGAATGTCGAGCTGGACCACGCCGTCGGCACCCATCGCCCACACGGGCCCCGTCATGTCCATGAACACGTAGGCGCCCTGGAGCCTCGGAATCGCTCGGCCCCGGTACACATAACCTCCGATCACCGCCGGGCCGACGCTGTGGGGGTACTCGTACACGGGCATCATCGGGTTCGCAGGTGATGGCACCTCGTCACTGAAGGGGCCCTCGTGTGAACCTTCGTACGTCGGCCACCCCAGATTGACGCCCTTCTGTCCGGCCGGGATCTTGTAGACGGCCTCCCAACTGGATTCACCGACGGCACCGATCCACATGTCGCCGGTCGCATGGTCGATCGAGAACCGCCACGGGTTGCGCATGCCCTTGGCCCAGATCTCGGGTGCGATGCCGGCAACGCCAACGTAGGGGTTGTCGTCGGGCACTGTGTAGCCGGGACCATCGCGGTTCGGAGTGATCCGTAGGACCGCTCCCAGGAGCTTCGTCATGTCCTGGGCATCGGCACCTCGGCTGCCTCCTCCATCTCCCATGCTGATGAACAGGTTGTTGTCCGCGTCGAAGGCAAGCTGGCCGCTGTTGTGTCCGACACCAGGTTTGGCGATGCGCAAGATCTCGTGGGCCGACGTTGGATCGGGCCGGCCATCGGCGCCTACGGCGTAGGAGACAATGCGGGTGTCGAGGTCATTGCCGTTGAACCCAAGGATGATCCGGCCGTCAACGGGGTCGAACGTCATGCCGAGCATGCCGTATTCGGCACCCGGCCGGTAGTCCATGACCTCGGCGGTCAGATCGAGCACCGGCTCCGACCGGCCATTGACCAGCCGGTAGATCTGGCCGTGCTGGTCGGCCAGATAGGGGTTCGGGTCGCCGTTGCGCCAGGCGATCGACGTGAGCATCTGGGTTTCGGCGACCTTTGTGAGCGTGATCGGAAGCCCTTGGAGCTGTTGAACCGGCGGCGGCTGAGTGGGAGGGACAGTCGTAGGTGGCGCGGTTGTCGTGGCCTCGGTGCCTGACTCCTCTGCCGTCGCCGCTCCGTTGTCGTCGCTGGTCGAAGCATCGTCGGCCGAGGAATCGGCGCTGCAGGCTCCCAACAGCAAGACCGCCGCAAAGACGCTCGCCCAGGCCCCCAGCCTCATGCAACGGTTGTACCAAGATCACGCCGGTTCGTGGGTGATACCTACAGTTGGCCGGCGATGGAGCGGGTGACGGGGATCGAACCCGCATTATCAGCTTGGGAAGCTGACGTTCTGCCATTGAACTACACCCGCAGAGTGGAACGGCGAGGCTAGCCGACCAGGTCGCCGCAACGTCGATCGTGGCGGCGGCGGTAGTCGGAGGGACCGCTGGCGACCACTAGGGTCGGCGGCCGATGATCCTGTCGGACCGCACCATCCGCGAGGAGCTCGATGCCGGCCGCATCGTCATCGATCCCCTTGACGAGTCGTGCATCCAGCCGTCGTCGGTCGATCTGCGCCTCGATCGGCTGTTCCGCGTGTTTCTCAACCACACGATGCCGGTCATAGACGTCAAGGAGGACCTCGAGGATCTCACCCGCCTGGTCGAGATCGACGAGGGGGAGGCCTTTATTCTCCACCCCGGCGAGTTCGTCCTCGGTTCGACGTCCGAGAGGGTATCGCTGCCCGACGATCTGGTCGGGCGCATAGAGGGTAAGTCGAGTTTGGGGCGGCTGGGGCTGCTGATCCACAGCACCGCGGGATTCATCGACGCGGGATTTTCCGGGCACATCACGTTGGAGCTGTCGAACGTTGCCAACCTGCCGATCACGCTGTATCCCGGCATGAAGATCGGGCAGGTGAGCTTCCTGCGCATGACGACACCGGCGGACGTGCCGTATGGCTCGGCGCGGGTGGGGTCGAAGTACCAGGGCCAGCGCGGGCCCACCCCGAGCCGCTATTGGGAGAACTTTCGGGGCGAAGGACGCTGACGGGCCCGTCTGTTAGCCGTCGGGAAGGTCGCAAGCCGGCTTGCCACGCCGACGCCGCGCGACTCGACTGGCTCGCGGAATCGACCTCAGTCGCCCAGGGTTTCCAGGCGCCGCGCGTCGCGCTCGTCCAGCGCCTCGAGCAGGTGCATGGAGATGTCCGCCACCCGCACCTCGTCCTCTTCCTTGCCGGCGGCCTTGGTGCCGTCGTCGATCATGATGTAGCAGAACGGGCAGGCGACGGCGATGCGGCTCGCCCCGGTCGCGATGAGCTCCTGGCTGCGCTCGTCGTTGACCTTCTTGCCGATGGTCTCCTCCATCCACATGCGGGCGCCACCCGCGCCACAACACATGCCCTTGGTTCCGTTGCGGCCTGCTTCCACGATTTCGACGCCAGCCAGGCTGCCGATGACCCGCCGCGGCGCCAGGTACACGTCGTTGTGGCGGCCGAGGTAGCACGAATCGTGGTAGACGACTCTCTCGTCGAGGCGGGCGTCGCTCATGTCCAGCCGCCCTTCGGCGATGAGCCACTCGAGCAGCTGGCTGTGGTGGACGACCTCGTAGTTGCCGCCCAGTTGCGGGTATTCGTTCGACAGCGTGTTGAAGCAATGGGGGCACTGCGTGACGATCTTGTGGACCCCCATGCCGTTGAGCACCTCGACGTTCTGCATGGCGAGCATCTGGAAGATGTACTCGTTGCCGGATCGTCGGGCGGGGTCACCGGTGCAGTTCTCGGACGGGCCGAGGATGGCGAAGTCGAGGCCAGCCCGCTGCATGAGCTTGGCCATCGCCACCGTCACCTTCTGGTTCTTGTCGTCGAAGCTGCCGGCGCAGCCGACCCAGTACAGGTACTCGTGGTCGAAGGGGTCGCCGGGATCGACGATCGCGACGCCCTCGACCTTGGAGGTCCAGGCGCCCCGGTCGGCCTGCGCCAGGCCCCAGGGGTTCGATGAGTTCTCCATGGACCGATAGGCAGTGCCCAGCTCCGTCGGGAAGTTCGACTCCATGAGCGACAGGTAGCGCCGCATGTCGAGGATCTTGTCGAGGATCTCGATGTTGACGGGGCAGATCTCGTCGCACGCCTTGCACGACGTACAGGCCCAGATCTCATCCGGTGTGATGCGCTCGAAGACCGAGTCGGCCGACACCGTGATCTCGGCGTCCGTACCGAGCGGCGGCGACACCGCGGGTGTGCCGGTTCGGGCCATGACCTCGCCGATCTTGAGCACGATCTCGCGGGGATCGAGCGGCTTGCCGGTGGCGTGGGCCGGGCACACCGACGTGCACCGGCCGCACATCGTGCAGGCGTCGGTGTCGAGCAGCTGCTTCCACGTGAAGTCCTCGACGGTGGCGGCGCCGAACGACTCGAGCTCGGTCTCCATGAGGTTGGGCATGGCCCTCATGGCGCCCTTGGGACGCTCGCGGTCCCGCAGGTACATGTTGAGCGGGGACGTGAACATGTGGCGCAGCATCGTGACCGGCAGGATCACGAGGAACACCATGAAGCTGACGACGTGGGCGACCCACCAGCCCTGGTGCCAGCCGGCGAGGCTGCCGCTGTCGTCGACGAGGCTCGACAGGGGGTAGCCGACGATCGACCACTCCTCGAAGTCGGGTCGTCCGGCAAGAGCGATGCGGTACGTCTCGGCGCCGAACCCGGTGACCCCGATGACCAGCAACGTGCCGAGGATTACGGCGTGCTCAGGCTTGGACTTGATGCGGATCCGGTAAGGCCGCAGCACGTAACGTCGCACGATCGCCCATCCGACCCCGAGCACGAACAGCGCCCCGGCCACGTCACCCACCAGTGAGTAGCCCCGGTACACATCGCCGTGGAGGAACTTGGCGCTCTCCGGGAGCTGGTGGTTGATCTCGAGCACCGTGGTGACGGCGAGCAGCACGAGGAAGCTGAAATAGATCAGCGAGTGCATGACCCCCGCCGCCGGGTCGCGCAGCAGTGTCCGCATGTAGACGCCGGCGCGGAAGTCAGCCAGGCGGCGGGCGACATTGTCGCGGGTGGTGCTGCGGTCGTCGGGAGCGCCCCGCTCCCAGTTACGGACCCGCCACGAGAACACCACGGCGCCATAGACGATGAGCACGGGCAGCGCGGTGTAGAAGACCGCCTTCCAGGCGGACGGGATGTTGCCGAACACCTCCCGTTGCACGCCGGAGTCGTCGTGCCACTGGAGCACCGTGGCGACGACGCCCGACGCCACCGTGAGAAGAGCGAAGGCGATACCGATGCCGACCGCGATGTGGCTGGGTCGGATCCGTCGCGCTTGGGCCGGAGTGCTGGTGCGCTCGCCGGCGTCGTCGGCGGTCGTCACGGTGCTCACGCCGCGGAAACCTATCCAACCGGACCCGAGGCGTCGGAATCCGTTAGGGCCGGGCGCCGGCCGCCCGGGCCCGGGTCAGCCGTAGGTCTGGCTGTCGAGATCGCGCACCTTGCTGGCGAGGGCTGCGAGCATCTTGTGGTTGAGGGCGGGTACCTCGTCGAGCAGGCCCGAGAACTCCCGCGGCCCCAGCACCAGCACGGTGAGCGGTGTCGCGGCGGTGACGCTGGCGGTGCGGGGACCGTGGTCGAGCAGGGCCAGCTCGCCCACGCAGTCGCCCGGTCCCAGCGTGGAGATCTTGTTCCCCGCCCGGGAGACTTCGGCTTGGCCGTCCACGATGATGAACGCCTCGCGGCCGATCTCGCCCTGGGTCACGAACTGCCTGCCCTGCTCGATGGTCATTTCCACGGAGGCTTTGGCGACCGCGCGCAACTCCTTGGTATTCGCCCCCGAGAACAGGGGGACAGTTGCGAGGTGGTCGAGGTACTTCTCGCGTGCCATGGCGGCGGAGCTTAGGGATCCCTCCAGCCGCAAGTGTGGACGTTCATCCGACCGCAACAATAGCGACCCGTTCGGCGCCGCCGTCACACGAGCGTCGGGTGGTGACGGCCACGTTGCCGACGTGTGATTCGGCTGCTGGCGGGGTACCCATCGTGCAGCCGTTGTTCCGGTACGTCGTCGTGCATGCGGCGACAACCCTCAGCTGAGGGTGCCGGGACGGCCAAGGAACCACCGAGGAGGACCCATGGTTTCGAGTACGGGTGTTCGGATCCCGCTCGCGAGTCTCATCCTGCTCGTCTGGCTGATCGTTGGCGTCATCGTCGCTTTCAACGAGGGGTACGACCACTTCGACACGTGGTCGCAGTTCGCGACGTTCCTGCTAGCCGTCGTGCTCTGGCCCATCCCCGCGACGGGCGGCCAGGTCGGCATCGTGTTCTGACGAGCCTTGACATTCGGGGGCGCGGGCCGACTTGGCCCGCGCCCCGGCGCGTCATCGCGGCCCGGTCGCCACGGCGATCAGCCGCCGGCCTGGCGGGCCACCGCGTCGGCGGCGGCGGCGATCTCTCCCGGTGACCGCAGGTAGCGCTCGATCGTGGGTTTGGCCTCGAGGGGCCGGAAGTCGGCGCCCAGCGCGTAGACCAGCGGCTCGCCGGTGGGGATGTTGAGCTCCACGATGTCGGCGTCGGAGATGCCGTCGAGGTACTTCACCAGCGCCCGCAGGCTGTTGCCGTGCGCCGACACCAGCACGACCTTGTCGGCGGTGAGGTCCGGGACGATGTCGTCGTACCAGTACGGCAGCATCCGCTCGACGACGTCGGCCAGGCACTCGGTGTCGGGCACCACCTCGGGTGGCAGGCCTGCGTAGCGGGGGTCGTGGCGCACGTTCCGTGGGTCGGCGCGATCCATCGCCGGCGGCGGCACGTCGTACGAGCGGCGCCACAGCTTCACCTTCTCGGCGCCGAAGCGCTCCGCGGTCTCGGCTTTGTTGAGCCCCTGCAGGTCGCCGTAGTGGCGTTCGTTGAGCCGCCAGTGACGCCGCACGGGGATCCACGCCCGTCCCATCTCCAGCAGCGCCAGATCGGCCGTCCGGATGGCCCGCACCAGCACCGAGGTGTGCACCACGTCGGGGAGCAATCCGCGCGCCGCCATGAGGCGCCCGCCGGCGATGGCCTGCGCCTCACCGGTGGCCGTCAGGTCGCAGTCGTACCAACCGGTGAACAGGTTGTGGAGGTTCCACTCGCTCTCGCCGTGGCGGAGGAGCACGAGCGTGCGGGCCATCGCGGGATCGGCGGGTCAGCCGTTGTTGGGCGGTGGCTC
>Ga0209889_1000071_pt1 | contig 19324 bp, 15 predicted proteins | sample GWRWN1_0_10_FD_187233 | JGI IMG/M metagenome (GOLD analysis project Ga0209889, IMG submission 187233) | Riverbed sediment microbial communities from areas with no vegetation in Columbia River, Washington, USA - GW-RW N1_0_10 (SPAdes)... | ecosystem: Environmental > Aquatic > Freshwater > River >... | reverse complement strand
AAACTGGGTGGGACTTGTCTTCACGTCGGCTGCATCCCCACAAAAGCCATGCTGCACACCGCTGAGCTCGTGGAGCATCTCAAGGACGCCACGGACCTGGGGTTGACCGTGGGCGACGTGGGCGTGAACTTCGCCGCCGTGCAGCGGCGCAAGACCCGCGTCGTGGAGACCCTGCACAAAGGCGTGCAGTTCCTCATGCGCAAGAACAAGATCGACGTCTTCATCGGCGAAGGCCGGTTCCTGAGCGCGCAGAAGGTCGGCGTCGCCCTCGCGGACGGGTCCGAGACGGAACTACAGGCCCGTCACGCGCTGATTGCTACCGGTTCGGCGCCGCGCAGCATTCCCGGAATCACCATCGACAACCGGCGTATCCTCGACAGCACCGGCGCCCTCGCGCTCGAACAGATTCCGAAGTCCATCGCCATCCTCGGCGCGGGGCCTGTGGGCGTCGAGTTCGCGAGCCTCTTCCGCGCGTTCGGCAGCGAAGTCACCATCATCGAGCTGCTCCCCACGCTGGTGCCGCTCGAGGATGAGGAAGTCGGCCAGGCCCTGGAGCGATCCTTCGCCCGGCGGGGGATCAAGACCATCACGCAGGCGACCGCCAAGAGCGCCCAGATGCAGGGCGAGCGCGTCAAGATCGCTGTGGCGAAAGGGAATGAGACACAGACGGTGGAGGCGCAGTACCTGCTCGTGGCCATCGGCCGCGGGGCGGTGACGCAAGGTCTCGCGCTGGACGAGGCCGGCGTGGCCGTGGAGGGGGGCACTCTCAAAGTGGACGAGCATCTTCAGACCACCGCGGCGGGCGTCTATGCGATCGGTGACGTCATCACCGGAGCGAAGCCGTTCCGCTTGGCGCACGTGGCGAGCGACGAGGCCATTGCCGTCGTGGAACGCATCGCCGGGGCGGAAGGGCATCCCCTGAACTACGATACGGTGCCGCGCCCAACGTACTCCATTCCGCAGGTCGCGACGGTGGGGCTCAGCGAGAAGCAGGCCAGGGAGCAGGGGTACCAGGTCAAGGTAGGGCGGTTCAGCTTCCAGCCCAACAGCAAGGCGGTGATTGAAGGGTCGCGGGAAGGGTTCGTCAAGGTTGTGACCGAGGCGAAGATCGGGGAAATCCTGGGTGTGCACATGATCGGCTCGTCGGTCACCGAGCTGCTGGCCGAGGGTGTCGCGGCGAAATACCTCGAGGCGACGGTGGCGGAGCTCGGCGCAGCCGTCCATTCACATCCCACGCTGTCTGAAGCGCTGAAGGAAGCGGCATTGGATGCGATGGGCCGCGTCATACACTCGTAGGCCGGGTCGCACCTGCATCCCGGTGAAGTCTCGGACCGGCAATCGTGAGATCGGAGAGAGGGGCGGAAGTCGATGAGTGCGATGGAGGCGAAAGCCCGGGTTTCGACGGCGCGCCATCAGGCGCTCGGCCTCACAGACCAGGACGTCCTCGACATGTATTACTACATCGCTCTGGCCCGCGCGCTGGATGAGCGGATGTGGGTGCTCCAGCGCGCCGGCAAGGCGATGTTCGTGATCTCCGGTCCCGGGCACGAGGGCTGCCAGGTGGCGGCGATGTGGCCGATGGACAAGAAGCGTGACTGGTTCGTGCCCTTTTACCGCTCCATCGCCGGATGTCTAGTCAAAGGGATGAGCGCCCGCGACATCCTGCTTGGTCTGTTCGCACGCGCAGAGGATCCCAGCAGCGGCGGACGGCAGATGCCGGGACATTACGGGCATCCCCGCGTGAAGATCCTCAGCACAAGCAGCCCCGTCGGGACCCAATATCCCCACGCCGCCGGCATCGCCTATGCCGCGAAGGTCCGAAAGACCGGCGAAGTGACCATGACCGCGATCGGCGAGGGCGGCACGAGTCAGGGGGACGTCCACGAGGCGATGAACTGGGCCGGAATCTACAAGCTGCCGGTGATCTTCGTCGTGGAGAACAACGCCTACGCCATCTCCGTCCCGCTGCACAAGCAGGTCGCGGGCGGCAGCGTTGCGGCGCGGGCCGCCGGATACGGCTTCCCGGGGGTTGTGGCGGAGGGCAGCGACGTGCTGGAATGCTATCGCGTCGCGAAAGACGCCTACGACCGCGCAAAGCGCGGGGACGGTCCGACGCTGCTCGAGTTCACGGTGCCGCGTCTCGGATCGCACAGCAGCGACGACCAGCAGGAACGCTACCGGGCCAAGGACGAGATCGAAGCCGATCGCATGCGTGATCCGATGCGGGTGTTCGGGACGTACCTGGAGGGCGTCGGGCTGCTCACCGACGCAAAGCGGAAAGAGATCGCCGGCCGTGTCAAACGCGACATCGACGAGGCCACCGACTCCGCCGACCGCGCGCCGATGCCGGAGCCCGAAAGCGCCGCGCGGTACGTCTTCTTCGAGAAGGACTGAGGAGGGGGAGTCCGTGGCCGAGATCCGCTACATCGACGCAATCAACCAGGCGCATCATGAGGAGTTCGCCCGCGACGAGCACGTCGTGGTGCTGGGGGAAGACGTCGGGCGCAAGGGCGGCGTGTTCGGCGCGACGGCCGGGTTGATAGACAAGTTTGGAGAGGACCGTGTCATCGACTCGCCGCTGGCCGAATCCTCCATCGCCGGCATGGCGATCGGCATGGCCGCCAACGGCCTGGTCCCGATTACCGAATTCCAGTTCGCGGACTTCATCCACCCCGCGTTCAACCAGATCGTGAGTGAAGCGGCGCGCATGCGTTATCGCTCGAACAACGCGTTCGGCTGCCCGGTGGTCTTCCGCGCGCCGTGGGGCGGCTCGCACGGCACCGCGCTCTATCACTCCCAGTCGATTGAGGCATTCTACTCCCACGTGCCGGGGATCAAGGTGGTGGCGCCCTCCACACCGTACGACGCCAAGGGCCTGTTGAAGTCCGCGATACGCGATCCCGATCCTGTGATGTTCCTGGAGCACAAGAGAATGTACCGCCTCGTCAAAGGCGAGGTGCCCTCAGGCGACTTTACCGTCCCCATCGGCCCGGCCGCGGTCCGCCGTGAGGGGACCGACCTCTCTATCTTCGCGTATGGCTGGATGCTGCACGAGTCGCTCGGGGCGGCGGAGATGGTGGCGCCCGAGGGCATCAGCGTCGAAGTCGTCGACGTGCGCACGCTCGTCCCGTTGGACACGCAGACACTCTTGAAGTCGGTGGGCAAGACGAACCGCGCCCTCGTGGTCTACGAGGACAACCGCTTCGGTGGCTACGGAGCCGAAATCGCCGCACTCATCGCGGAGCAGGCATTCTACGACCTCGATGCGCCCGTGACCCGCCTGGGCGGACCCGACGTGCCCGGCATCCCGTTCGCCAAGCCGCTGGAAGAGTGGTTTTTCATCACGAAAGAAAAGATCGCGGACGCGATCCGCAAGCTCGCCGCGCTGTAGCACCCGTGACGGAGGGCGGCCGATGGCTGTTGAAGTGAAGTTGCCCCAGTTGGGCGAGAGCACATACGAGGGAACCATCGGCAAGTGGCTCAAGCAGCCCGGCGACCACGTGGAGCGGTTTGAGCCGCTGGTGGAGATCATCACGGACAAGGTGAACGTGGAGATGCCGGCCCCCATCGGCGGCACGCTGCAAAAGATCCTCGTCGACGAAGGCGCCACGGTTCCAACCGGGACGGCCATCGCGCTGATGGAAACCACCGATGCCGCCGCCGCACCTGAGGCGCAGCCCAGAACCCCGGTGGCGGCAGCCGCGGCGCCGGCGGCATCTGATCGCAGAACCGTTGCGGCGGGCGATGGAGAGCGTGCGCGGCTTTCTCCCGTCGTCCGCAAGCTTGCCGAGGAGCACGGGGTCCCGCTGGAGGAAGTCGCCTCGCTGCGCGGCTCGGGTGCCGGCGGCCGTGTGACCAAAGAGGACGTGCTGAAGCACCTGGAGCAGCGCAAGGCACCGGCCAGACCTGCTGCCGGTGTGGCCACCGCACCTCCGGCGACGTCCGCGCGGCCGGGCGCATTCCCGGCCCAGCCGTCAGCCGCCGCGCCGAAGGAGGCCGGGGGCGACGAGCTCGTCAAGTTGACGCCGCTGCGGCGCTCGATTGCGCAGCGCATGGCGCAGTCCAAGCGCGATATCCCCCACGCCTACGGGACGATCGAGGCGGACGTGACCACGCTCATCAAGTGGCGTGAGGCCAACAAGGACGAGTGGAGGGCCCGCGAGGGAGTCAACATTACCCTCACCGCATTCTTCATCAAGGCGGCGGTGGAAGCGCTGCGGGCGTTTCCGGTCGTCAACGCCGCCTGGACCGAGGACGGCATTCTGCTGCGGAAGGCGATCAACATCGGGGTGGGGATTGCGCTGGAGGATGGCCTCATTGTCGCCGTGATCAAGCACGCCGATCAGAAGAGCCTGGTGGGTGTCGCGGGAGAGCTCGACGCGCTTGGACGCAAGGCGCGCGACGGGAAGCTCGCGCTGGAAGACGTCCAGGGGGGCACGTTTACCATCACCAACCCCGGCGTCTTCGGCTCGATCTGGTCAATGCCGATCATCGTGCCGGGACAGGCCGGAATTCTCGCCACCGATGCCGCCGTGAAACGCCCGGTCGTGCGGGGCGACGGGATCGCGATCCGCGACATCATGCATCTCGGGCTGTCGTTCGACCACCGGATCTTTGACGGCGCGACCGGCGTGCAGTTCTTGAACCGGATCAAGACTAAGCTGGAAGGCTTCCCCGGCGGCGACGCCGCGCTGACCGACTTCTAGGCGATGAGCACCCACGTCACCCACCGTCCGGAGTGGCTGAAAGCCCGGCTCCCCAGCGGCGATAACTATCGCGAATTGCTGGGGATCATGCGCACGCAGACGCTGCACACCGTGTGCGAGGAGGCACGGTGCCCGAACATCGGCGAGTGCTGGGAACGGGGGACCGCGACCTTCCTGGTGCTCGGCAACGTGTGTACGCGCAACTGCTCCTATTGCGCGATCGTCCACGGGCTCCCGACCGAACTCGATCGCGAGGAGCCGGAGCGCGTCGCGCGCGCCGTGCAGGCGATGGGTCTCCGCCATGCCGTCATTACGTCGGTCAACCGAGATGACCTCGCCGATGGCGGCGCGGAGATTTACGCCGCACTGATCCGGCGAATCCATGATCTGACCCCGGAGTGCACCGTGGAGGTGCTCATCCCTGATTTCAAGGGGGACGCCCCCGCGCTGCGCACGGTGCTCGAGGCCGCCCCCGAGATTCTGGCCCACAACATCGAATCGGTGCCGCGCGTCTTCAAGGTTGTCCGGCACGGCGGCAACTACGAGCGGACGCTCGCGCTGCTCCGCCGGCCGAAGGAGTGGGGGTATACCTCATTCACCAAGACCGGGATCATCCTCGGGATGGGAGAAACCTGGGATGAGCTCCTCGGCACGATGGACGATCTGCGCACAGTCGACTGCGACATCCTGACGCTCGGCCAGTACCTGCGGCCGGGACCCGACTATCATCCGATCGACCGGTACTACACTCCCAATGAATTCGCCGAACTCAAGCGGATCGGTCTGGAGAAGGGCTTTAAGTATGTAGAATCGGGACCGCTGGTACGGTCGTCGTACCGTGCGGACATCCAGGCCGCGGAGGTGCGGGCCTTCCGCGCTCGGATCGGCTGGGCTTCCGCCGCATCTCCCTCCGGCACCGTTCCCTCCGCCACGGCCTGACGCATCTCCGCTCGACCGCCGTCTGTCTCCACTCGCGGGGCGGGTGGCTCCAGTGAATCGCCAAATAGTGCCCTCTCGGCATCCGCCAGGCATACTGGGCGGCGTGGTCACTGTGTCCCAGGCCGACCATGGAGACTCCGGCGCCTGGCACGCCGCCGACGATTTTGCGCAGCACGTCTACCGCGTGACGTGGAAGTTCGTACAGAGCGATCCGGGGTTGGCTCAGCGGATCCGCGGCGCAGCCATCTCGATCGCCGCGCAGATCGCCGAAGCCTGCCGGTGGCACGCTGGTGGCCGCCGGCGTCGGGCGCTGCAGAATGCGTCGGCGGCCGTCGGCGAGCTCAGCTACTACCTGCACTTTGCGCGGCGGGCAGGGCTGCTGGGGGAGAACGACCTCCGGCGGATGGCGGCTCTGGGACATGACGTGGAACGCCAGCTCGACTTCCTGCTGTCATCATTGGGCAGCACCGGCACGAGTGACCCCAAGGCGTGAGTATCGTCGCAGGAGCGTCTATAGTGGCGCCGAAGTCGGATGGCCGTCAGCCGACTGGAAAATTGAGGAGGGATTCACGTGCCTCGTGAGACCGTCAAGTCCGATGCCGCTCCACAGCCGATTGGACCGTACTCACACGCCGTCAAGGCAAACGGGTTTGTGTTCGTCTCGGGTCAGGTCGGCCTCGATCCACGCACGGGGCAGATGGTGGGGCAGGACATCAAAACGCAGACGCGCCGTGCGCTCGGCAACGTGAAGGCAATCGTCGAAGCGGCAGGGTCCTCAATGGACCGCGTGATGAAGTGCACCGTGTTCCTGAAGGACATGAACGACTTTGGCCCGATGAACGAGGAGTACGGGAGTTACTTCATGGAACTCCCCCCGGCGCGAAGCACGGTCCAGGTGGCGAAACTGCCGCGCGACGCGCTGGTGGAGATCGAAGCGATCGCGGTTATTTAGGGGAGGGCGGGGAGCTTGACTACGAGTTGCGACCCAAGTTAGCTGAGCGCGAGCGAGCAATCGAACTGAGAAAGCAGGGCCTCGCCTACTCGGAAATCCGCGCGTAAGTCCCCCTTGCGAAATCTTCTCTCTCCTTGTCCTTCCTTCGGATCTATTTCAAGCGCCACAACCCGACTCCGAAGCGGAAGAACACGGGACGAGTCTATCATGGTAGTATCAGGATAAGCGCACGTCGCAGCACAGATCTGAATTATCGTATCAATGGGTGGATTGAGATACTCGCAGAATTGCGGGGTCGTCTAACGGTAGGACGAGGGTCTTTGGCACCCTAAGTAGAGGTTCGACTCCTCTCCCCGCAGCCAACCCCTTGTCGTATTGATCCAACTCAGAGAACATGTACCCCGCAAATCTGTCGCCCTGAGTAGTCAATGTACCAGAACCACAATCCATCCCAGACAGCCCCGTTGGATTTCCCTCAAGGGGTCCCATCCCAGGTCATCCCGCACAGATGTGTGCCTGGAGCTCCAAACGCACGTTCGGGAGGCAGTTTCGGGGGATCGGCAGCATCAGGTGTTTACCTGAATGTCGCCAGGGAAAAAGCCTGCCGTGCCCGACACTTCGGCCGGGGCGCCTGAGTCCTTGCTTTCTCGCTCCCATGTAGACGCTGGGATCGATCTGGGCGAGTACCGCCCCCGGAACGGCGACCATCTTTGTTCGGTCTGGACCGCTCCCCGACACGACCGCCAGGCGGGAATGCGATTCTTGAGGAGTATCGGTCCAGACGAGAACGCCCTCTGCGTGCTTGATCCATCGCGGGACTCGCTTCACGAGTCGCCCGAAGCCTTCCCCGATTTTGCGCCTGCGACCTATTCCACCAGCAACGTCCATCTGGACGGAGGGTACTTCGACCCCGCCCGCATGCGCGGCTTTTGGCGGACGCGTTCGCTGGAAGCCGCCGGCCGCGGCGTCCGTCACCTTCGGGCAGTGGCGGAGATGGCATGGGCGCTCCGGGGCCTGCCGGGGACGGAACACGCCGAGGTATTTGAGTCCAGTCTGAACCCGGCGCTCGCCGGGCTGCCGATCTCCGTAATCTGTCAGTACGGCTCGACTCGGTTCCCACCTCGGATCCTTCTGGCGATGCTGCTCAATCATCCGAAGGTGGTGATCGGGGAGCGCGTCTTTTCCAATCCCTTCTATGTCGACCACGATGAGTTCCCGGCCCGGCTGGAGCGGCTGGGCACGGACCCGATCGACGCGCTCATCCCGATCTGGCGTCACTTCCTGCACCGGCTTCCCTCATCGCGTGAGCTGGCGACCTTCCTGTGCAACTCCCTTCCGAGTCTGATCCCTTCCACAAGCGTGTTTGTCCGAACAGACGGCGTTGAATGCCATTTTGACACAACCCTGGAGGCGCTGAACGACAATGGCCACGTTGCCTCCCCGCCTGGAGTGTTCTCCCGTCTGTTCGCGCTGTGGGCCAGCAGTCACGAGATGCTCGGGGGCGCAGTACACGTCGGGACCGAAGGAGCCCAAACTGTCCTCGATGCGACCTACGAGGGACTGTCGACCCGCGTGACGCTGGTTCGTACCGGCAGCTTCTCATCCGGAGAACTCATCCGTTTTACCGGGCTGGCATCGGCCGTTGGTACTGCGCTGGCGGCGCTTCCCAGGACAGGAGCGGGCTCGGATGGAACGGGTCCGGATGGGTAGGGGTTAGGGACCCACCTGCCCGGTATACCCTCACAGTTCTACTCCTGAAGCGACAATCACCCTGTCTCCCGACGACCTAGAGAAGGACTGCGCCGCATGATCGGACGGGCCGGGTAAGCCCGCACGACCTCACGGAATCCCGCCCGGCGAAACATCGCGACGGTACCGGTGTATGCCGACTGCTCGGTCACGCTCCGGGCGGCAGCATCAACCGGATACGCCTCCACGATCGCCGCACCCCGCCGCGCGGCATAGCGTACGGCCTCCCGCAGCAGCCGATCCGCAACTCGCTTGCCCCGATGGGCGCGGTCCACGAAAAAGCAGACAATGGACCAGACCGCGGGAGTCCCGCCGTTGAGGGCCTCCGCTTCTCGACGGAACGGCGTCCATCGCGAGAGGCGAGCCATGAATTCGGTTCTCGGCGCGACGGAGCACCAGCCGATGGGGATGCGGTTGTGGTATGCGAGAATCCCTGGAGGCCGGCGTCTGGTGATTCGCCTCAGGGCCGCCCTGGCGCCCGCACCTGCCTTGCGCGAGAACTCCGGCCCCGGCAACCGCCACCACATGCACCAGCAGCCGGCGCAAGCCCCCTGTAGACCAAAGAGACGTTCGAGATCATCCCACCGCGAAGGCGTGAGCGGGTGAAACTCCAGGCGCATCGAGATCCCTCCGAATGGGGACGGTCTTACGCCGGCGCGGCGACAAACCCTCGTGGGGAAACGTCAGGAGCCGGTATGCCCCTGTGGGCGGCCGGCTCTCCGGGTCGAGGCGGATGAGCCGCGAGAGGTGCAGCCGGAGGTGGTCGCTTGCCTATCACGTACGGGGGCGAGGATACCCCGGCCCGCGCACGACACGACCCGGCCTGGCGCCCGTGTGTTCTCCGTTCCTGATGACCTGGACCCCGTTCACCATCACGTGGACGACGCCCGTCGCGTACTGGTGCGGGTGCTGATAGGTGGCCCGGTCCGAGATCGTGGCGGAATCGAAGACAACGACGTCGGCGAAGTACCCGGGCGCGAGCCGGCCGCGGTCGCGGAGACCGAGCGTGCGGGCGGGGAGATCGGTGAGCTTGCGAATCGCTTCTTCCAGCGGCATGATCCGATCCTCGCGGACGTACTTGCCCAGCACGCGCGCAAACGATCCGTACGCGCGCGGATGGGTGCCGATGCGGAGGAAGACGTCCTCTGCGGAGTATGATCCCGCGTCGGAACAAAAGCTCACCCAGGGCTTCGCCATGATCGAGCGCACATTCTGCTCAGACATGGTGAAAAACACCGCGCTCACGTCGCCGTCGTTCTCGACGATCAGGTCCATCACCGTGTCCTGCCAGGTCCGCCCGCGCATCGCGGCGACCTCGGCGAGGGACTTGCCCGTCAATGATTTCAGCGCGTCCCGTTTGAAGCCGACGACGAGGATCTGCTCCGGTCCCGTGAACAGCACCATCTCCCGCCTGATGCGCTCCCTCATTGCCGGATCGCGCAGCCGCGAGATCATCGCCGCTTCCCCGCCTTCGTGCGCCCACGGCGCGACCCCGGTGTCCAGGCCTGTGGACGAGGCTGTGTACGGATAGACATCGGCTGTGACGGCAACCCCGCGCGAGCGCTCTGTCTCAATTCGAGCCAGTGCCGGTCCCAGCCGCGCCCAGTTGGCGCGACCGGAGACCTTCAGATGGTAGATCTCGGAGCGGACGCCGGTCCGCGTCGCAATCGTGAAGAATTCGTCCAGCGCCTCGTCGATGCGCGCCTCTTCATTACGAATGTGCGAGATGTAGAGGCCACCCGCTTCGGCGGCGACCTCCGCCAGAGCGATGAGCTCGGGCGTCTCGGAATAGGTCGCGGGCGGGTAAATCAGCGCGGAGGATACGCCGACCGCGCCATCGGCCATCGCTTCCTGCACGAGGCGCCGCATCTGGTCGAGCTCCCGCGGCGCCGGACGGCGATTCTCGTATCCGAGGACGTTGATACGCGCCGTCGTCGCGCCCATGAACGAGGCAACGTTGCACGACACCCCACGCGCCGCAAGATGGTCCAGGTACTCACCCAGCGTCGTCCACTCGACCGTGTACTTCAAATCCCCCTGGCGCTCGGACATCTCTCGCCGCATCGCCGGGGTGAGCGGACCCATAGACGTACCCTCGCCAAGGATCTCGAGCGTCACGCCCTGCCGGATGTCGCTCTGGGAACGGCCGTCAACGAGCAGGGACGCGTTGGCCCAGCTCAGCATGTTGATGAACCCTGGAGCGACGACGCGTCCCCCGGCGTCAAGTTCCGCGCGGCCGCCGTCCGAAATCTTCGGGGCAACGGCTGCGATGCGGTCGCCCGCAATCGCCACGTCTCCGGGACGCGGGCCACTCCCGCTCCCGTCGCAGACGAGGCCGTTGCGGATGATGAGGTCATGCGGCATACGAATCCTCCACAAAAAGATGCGTGCGCCTAGCTAACGGATTCGGGGGAGGAATCGTTTTCCCACCCAGGGAATGAGTCGATGAATCTTCACGCGGAGGCGTTGATGGAGCGAGTGCGGGCCGTGGTGCTGGCCGCGGGAAAGGGGAAGCGGATGCACTCCGACCTCCCCAAAGTCCTCCATCTCCTCTGCGGCCAGCCGCTGCTGACCTACGTCCTCGACGCCCTTTCCGCCGCCGGCATCGCGCGGCCTATTGTCGTGGTCGGCCACAGCGCCGACAGCGTGCGCACCGCCGCCGGCGGAGGCGTGGAGTTCATCGAGCAGCGGGAGCAGCTGGGCACCGGCCACGCGGTGATGCAGGCTCTGCCGCGTCTCGAGGGTGGGACCGGCCCGGTGCTCGTCCTTTACGGCGATACGCCGCTGTTGCAGCCGGAGACGATTCACGCGCTGCTGGACCTGCACCGGTCTTCCGGCGCCGCGGCGACCATGCTCACCGCCGCACTGGACGATCCTTCCGGCTACGGACGGATCATTCGCGGGAGCAGCGGAGCAGTGGCCCGCATCGTCGAAGAGGCCGAGGCGACACCGGACGAGGCCCGCCTGCGGGAGATCAACGCCGGTACGTACGTCTTCGATCCCGCGGCGCTTCGCGAGGCGCTGTCAAAGCTCCGGCCGGACAACACGCAGGGCGAGTACTATCTCACGGACACGATTGCCGCACTCCTAGCAGCCGGCCGGCGCGTCGGCGCGCTGCTCGCCGACGCCGAGCAGGCCATGGGCATCAACTCCCGCCGCGAGCTCGCCGCCGCCGAAACGGTGATGCGTCGTCGTATTCTCGAGCGTCTCATGGACGCGGGGGTCACCATTATCGACCCGGCGACGACCTATGTGCACGGCGGCGTGCGTGTCGGCCGCGATACCGTCATCCATCCACAGTCATACCTCGAAGGCGCCACCATCGTGGGCAGCCGGTGCACCATCGGCCCGCAGGCGCGACTCGTTGATGCGGTGCTGGACGACAGCGTCACGGTCGTGGCGTCCAGCGTCACAAAGAGCCAGGTCGGCGAGGGCACGAGCATCGGGCCGTACAGCCACCTGCGTCCGGATAACCGGGTGGGGCGCTTCGTCGAGATCGGCAACTACGCCGAAATGAAGAACTCCACCGTCGGAGATTACACCAAGGTCCACCACATGAGCTATCTCGGCGACGCAACGGTGGGCACGCGGGTGAACATCGGCGCCGGCACGATCACGTGCAACTACGATGGGAAAGGCAAGTACCCCACGGTGATCGAGGACGGGGCGTTCATCGGCAGCGACAGCATGCTCATCGCGCCGGTGCGCATCGGCCGGGGCGCTGTGACGGGCGCGGGGGCCGTGGTGAACAAGGACGTGCCGCCGGGCGGAGTGGCGGTCGGCGTGCCGGCAAAGGTGATCAAGTATGTCCCAGCAGACGTTGCGCGCTGAGCCTCAGGTCATATCGCGGCGCGCCGAGCCGCGGGCGCGCCTGAAATTGCTCGCCGGAAGCGGCAACCCCGCGCTGGCGCGGGAGATCGCGGACACGATGGATGTGCCGCTGTCCGACCTCAGCATCTTCCGCTACGCCGACGGCGAGATCGGCGTGCGGATTGAGGAGAGCGTGAGGGGCGAGGACGTCTTCGTGATCCAGCCCACCTGCCCGCCGGTGAACGAGAACATGGTCGAGCTGCTGGTCATCGTCGACGCCCTGCGTCGCGCCTCGGCCGACCGGATCACCGCGGTGCTGCCGTATTTCGGATACGCCCGCCAAGACCGCAAGATGCGGCCGCGTGAGCCCATCTCCGCGAAACTCGTGGCCAACCTGCTCACGGCCGCGGGCTGCCACCGCATCCTGGCCATCGACCTGCACGCCGGCCAGCTGTGGGGATTCTTCGACATCCCGCTCGATCATCTGCCCAGCCGGATGATCCTGGCCGACTACTTTGCGCAGAAGCGCCTCGACAACGTGGTCGTCGTCTCGCCGGATGTCGGGGGTGTGCAGCGGGCGCGCGAGTTCGCCAAGCAGCTCGGCGCGCCGATCGCGATCATCGACAAGCGCCGGGACCGACCGAACCAGATCAAGGAGGTCGTGCACGTGATCGGCAAGGTCTATCGCCGGACCGCCATTATCGTGGACGACATCATTGACACCGCCGGCACGTTGACGATGGGCGCGCAGGCGCTGTACAAACGCGGCGTCTCCGCGGTCTACGCCTGCGCCACCCACGCCATCCTCTCCGGCCCGGCGATGCAGCGCCTCGGCAGCAGCCGCATCCAGGAGGTCGTGGTCACCAACACGATCCCGCTGGCGCCGGAGAAGCTCATCGAGAAGATCACGGTGATCTCCGTGGCTCCGCTTGTGGCGGAGGCGGTGCGCCGGATCCACCAGGATACGTCGGTCAGCGAGCTCTTCGATCGGTAACGGCGAAACGGAGAACCCGTCTTTGATTCCGCGGCTGCGTCTGTTGAGCGGCCACGCGGGAAAAGCCTAGAGTGACGGCATGAGCATTCCTGCGTACCTGGTCGCCGGCTTCGTCGCGCTGATCGTCACCTACGCGCTCACCCACGAAATGCAGTGGATCTCCCGGCGCCTGGGTGCCGTCACCCAGCCCGGCGGCCGGCACATCCACGCTCACCCCATCCCACGCATGGGCGGCCTGGCCATCTTCACCGGGGTGATGCTCGGGCTGCTGTGTGCGCTGCCCATCGACCATCCGATCGCGCTGGTGCGTGAGCCACGTTATCTGGTGCTGGCCGTGCCCTATAAGCCGATCGCCGGTCCGCTGCTCGGCCTGCTGCTGGGCGCGGTCGCGATCACGGCGCTGGGAGCCATCGACGACGTGCGCGGGCTGCCCGGCCGCCTGAAGTTTCCGCTCATCTACGCTGCGGCCGCCGTCCCCGTCCTCTTCGGGATGACCACGCGATTCATGACCAACCCCCTTGACGGCAGCGTGATCCCGCTCGGCATCATCGGTGACGTCTTCACGGCGGTGTGGCTGGGGTCGATGGCCATCGCCATGAACGAGATCGACGGGGTGGACGGCCTTGCCGCGGGCATCGCCGCCATCACTGCGGCCACGCTCCTCATCGCGGCGGCGACGCGTGTCGATGCGGCGATGATGATCGTCGTCGCGGCGGTCGCGGGCGGGGCGCTCGGCTTCCTGCGACACAATTTCCATCCCGCCCGCATCTTCATGGGCGACTCGGGTTCGATGTTGCTGGGGTACTTGCTTGGAGCCGCCGCCGTGCAGGGACTCTTCAAGACCGTCACCGCGTTGAGCCTCATCATCCCGCTGCTCGCCCTCGCCGTCCCGATCCTGGATACGGGATACGCGATCGTGCGCCGCTACCGCAACGGTGTGTCGATCTTTCTCCCGGATCGGGGACACTTGCACCACCGGCTGCTGGACCGGGGGCTCAGCCAGCGGCAGACGGTGTTGGTGCTCTACCTCCTGAGCGCCCTGCTCGGGCTGGGCGGTCTCGCGGTCGCGGGCATCAACCGGACTCCGTCGCTCGTGCTGCTCGCGGGAATCGTGCTCGCGCTGGTGGTCTTGGCCTGGCGGCTCGGGCTGCTCCGGGCGCGTCCGCGACCCGCCGGCATGAGTGATCCCCCTGGTGAACCGGTCGCAGGCACAACCTCCACGGACTAACTGACCAGGACGCCGGTGAGCGCGATCCGCGTCATGACCATCTTCGGGACGCGTCCCGAGGCGGTGAAGATGGCGCCGGTGGTGCAGCGCCTGCGTGAGAGCAGCGACTTCCACCCAATCGTCACGGTGACCGGGCAACACCGGGAGATGCTGGACCAGGTGACGCGGCTGTTCGGGATCACTCCCGACCACGACCTGAACGTGATGCGCCCCGAGCAGTCGCTGGTCGACATCGCCACCCGGGCCCTGCGGGGGTTGTACAAGGTGCTCGAACAGGTCCGGCCCGCGATGGTGCTGGTGCAGGGCGACGCCCACTCCACGTTCATCGGAGCGCTGGCGGCATACTACCACCGGATTCCCATCGGCCATGTGGAGGCCGGGCTGCGCACCGCCGACAAGTACCAGCCCTTTCCGGAAGAGATGAACCGGCGCATGACATCGTCGCTGGCCGATCTGCACTTCGCCGCCACGCCGTCGGCGAAGGCGAATCTCATGCGCGAGGGGGTCCACGAGCGCGCCATTGTCGTCACCGGCAACACGGTCATCGACGCGCTGTACGCGGTGAAAGACCTGACGGGTATCCCGTCCGTAGACGGCCTGCCGCCGCTGGAGGGCCGCCGCCTGGTGCTGGTGACGACACACCGCCGGGAGAACTGGGGCGATCCCCTGCGCGAGATCTATCTGGCGCTGATTGACCTGCTGGAGCGATTCGAGGACGTCGAGCTCGTCTTCTCCGTCCACCGGAATCCGGCGGTGCGGCGCGTGGTGAACGACGTCCTGCGCAGCCACCCCCGCGCGCACCTCATCGAGCCCCCCGACTACGGGCCGTGGGTGCAGTTGATGCAGCGAGCGTATCTGATTCTGACCGACTCGGGCGGCATCCAGGAAGAGGCGACCGCGCTGGGACGGCCTGCGCTGGTGCTGCGCCGCGTCACGGAGCGGCCCGAGGGGGTGGCCGCCGGAACGCTCAAGCTCGTGGGGACCGATCGGCGGCGGATCGTGGATGAGGCCGGCCTTCTGCTGACCGATGCCACCGCCTACCGCGCCATGGCGCGGGCCCACAATCCTTACGGAGACGGCCGGGCCGCGGAACGAATCGTGCAGGCGCTGCGTTACCATTTTGGGAGGAGTCCGCAACCGCCCGAGGAGTTCGCGGGCTAGCGTGGACGCTCCCGAGGTATAATCACGGATGATGCACCGGGCAGCCCATGGGGCGCTGGTAATCGTTGTCCTGGCGACGGCGACGGTCATGGCCGCGCCGGGACCGGCTGTGCTCGAAGTGAAGAGCACGCTGGCCGGCGTTGTGCTGGCCGAAGAGCTGGTGGAGGCGGGGACGCGGGTTGAAGACGCGCAGCCGCTGGTCTACGTGCGCACGTCGTTGACGGGCACGAGGGCGGTGGCGGCCCGGGCGCCGCGCGAGGGCGTGGTACGGGAGGTGCTGGTCGCGCCGGGCCAGCGCGTCGAGCGCGGAGACGTGGTTATTCGCATCGATCCTCGCTGATCCCCACGAAAGCAATGCATCGGGCATGGGCGCCGGGGGGAGCCCCGGCGATTTTTTTGTTGCGTGGAGAATGGCCGCAGGGATTTCCTGTGCGCCGGGGCGAAGTTGACCTTTCCGCAATGACTCATGTGGGCGGGCGGTGAGGCCGGGGTAGCGCGTCCCGCCGTAAGAAAAGAGGAGGAAATGATCGTGGCTCGGATCGTGGCAGTGACGGTATTGGTGGCGGCGTTGGTGCTGCCGATGGCCGGTTGGGCGCAGGCGCAATCGTCGCAGGGCGTCCCGCCGATCATGCCTGTGGGCGAGATCCGGCCGGGCATGCGCGGGATCGGCCGCACGGTGATCAAAGGACAGCGGATCGAAGAATTCGCGATCGAAGTCATCGGGACGCTGCGCGGCGGCGGAGGCATCATCCCGGTCAGCCATCTCATTCTGTTCCGAATCTCCGGCCCGTTGACCGACCGATCCGGCGGGACCGCCGCCGGGATGAGCGGCAGCCCCCTGTACATCAACGGCAAACTCATCGGCGCCCTCAGCGCCGGCTACCTGTTTCAGCCCGACAAGCGCGACCTGGCCCTGGCCACCCCGATCGAAGAGATGCTGCGCGTGCTTGAGCTCCCCGCGGGCGCCCCGCAGGCGGCGTGGCCTCGGACGTTCGTCTCGGATCGTCCCCTGCGGCTCGCCGGCCGGCCCGTGGAGCGCGTCGTCATCGCGGACGACCTCGATCAGGCCACATCGATCGAAGCGGCGCTCCCCGGAGTCAGCGCGTTCATCCCCGCCACATTTCCGGTCACCGTCTCTGGGCTCTCGCCTCGCGCGAAGCGCATCGTGGAGGCAGCCCTTGGCGTGAAGCAGCCGCTCTTCCAGACTGACGGCGACGCCACAACGTTCGACGCGGCGCCGATTACCGGAGGCAGCTCGGTGGGCGTCCTGCAGGCACGCGGAGATCTCAGCTTCGGCGGGATCTGCACCGTGACCCTGCGCGTCGGCAACAAGCTGCTCATCTGCGGTCATCCCTGGGAGCTGCTGGGTGACGTCGAGTACGCGCTCACCACTTCGGACATCATCACCGTCGTGCGCACCCTGGAACGGCCGTTCAAGGAAGGGAACCTGGGTGAGATGATCGGGAAGGTCGACCAGGATCGCGGTCCCGCCATCCGCGGCGTGGTGGGCCAGATGCCGCGCATGTTCGCGGTGCGCGTGTCCGTCACCGATCTCGATACGGGCACCCGCGTGGACAAGGGCACGCAGGTCGTGCGCCGGCGCGATCTGGCCAAGATATTCGCCACCGCGATGACGCTGACGGCCATCGACCGTTCCCGGGATCAGATCCTCGGCGGCGGCACCGCCACTGTGACCATGAGCCTGCGGGGCAAGGGTCTGCCGCGGACCATCACCCGGAAGAACATCTTCTACAACAGCCGCGACATCGCGCTGGCCGCATTGCTCGAGATGCCGGACGCGCTGAACTTCCTCTTTTATAATGACCTGGCGGAGATCGATCCCATCGACCTGAGCATCGACATCTCGCTGACGACGAAGCGCCAGACCGCGGCGATTATCGACGCCGTCGTAGAGCGCCGCGAGGTTGCCCCGGGCGACATCCTGCGCACCCGGCTGCTGATCCGGCCGTTCCAGGAGGTGTCCGTGTCGTCCCGCGTCATCGACATCATGGTGCCGCGGAACTTTCCGCGCGGGCCCGCCGTACTGATCATCAGTTCCGCGGGGCCGCAGATCACCGTTGAGTTCCCGCTCGAGGAGCGGGTGACGCAGTTTCTGCTGCGGGAGCCGGAGCCCAGTCCGGTGGACAGCCTCGTGGGCGCGATCGAGCTCTTCGAGGACTTCGGAAAAAATACGGACGTGCTCCTTCGTCTGGTGCCCTTCGGATTGCCGGCCGAGGGCGGGGAATTCCTGAAGTTTGACGTATTCGCGGGACGGATCGTCCGCACCGAGTGGGTGATCCAGGGCTCGATGCAGATTCCCATCCTGGTTCGGTAAGGGTCGGGGCGAGAAGTTAGGTTGAAAGGTCCTGAGATGCGGCGTCCGCGGGAATGAGGTAGAGGGGACGCCGCCGGTCCGTGCCGGCGGACAGGGTGAGTTTCGGGTGGACGATGCGCAGAAGGCTCATTGCGATCGTAGTCCTGGCGCTGGGCCTCGCCGCCGGCTTCCGCTGGCTGCTCTCTACCGGCGTGCTCCTGGAGTCCACCCGCGCCCGCCTCGTGGACGACGCGCGGCGCTCTCTGGGCCGTGAAGTCACCGTCGACCGCATCAGCGGCGATCCCTACCGCGGCCTAGTCCTCACCGGCGTCAGCGTCCGGAGTCCCGCCGGAGTCGCCACGGGCGACTTTTTCACCGCCCCACGCATCACGGTGTACTTCGACAGCGGCCGGCTGCTGCGCGATCTCGCCGCGCGGCGCGGCGTCATCGCCAGCATCACGCGCATAGACCTGGAGCGTCCGTTTCTCGTGCTGGCCCGCGACTCACGCGGCCGATGGAACTTCTCAGACCTCTTTGCCCGCAAGCCCGGTGCGCCCGCCCAGCCTCCCGCCTTTCGCGGAACAGTGGAGCTCCGCGAGGGTTCCTTTGCCTTCTCGGATGCGCTGCGGCTGCCGCGGCGGGCCGGCCCGAATCCGCCGTCTCCGTTTGCCTCACACTTCGACCGCATTACCGGCACGCTCGATTTCAGGGCCGCGCCCCAGGTGGGGCTCGTTCTCGACGCCGTGAACACCGACGGACGCACTCCCGCCCTGCTGCGGGCGACCGGCAAGACGACCCTCGGTGAAGGGACGTTCGATTTCGACGTGGACGCTCGTGGCGGGTCAGTGGACTTCTGGGGACCCTACTTAGTTCGACTGCCCTGGCTCGATTGGAGCGGCGGCACGTTCGATGGACGGCTCCACCTGCTCGCTTCGCGGTGGGGGCAGAAGGTCGTCCTCGATTACCGCGGCAACCTGGTGATGCGCGACGGCAAGGCGGTGTTGCCGGCGCAAGCAACGGTGCTTTCCAATATCGACGGCCCGATGTCCGTCGATAATCTGGGCATCACCACCGATGGGATGACGATGGCCGTCGATGCCTCTCCGCTGTGGGTGCGCGGGACGGTCATGCATCATGCCGGCGTCCACCTCGACCTCGCCCTGCGCTCAGAGGTGCTCGACCTGCGCACGCTGCAGCGGCTGTTCTTCCCGCGGGCGCGGGTTCAGCTCGCAGGCCGGATGGGCGGAGAGGCGCGAGTCGTCGGGCCGTTAGGCGTGCCGCGCCTGGAGGGTGAGATTGCCCACGCGAGCGGGAGCATCAACCGCCAGCCGTTCACCGACGCCTCTGGCCGCTTCAATTATTACGGTGGGGTGCTCGTGTTTGATGACATGTCGGCGGCCTCCGCTGGAGGCCGCCTCCTGGGTCACGCCCGGCTGAACTTCAATGCGGGCAGCTTCTTCTTGCTCGCCGA
>Ga0209889_1000070_pt1 | contig 19338 bp, 26 predicted proteins | sample GWRWN1_0_10_FD_187233 | JGI IMG/M metagenome (GOLD analysis project Ga0209889, IMG submission 187233) | Riverbed sediment microbial communities from areas with no vegetation in Columbia River, Washington, USA - GW-RW N1_0_10 (SPAdes)... | ecosystem: Environmental > Aquatic > Freshwater > River >... | reverse complement strand
CGTACGATCGCCGTGTAGTTCGTCTGTTTGGGGGCGCAGCCTTTTTCATCACATCAACTCGGTCTGGACCGAGTTGCTCCAACCCATTCAGGTTACCGAACAGAACTGGGTCCGGACCCAGTTGCAGCGCGGATGCACGAATGACTCGACTAGGTCATTGACGGCGTCTGTTACCGTTCAACGATCGGCGCGTCGGCCCAGAGCCGCTCGAGATTGTACAATCGCCTTGCCTCAGGTCCAAAGATATGCACGACCACCGGTCCAAAGTCGAGCAAGATCCAGCGCGCGCGGGCATGCCCCTCTCGGCCCAACAGTCGCGCACCCGCCTCCTCCAGCGCTTCAGCCACGCCGTCGCTGACGGCGCGGATCTGCACCATCGTCTCGGCCGAGCCGATCACAAAGTAGTCGGTCACGAGAGTATGCCGGCGCAGGTCAAAGACGACGACGTTGTCCGCCTTCTTTGCATCCATCGCCTCGGCGGCGGCGAGGGCGAGCTGGCGGGCGGACTTCACTCCAGCGATCTCACCGACCTCCGGTACAACCCCTGTTCGGCGATATGCTCCGCCACCTCGTCCGGAAGCAGGTAACGGATCGGCCGGCCTTCGGCCACCCGCCGGCGGATATCCGTCGAGGAAATGGCGAGCGCAGGGATCTCCATCACGTGGAGGTTATCGAGCGGCCGTCCAGTGACGTTGTACTTCCGGAGATCATGGACCTCGAGCGGAAAACCCGGCCGGCTGGCGGCGATGAACTGGCACAGGGTGAGGAGTTCCGCCGACCGTTCCCACTCACCGCGCACGATCTGCAGAATCGCATCGGCTCCGGTGATGTAGAAGAGGTCTTGCGCGCGATACTCCTTGCGCAGAGCCTCGAGGGTGTCGATCGTGAACGAGGGGCCGGGGCGGTCGATCTCGATCCGCGACACGGAGAAGCGCTCGTTGGTCTGCACAGCGCGCTGCGTCATCGTGTAGCGGTGCTCCGGGTCGGTCACCTGGTCCAGTGCCTTGTGCGGCGGGTACCGGTTCGGCACAAAGAAGACGTGCTCGAGCGTGAATTGGACCCGGGCCTCCTCCGCGGTCACAAGATGCCCGTAGTGCACCGGGTCAAACGTTCCGCCCATCACGCCCACGCGAGCCACAGGTCCCCTCGTCTACCTCGGCACCGGCTCGCCCGGCTGGCGCACCTGAGCGAGCAGGTCCGCCGCCGCGTACATAAGCGCTTCGACGCCCTCCCCCGTTGCTCCCGATATCGCGAAGGACTGATATCCCCTCTTCCCGACAGCCGCCGCCACGGCCGCGGCACGCTCCCGCGCCTGCGGCTGATCGATCTTGTTTAGTGCCACGAGCATCGGCCGCTGCTCCAGGGCCGGGTCGTAGAGCCGCAGCTCGTCGTTCACCGTCTGAAAGTCGGCAAGGGGATCGCGCTCCGGCGCGGCAAGGTCCACCACGTGGATCAGGACGTTGGTACGCGAGATGTGCCGGAGGAATGTGTGGCCCAGACCGGCGCCCTGGTGTGCGCCTTCGATCAAGCCCGGAATATCGGCCAGGACGAAGCTCCGACCGTCGGGCAGGCCGACCACGCCGAGGTACGGCTCCGTCGTGGTGAACGGGTAGTCGGCGATCTTCGGCCGTGCCGCGGAGACGCGGCTCAACAGCGTCGACTTGCCGGAGTTGGGAAGACCCACCAGGCCCACATCGGCGATGAGCTTGAGTTCGAGCTCGATGTTTCGCTCCTGTCCCGGCTCTCCGGGCTCGGCCTGACGCGGCGCGCGCCTGGTCGGGGTAGCAAACCGTGCGTTGCCGCGTCCACTTCGTCCACCCCGGGCCGCGACCACGCGCTGGCCGTGTTGCACCAAGTCGGCGAGCACATCGCGTGTGGCTGCGTCGCGCACGAGGGTGCCGACCGGGACCGGGACGACGAGCGATCCACCGCGCTTCCCATGGCGCTTGGCGCCCTGGCCGTGTGTGCCCCGCTGCGCCCGGAAATGCCGGCGGTGCTGGAAGTCCAACAGCGTGGAGAGGCCTTCGTCGGCGATCAAAATCACATCACCGCCGTGCCCCCCGTCTCCGCCGTCGGGGCCGCCTTTCGGGATGAACTTCTCCCGGCGGAAGCTCACGACGCCGTTGCCCCCGTCGCCCCCCTTCACATAGATGACCGCACGATCGATGAACATGCTGCAAACACGAAGGCCCGACCCCTCAGCCGGGTCGAGCCTCGCACCTCATCGAATTCCGCTAGGCCTGCGCAGGGTAGACACTCACCTGGCGCCGCTCGCGCCCGCGGCGCTCGAACGCCACAGTCCCGTCCACGAGCGCGAACAGGGTGAAGTCGCGACCGATGCCCACGTTGGCGCCGGGCCGGACTTTCGTCCCGCGCTGGCGGACAATCACGCTGCCCGCGGACACGATCTCGCCGCCGGACGCCTTCACGCCGAGCCGCTTGCTCTTGCTGTCCCGCCCGTTGCGGGACGACCCCATGCCCTTCTTGTGTGCCATCTCGCCTGCACCTCGTTAGATCAGAATCCTGTCGATGCGGAGGGCGGTGAAGTTCTGGCGGTGCCCCCGCTTCCGCCGGTAGTGAACCTTCGATTTGTATTTGAACACGATGACTTTTTTGCCGCGGCCGTGGCGGACGACCGTGGCCTGGACGCTGGCGCCCTTCACTACCGGCGCGCCGACCGTGACGTTCTCACCGTCGGCAACCAGCAGCACCCGGTCCAGCGTGACCGCCGTCCCCGGCTCCGCGTCGAGCGCTTCGACCTGCAGCGTCGCGCCCTCTTCGACGCGGTATTGTTTCCCTCCACTCTCGATTACGGCGTACACGATAGGTTCTCCCTATGTCGGCCAGGTGCACGATCAATTGTGCGAAATACGCAGCACGAAATTCTATCACACTCAGGTGCCACCGAGCAATCGGCGCAGGCGCGTGAGAAAGCCGGACCGCTCTCCCCCGGCGCCGGCCGCCGCCAGAGCCACCTCTTGCTCCTCATCGGGCTCGCTGAGCGCCACGCCATCCGCATGCTCGTGCTCGATCCAGTAGAGTTGCTCCCGTTGCCCGCCGCGCGCCGCTTCATCCAATTGCTCGATCGAGTCCGCCTCCACCACACGCATCCGCTCCAGATGCATGCCATCGCGCCCTCGGAGGCGCACCCGCGCCCCGCTGTTGCCTTCCAGCTGACGGAGCCAGCTGTCACCGTCCTGGGACAGGTGCTGGTACACGTCCGGATTGATCTCCACCAGCACGGCCTTCCCCTTCGCCGCGCGCATGAGCTTGTGGACTTCCCGCCGCACGCGCAGCGCCATCGTCTCCGGCGACATGACCCGGCCGCGTCCTTCGCAATAGGGACACACGGTCCGCATCACTTCTTCCAGGTCCTGGTACACGCGCTTGCGCGTGATCTCCACCAGGCCCAGACCCGTGAGATCGATGACATGGACCTTGGACCGGTCCCTGCGCACAGCCTCGTTCAGCGCGGCCATGACGCGGCGGCGGTGTTGCTCGCTCTCCATGTCGATGAAGTCGATGAGGATGATGCCGCCGATGTCGCGCAGCATGATCTGGCGGATGATCTCGTCCACGGCCTCGAGGTTGGTGCGCAGAATGGTGCTGGCCAGGTCGGTCTTCCCGACGTATTTGCCGGTGTTGACGTCGATGATCGTCAACGCCTCCGTGCGGTCGAAGATGATGTAGCCGCCGGATTTGAGCCAGACCTTGCGGCGCAGGGCCTTCTCGAGCTCCCGCTCCACCCCCGTGTGCTCGAAGATCGGCTCCTCGCCGCGGTACAGGTGCACGCGCGGCTTGAGGTTGGGAGCGAACGATCCGAGCAGGTCCTGCACCCGCTGGAATTCCTCTTTGGAGTCGATCAGGAACCGCTGCACCTCCTCGGTGAAGAGGTCACGCACGACGCGGCGGATCAGGTGCAGGTCCTGGTACACGAGGGTGGGAGCGCGGCTGCTGCGCGAGCGCTCCTCCACCCGGTTCCAGACCTGGAGGAGGAACTGGAAGTCGTCGGCCAGTTCTTTCTCTTCGGCGCCCTCAGCCGCGGTGCGGACGATGACGCCCATATTCTTCGGGCGCAGCCGGTCGGCAAGCGCGCGGAGCCGCTTCCGCTCCTGCTCGTTTTCGATGCGGCGGCTCACGCCGACGTAGTTGACCGTCGGCATCAATACGAGGTAGTAGGCCGGCAACGCGACGTAGGTGGTGACACGGGCACCTTTGGTGCCCATCGGCTCCTTGGTGACCTGGACCAGGATCTCCTGACCGACCCGGAGACGCTCGGCGATCGCGCCCCGGCCGAACGATTCCTCCACTTCCTCCCCCGCCAGGCGCTGGGAGCGGATGTCGCCGACATGCAGGAAGGCGTTGCGCTCGAGACCGATGTCCACGAATGCCGCCTCCATGCCCGGCAGGACGTTGGCGACCTTTCCTTTGTAGATGTTGCCGGCCAGCGGCTCCCCCCGTTCGATGTACAGGTTGATGAGGCTGCCTTCATCGAGGACGGCAACGCGGGTCTCGAAGGGTTCGATATTGGCGATGATCTCTTTGGCCATGCAGTGTGTGCTCCTAGAACAGAATCTTCTTGCGGCGCATTCCAATATTGAGTAGCAACCCGGTGGCAGCGAGCATCATGATCAGCGCGCTCCCGCCGTGGCTGATGAACGGGAGCGGGATGCCCGTGATCGGCATCATCCCGATCGTCATGCCCACGTTGACGACCAGGTGAAAGGCGATCATGGCGAGCACGCCCGTGGCCATCAGCGTGCCGAGGCGGTCCTTCGCCTGGCCCGCGATCGTGCTGGCCCGCCACAGCCACAATCCGAAGAGGGCCAGCATGAGGATGGCGCCGGCGAAGCCAAATTCCTCACCGATCACGGTGAAGATGAAGTCGGTGTGCTGCTCGGGGATGAAATGCAGCAGGTTCTGCGTGCCGTGCAACAGGCCCTTGCCGAACAGCTGGCCGGAGCCCACGGCAATCTTGGATTGGATGAGCGCGTAGCCTGCCCCCAGCGGATCCGCCCCGGGATCGATGAATACGATCAGGCGCCGGCGCTGGTAATCGTGCAGCATCTGCCACAACACCGGCATCGCCAGCGCCCCCATGGCACCCAGCGAGCCCATCGCGCGCAGCGGGGCGCCCGCGGCGAACAACATCGTGGCCAGGATCGCCACCATCACCATCGAGGTGCCCATGTCGGGCTGCTGCACGATGAGCAGGATGGGGAGGGCGGCATGCGCCAGGACCGGGACAAGTTGCCGGAGTCCGTTGATCTCCTTGAACCCGTCCATGTGCTTGGCCAGCGTCATGATCAGGAATACCTTTGCCACTTCTGACGGCTGGAAGCTGAGCGGCCCCAGCGGGAGCCACCGTTGGGCGCCCTGGGCTGTGCGGCCCACGACGTCGACCACCGCGAGCAGAATGATCGTTGCGACCAGGAGTGTGCGCCAGAACCGCCCCAACGTCTGGTAGTCCACGACCGCCATAAAGATCAGCACCGCGATCCCGACGCCCGCGTGGAGGGCGCGCGCCTTCACGAACGCCCACGGGTCGGGGAAGGTGCGTGTGGCCGAGAAGAGGATGATGGCACCGCCGGCGATGAGCGCGAGCGTCGCGAGCAGCAACACCCAGTCAAAATAGCGCAGCATCCGCCGGCTCATGGCTTGACCTCTGTGGCGGAGGCTTCCCGGGCGGGGAAGGCCGCCTCCAGCACCCGCCGCACGATGGGCGCAGAGGCCAGCCCGCCGCGGAACCCATGTTCAACAAATGCCACCACGACGATGCGCGGCGCCTCCGAAGGCGCGAATCCGGCAAACCAGGCGTGCGGTTTTCCGCGAGGGTTCTCCGCGCTTCCGGTCTTTCCCGACACGTGGACCTGTTTGAGGTTGGAGGCTCTTCCGGTGCCGCGCTCGACGGCCGCGCGCAGCCCTTCGTGGAGCACCGCGAGTGTCTTCGCATTGTAGATATCGCGCCGCTGCACCACGGGGACTCCGGCAGGTTGGGGCTTGCGGTCCTTGTCATAGGCGAACAACAGCAGCCGCGGCTGGAGCACCGTCCCGCCGTTGGCGATCGAAGCCATCATGCGCGCGATCTGGATCGGGGTCACCGTCACCGCGCCCTGTCCGATAGACATGTTCACGGCGTCGCCCGGATACCACGGCTCGCCCACCAGCGCCTGCTTGGTGGATGGGCTCGGGATCGTCCCGACCGCCTCACCCGGAAGATCCACGCCGGTCAGTTCCCCCAGACCCATCTTCCTTGCGTACGATGCGAGCGCCTCACCGCCGACCCGGTGGCCGAGCGTGTAGAAGACGACGTTGATGGAGTTCTGGATACCCTGGATGAAGTTGACGGTGCCCCACGCCCGCAGGTCGCCGAAGACCCATCGCCCAAGACGGAAATACCCCGGTGCGTAGAAGGTGCTGGAGCGATTGACGATCCCTTCTTCGAGCGCCGCGGTGGCCGTCACTACCTTGAAGACAGATCCCGGCTCGAAGACGGTGGCAGTCGACCGGTTGAGCATCGGCTTGAGACGATCTTTGGTGAGGCCCTCCCATTGCTTCGCGCTGATCCCGATGGCGAAGACGTTGGGGTCGTAGGAGGGCACGCTCTCCATCGCGAGTATTTCGCCGTTGCGGGGATCCATCGCCACGACCGCGCCGGACTGCGCGGTCACCAGCGCCTCGCCCTCGAGCACCAGACGCAGTCCCTCAAAGGCGGCTCTCTGCAGATCGAGGTCGATGGTCAGCGCAATGGAGCGGCCGGAGACGGCGGGGACGCGCTGCAGCACGCGCAGCGGCCGGCCGAGGGCATCGACCTCCATGCGGAGATGCCCGTCCACGCCGCGGAGCACTTCCTCGTACGTCCGCTCCACGCCCGCCTTGCCGATGAGATCGCCCAGCTTGTAGCCGCGCTCGCGCCGGTCGGCGAGCTCCGCCTCGCTGACCTCGCCCACATAGCCGAAGATGTGCGCGCCCATCTGCCCGTGCAGGTAATGCCTCACGGGTTCGGCGAGGATGATCACACCCGGAAGGTCCAGGCGATTCTCTTCGATTCGCGCGACGACGTGGGTAGGCAGGTCGCGCTTGATCCGCACCGGCTCGAAGGGACGCGAACGGTTCGCGTCAATTCGGGCTTTGATGTCCTGAAAGGTCATGCCGAGCAGGGCCGCCAGACGCGGCAGCACCATCCCCGGAGTGGTGAGCTCCAACGGCAGGACGGCTACCGTGAACGAGGGCCGGCTGGTGACCAGGGGCCGGCCCTTGCGGTCGTAGATGATGCCCCGCGGCGCGGTGATGGTGTAGTCGCGGATGCGGTTCTCTTCGGACTGGCGCAGAAAGTCCCGGCCCTGCAGCACCTGGATCTGCCACAGGCGCAGCACGAGCACGCTGATGAGCGCGATGATGATGGCGTTGACCACGCGGAGCCGCCGCGTGGGGGGAAGATAATCCATGCTGTCCAGCGCTACCGGGGCCGCTCGAGCCGGAATTCGATCCGCTTCACTCCGCGGAACAGGAAGGGCGCCACGGCGCTGTTCAGCGCCGCCTGCGCGAAGGCGCGCAGTATGCCAACCGACGACGCCTCTGCGGCCAGACCTGTGACCTGTCCCACGACCGCGAGCAGGATCTCACCGAACAGGGTCCCTGCGAAGGTGGCGACGGCAGGCAGAAGCGGGTTCTCGATGTAGATGCTGCGCACAAACAGCCCTGAGGCGAATCCAATCACGAGCTTGATCAGCCCGTTGACGCCGAGCGGCCCCCCGCTCAGCAGGTCCTGCAGGAGCCCCGCGGCGAGACCCACCGCCGCGCCATACTCGGCTCCCCGCAGGATGCCGACCGCCACCGCGATCGGCAGCAACGGGTCCATAATCGCCCCTGAAATCTGCATACGCGCCAGCCAGGCGACGTGCACCAAGCCGGCCGCGACCAACAGGCCGCTGTAAACGAGCACCCGACTCACTGCCGCGGCAGGAGGATCAACATCTCCTCCAGCCGGTCAAGCTGGGCCGCCGGTTCCACCTCGGCTTCCTGCAGCAGCTCACCCTCCTCTCGGATCACATTGGCGATGCGTCCCACCACCAGCCCGCGCGGGAACACCCCGCCCAGACCGGAGGTGACCACCAGATCACCCTCGTTGATGCGCGCGGCGCGGGACAGGTATTTGAGGTGCAGCCGGAAGCCTCCGACACCTTCCACGACCCCCGCATCCCGCGACTGCTGGATCAGCACGCCGACCGCGCTCCGCGAGTCCGAGATCAGCAGCACCCGCGAGGCCATCGGCGTCACCTCGATGACCCGGCCCACAACCCCGTCCGGGGTCACCACCGCCGCGTTCCGGCGCACACCGTCGCGGCTGCCGCGATCGACGACCAGGGTGGTAAACCAGCGGCTGGCATCCCGGCCGATGACGCGCGCGGCCGTCGCCCGGTAGCTGAGCTGCCGGCGGAATTCCAGCAACCGCTCCAACCGCTCGGCCGAGCTGGCCTGCTCCCGCAGCTCCGCAACCTCACGGTTGAGGTTCTCGACCTGCGTGCGCAGCCGCGCGTTTTCGACGCGCAGCCGTCCAATCTCCGCGAACGTGTCCCACACCCCAGAAGCGGCATCGGCAACGCGGAACATTCCCGCCTGCAGCGGCATGAGCGCCGTGAGGAGTGCGGTCCCCACCGGCCCCACCTGGCGCCGGTCGGCGGTGCGCGTCTGGCTGCTCAGCAGCACCAGCACAAACAGGAAGAGTACCAGGAAGATGGCGATGCGCCGCCGCGCGAGGAGCAGTTCGCCCATAGCGCGTGCTCCGTTACAACCTCCGTGACGTGATCAACACCCGCTTCAGTGTGTCGATCTCTTCCAGCGCCCGCCCGGTTCCCATCACCACCGCGGAGAGTGGATCGTCCGTCAGGGTGACGGGCATGCCGGTCTCTTCGCTCAGCAGGCGGTCGACGCCGCGAAGCAACGCCCCGCCCCCGGCGAGGATGATGCCGCGATCCACGATGTCGGCGGCCAGCTCCGGCGGCGTACGCTCCAGTGTTTGCTTCACCGCCTCCACGATCTGCGCCACAGGTTCGGCCAGCGCCTCGCGCGCTTCAGAGCTCGTCATGCGCACTGTGCGCGGCAACCCGCTCACCAGGTCTCTTCCCCGGACGTCGATGGTCTGCTCGTCCTTCATCGGATAGGCCGACCCGATCTGAATCTTGATGTCCTCCGCCGTCCGCTCCCCGATTAGCAGGTTGTACGCGCGCCGGCAGTACTGGATGATGGCTTCATCCATCTCATCGCCGCCCACGCGGATGGACTTGCTGGTGACAATGCCCCCGAGCGCGATGACCGCAACCTCGGTCGTGCCGCCCCCGATGTCCACGACCATGCTGCCCACCGGCTCGCTGACGGGCAGCCCCGCGCCGATGGCGGCGGCCATGGGCTCTTCAATCAGGTAGGCTTCTCTGGCGCCGGCCTGTTCTGTGGCGTCGATGACCGCCCGCCTCTCCACGCCGGTTACGCCAGAGGGGATCCCTACGATCACGGTCGGCCGTAGGAAGTTGCGGCCTTTCAGGGCCTTGCGGATGAAATAGGCCAGCATCGCGGCGGTGGTGTCGAAGTCGGCGATGACCCCGTCGCGCAGCGGCCGCGTAGCGATAATCTCGCCGGGCGTACGGCCGATCATGCGTTTGGCCTCTTCACCAACAGCGAGGATCTGCCCGTCGTCGGCGCGCTTGGCGACGACCGACGGTTCGCGCAGGACGATCCCTTCCCGCTGGACGTAGATCAGGGTGTTCGCGGTTCCGAGATCCACCCCCATGTTGCGGCTCAAGCGGCCGAAAAAGAAATCAAATGCCATCCTATCCTCCCGTTGTCATACATTCCATCATACCCTACCGCCGTCTTCTCAGGCGCCTTACGGAAACCCCTGCCGTTGTTCGCGAAGGCTGGTGTACGTCCTTTCCCCAATGATGACATGGTCCAGCACGTCGATTCCGACGAGCCGGCCGGCCGCGCGCATCTGCTCGGTGATGAGCACGTCGTCGCGGCTCGGTTCGGGATGCCCGGAAGGATGATTGTGGACCAGGATCACCGCGGCGGCGCTGCGGCGGATCGCTTCCTTGAAGACCTCGCGGGGGTGCACCGGCGCTGAAGCCAGCCCGCCCACGGAGACATCCACCACGTCCAGGATTTCGTGGCGTGTGTTGAGCAGGATGACCCGAAAGTGTTCTCGATCAAGCCGCCGCATGGGCGTGCACACGGCTGCGGCATCTGCCGCGCTCCGAACCGCGCGCCGCGCGGGAGCGGGCTCGAGCATACGCCGTCCGAGCTCGAGGGCGGCCAGGAGCGCGCCGGCCTTCGCTTCCCCGAGCCCCGGAATGGCCCTCACTTCGTCCATCGAGGCGCGCGAGAGCCCGGCCAGCGACCCGAAGTGGTGGATGAGGCGGGTCCCAATCTCCAGGGCTGAGGTGCGCGGCGCGCCGGTAGAGATCACGATCGCCAGCAGCTCAGCGGGGGACAGCGCGCCCACACCTTGTGAGCGCAGTCGCTCGCGTGGGCGTAACTCCTCGGGCAGATCGCGGGTATTCACGGGAACGCGGGGGATTCGAACAAGACCGCACCGAGTATAGCATGGCCGTCGATAACCCATCCGCGGCATTTGCTGCGTATTGCGGATGACGCTCGACGGAGCGTGTGCTATTGAAGCAGCCGGAAGATCCAGAACGCGAGGACGATCCCGATGGGGACGGCGAGGTTCAACCGAAACGTGAAGCCGAGCGTCAGGGTGAAGAACTTGAGATCCACCGTGAACGGTGGGTCCACGCCGACGTGCAGATCACGTGAGAGAAACGAGAGGACGGGGTAGCCGACCAGGGCTTCGCCGATGACAATACCCAGAATCGCCCCCAGGCTGATGACGATCGCCAGCATCCACCAGGGGTTGCGCGACCGCCTTGGTGATCTCATCTTCTGTCCCGGTAGGGGGTTCAGTCAGTGGGGAGGGATTCCTGCCGCGGGGCTCTCGGCGCGAAGGCGCGGGCGATCCAGATGCTGGCTTCGTAGAGGAGATACGTGGGGATCGCCATGAGCGCCTGAGAGAACACGTCTCCGCCGGGGGTGAGAAACGCGGAGAGGACGACGATGCCCAGCAGCGCGTAGCGCCGGCCGGCCACGAGCGATGCCGGGGTCACCACGCCGATCCTGGCCAGGAACAGGATCACGATGGGCAGCTGGAATACCAATCCGAACGCCAGCACAAACGCCGTGGCAAACGACGTGTACGCGCCGACACTGATCATCGGCACCAGCGACTCGGTCTGGTAGCCGAGGAGGAACCGCACGCCGACCGGCAGGATGGCGAAGAACGCAAACGCGGCGCCCCCGACGAACAGCGCCAGGGAGAATGGCAGGAGCGAGAGCGTAGAGCGCCGTTCGGTAGGCGTGAGCCCGACCCCCACGAACCGCCACACCTGATAGAGGACGAGCGGCAGGCTGAGGAAAGCCCCGGAGAGCGCGGCGACTCTCAGCCGGACGAAGAACGCCTCGGTGGGGGCCAGGAATACCACGCGGCCGACCGGCCGGATGAGGAGCTGGAGGATGGGCTCGACAAACAGGAACGAGAACAGCATGGCGACGACGAACGCGGCAAGGGAAATGAGGAGCCGCGTGCGCAGCTCCTCGAGGTGCTCAACGATGGTCATGGGACGGTCGATCACGCCTGCCGTCCTAACCTCACTGCGTCGTGCTATGCGCGCTTCTCAGGAGTTGCGGGTTTCTCGATCTCGTTCTCGGCGTCGCGCACCGCTCCGCGGAACTCCCGGATGGCGCGGCCCAGCGCCCCACCAATCCCCGCGAGCCGCGTCGGTCCAAAGATCACCAGCGCGATCACGAGGATGATGATCAATTCCTGCCATCCAAGATTTGGCATGCCCCACCTCCGGAGTTGATTATAGCACCGAGGGTTAGACGGGCGTTCTCCGGTAACGGTTGCGTGCGCCCACCCACATCCCCGCCAGCGCCCCGGCCGCGGCCGCAGCGGCCCACACGGGGTTGCTCCGCAGCATGCGGCCCACCTGCTCGGGGATGTCTGCGGCTGATATCGGGAGGGCGGGGTTCCGCCGGCTGAATGTCTGCCGCAGGGTCAGCAGGTCGGAGGCGATCGCGTCGCGAAGCCGCCGCGCCTCCGGGTTGTCCTCGTGTCGCCGCGCCGTCATCGTCGCTCCTCCAGGTGCTGCCGGATGGCCTGCCAATCGGCCTTCAGATCCTCCGGCAGACTGACGCCCGTCCACCGCAGGCGGCTCCGGGCCAGCAGCGCAAGGATCGCGGCGGCCCCGAGCATTGTGACCAGCACGATCCCGGCGGCCATCCACGCGGCCACGTACTGGGCCAGGAACAGGATCGAGGTCGTGGCGAGCAGCGGCAGCACCGTCAGCGCCGTGGCGAGCGCGGCCGCCGCGAAGACGGCCCCCATCAACACCCTGCGCACGGCGCGTTTTGTGTCCTGCCGGGCGTCGTCCAGACGCAGGCGCAGCAGGGCGATCACGTTCTGTACGATCCGCGCCACCCGCGTCCCGGCCGAGACGTGCGCACCGTCAACCTGCGTGGTCATCTGTGATCCTCCAAAGCGGCTCCTGCATTTAGATTTTCTCCCCCGGGCGGCCCAGCGCCTCGCGCAGCGCCAGATCCACGGGTCTCATCCGGAGGCCGAACGTGCGGATCACCTCTGTGGCGTCACAGAGGGTATCGATGAACAGCGATTCAGCTTCATCCCGTGTGATCGGGGGGTTCGGGAGCACCGCGAACATCGTGATCACGGCGCGCGCCGCGGGGTCCGGCAGGTGCAGCAACCAGCGGCGCACTCCAAGCACCCGTGCCACCCGGATGATGAGCTCGTCGTAGGTCAGCGCTTCCGGCCCACCGATCTCGAAGGCGCGCCCAATGATGTCATGCCGGTCGAGGGCCTGGCGCATCACGGCGAGCACATCGGCAAGGGCCACCGGCATCGAACGGTACTTCCCTGACCCGAGCACGAGGACGACGGGGGTCAGGGCGGCGAGCGCCGCAAACAACGGCCGGCCCCCGAACAGCAGCGCGAACGGATACCATGGCCCGAAGCGAACCACCTGCGCAAACTGGGCGGCGGCCCCCCCACCCGAACCGAGGAGAAACGAGGGACGAAAGATGACGAACGGCATCCCGCTGCGGCGGACTTCCTCTTCGCCGGCCCACTTGGAGCGCAGATACCGCGGGGCACCGGGGGCGGCGCCGAGGGCACTCATATGCAGAAAGCGCGCCGCGCCGGCTTCGCGCGCCGCCGCCACGGCATTGGCGGCACCTGCGTGGTTGATGGCGTCGAATGTCTGGCCGCCGCGCTCGCGGATGATCGCCACCAGGTGGATCACTGCGCTGCAGCCTGCGAAGGCTTCCACCAGCGAGGCGCGACTCCGGACGTCGGCAACGGCAATCTCGCAACCGAGTTCGCGCAGCCGCGGAGCGTCGCGGGTGGATCGGACGACACCGCGGACGGGGAAACCCTCGCCCCGCAAGAGCGGGATGAGATGCGAGGCCACAAACCCGCCGGCCCCCGTGACGGCGATGGGGCGCTGCGGCGGTGATGATTCAGCGCGACCTGACGACAACGAACTCCGTCAACTTGAGGAGGCTGTCCTTGGCGGGGCCGCCCCCCAGCGGGGTGAGCGATTCCGCCGCCCGGCGCGAGTATCCGCCGGCCACTTCCAGGGCGTACTCGATTCCCTGATAGCGGCTGAGCAACCCGCGGACCTCATTCATCTGCCCATCCCGCAGAGGACCCGCAAGTAGATCGAGCAGCCTGTTTCGATCGGCGGGACCCGCCGTCCGCAGCGCGTGGATCAGGGGCAGCGTGGTCTTGCCGCCGCGGATATCGCTGTGGATCGGCTTGCCGAGCTGCTCGGCCTGGCTGGTGAGGTCCAGGGCGTCGTCGGTAATCTGGAACGCCATGCCCCACTCCTGCCCGAACGTCCCCAGCGCATCGGCAGCCCACCGGTTCCCGGCCGCGAGGCCGCCGGCCCTGCAGGCGGCGGAGAACAGATGGGCCGTCTTCCCGCTGATGATCTGGAAATACATCCCCTCGTCGTCGTGCGCTTGCGATCCGTACTTAACCTCCATGATCATCCCCTGGCTCATCTGCACCGAAGCCGCGGCCATGGCCAGCGAGACTTCAGGGTTGCGGACGCGGCTGAGCAGATCAAACGCCTTGGCAAACAGATAATCTCCCAGCAGCACCGCGATCTGATTGCCCCACTGGACGTCAACGGTCGGCGTACCGCGGCGCGTGTCGGCGGCATCGATGATGTCATCGTGGATCAACGAGGCGACGTGGATAAGCTCAACGGCGCCGGCGATCCAGAGCCGCGCCTCTGCTGCGCCCCCGCTGACCTTCGCGGACAGGCACACCAGCGCCGGACGGATCATCTTCCCCGGCGTGCTCAAGACGTGGCGGACGAGTTCACCGATGAAGGGATCTGGCGTGATCAGCTCGCGCTCGAGCAGATTCTGGAGCTCGTCCAGGTCATCGCGAATCGGAGCGTAGATTGCGGTCAGGTCCATGTGAAAGGGCGGCATCCCGCGCCGCCGCCCTGGGTCGATCGTCATTACCTACTGGGCTCGAACCGTGGTCTTCATTCCAGCCTCAGCGTGCCCGGCGATGTCGCACACGATGTTGTAGGTCCCGGGCCGGAGAGTAGTGGTCAGGGTCTTGGTTTGACCCGGCTGGATGCCTTCAAGACGCGTATTGGTTTCCTGAATGACAAAGTTGTGCTCGACGGCACCATTGTTCTTGATGCTGAACGTCACAGAGCCCGACGGAATCTGAGTCGGTAAGCTGATCACCCACTCCGTCTCGGTGACGGGCACCGACCCCGGGGGACCGCCGCCCTGCTGCCCTCCACCCCCACCCTGCCCTCCACCTCCGCCGCCGCTGCACGCGGTCGCCACCAGCGCGGTCAGCAGCAGGAGACCTGACCTCAAGGCATAACGACGCATTGCTCCCTCCCCTGATGGTTTCAGTCTAGCACCTTCTTACGTCTCCGCGATCAAACCGAACGAGGCCACGAAAGTCAAGAGTAGAAACCAGAAGATATAGTACAGGAAGTAAGCGAGATAGACCTTGATCGGCCGGCGCGTCATGGCGTTTCCCTCTCGGCTGCCGCCGGCGCCGGAGCAGCCGGGGCGCTTCGCGGTGGCGCGGGCGCCGGCAGCGCGCGGATTCCCTCCACGAACGCCCGCACCGCGGCGAGGAATGCCGGGCCGTCATGAAGGCCATACGCCAGCATGCCCAATCGCGCCGGATCTACGCGGCGACGCTGCAGACGACGCTGGAGCTGGTCGACGCGGTCGCGCATCAGGTAGTTGCCTTCGCGGTTGAGGCAGTCTCCGTAGGGACAGCCGGTGACAAATACGCCGTCCGCCCCCCGACCGAGCGCGTCCTCCAGCCAGGAGGGTCGGACGAACCCTGAACAGGGTACACGGATGATGCGCACCGAGGGCATCTCCCGCAAGCGCCCACCTTCCATCAGCGGAACCAGGTCAACGCTCCAGTCGCAGACGAAGCCGACGACTTTCGGCCCATTGCTCATGCCCGTACTGCCTCGAGCACCTGCGCCTGCACGTCGCGCTCCAGGAATTTCGGCAGCTCCAGCGCCTCAAACGGACAGGCCCCGATGCAGATGCCGCATTCCACACACCGTGACTCGATCACGACCGCAAGCCAGGTGCGGTTGGCGGCGGCGCGGGAGAGACCGGGCGCGGGCGACGGCACCATGGCGATGGCGTTGTAGGGACAGTCGAAGAAACAGAGCTCACACCCCGTGCAGTTCCCGTCAATCACCTGGGCCACCCCGGCGTGCCGCACCGACATCTCCTGCGGCGCCTCGCGTCGCGCGATGTATGGAATCGCGAAGCCGAGCGTGAAGAGCGCCCCGAGCAGCACCATCACGGCGAAGGGCGACATGTAATTCAGCAGCCAGAAGGGGATGAGGAAGAAGATGTCCATGGGGAAAGACGCCGGGCGTCCCGCCGGAGCGGCGGGTTGGCCGCTCGTCGCCGGAATCACTCCTGCGAGTAAGAAGACCAGACCCACGCTGGCCAGCACCCATGTCGCCGGCGGCCAGATCTTCGGATGTCGCAGACGCAGGTAGTGCCACCACAGCATCACGTATAGAGCGGACGCCGGCCCGATGTGCAGGAAGAGGGCCCGCACCAGCGTGCCGTCGCTGACGCCTGCCCCGCCGATAAAGACGCGTGCCAGCCAGTCGCCGATGAGCGGGAGGCTGCGCAGCATCCCGACAAACATCGCGGTGAGCACCTGCGCCCGTTCGTCCCAGACGAGCTGGTAGCCGGTGAAGCCGACGAACCCTCCGAAGATCAGCAGGAACATGCCCGAGATCCACGGGTTATCCCGAGAGAACAGGTACCGGTCGGTGAACCAGTTGCGGAACAGGTGCAGCAACACCGCCACGATGAAGCCGTCAGCCGCATACCGGTGGACACCGCGGATCAGCCCGCCGTAGGGCACGCCGAGGGTGATGTACTGCACCGAGGCGAAGCCCTCGACGAGGCTCGCTTCATAGTAGAAGAAGAGAAAGATGCCGGACAGCACCAGGATAAACAGGAACAGGTTGGACAAGCCGCCGGTGTAGTAGAGGGGGTTGTAATCGGCGGGATAGACCTTGTTGATCCACACGTCGAGTTTCAGCGTCCCGCGCAGGACGCCCGTCATGAAGCGGCCGTACCGGCTGCGGGGCGGGCTCGGGGCGATCCCGGCGCCTGTGCTCATCGTTCCGCCTTCCTGGGGCCGATGATGCCCATCTTGCGCAGCAACAGGACGATACCTGAGTAGGCCATCAGCAGCGCGCCCACGAGCGCCCCGCCGAAGAACCAGCGGTCTGTCGCCTCGCCGTAGAGAATCCCAAGCGCGAACGCGAGCGACAGGCCCGACAGCAGCACGATGCCGGCGGTGTACATATTACGCATCTGCCTGATCCCTTCGCTTCAAGATCCGCTCATAGATGGCGATCCGCCGGTGCACCTTTCCCGCTCCCCGATCCGCAGCATATACCCAGAATCCCAGGTAAAGGAACGCGGCCAGTAAGACCACCGCGTATGACGCCGTCCGGAGGACCCCTTCGGGCGAAGGCTGCGCCCATGCCGCCCGCAGCGACGCCCACCCCGCGCCGACCGCCCACATCGCCACGACAAATGCCGCCACGATTGAGAGCAGCCTCATCGGTTAACCGGCGGCGTGAGCCCGTGCACCCGGTTCTTGCGCCGCCGGGACAGCGGCACGCTGTTTGCGGCGGTAACGAATCTCCCACAGCAGTGCCAGCACCATCACCACCACCGTGACGTTCATAACGATGAAGGGCTCGCGCTCGATGACCGCGATGTTGAACAGGATCAACACCGTAAAGGCGATGAAGTAGATTAGCGCCATGACCCCGAGGACGAAGAAGAACGGCCGTTCCAGCGGGCGGCGGCCCTTGCTGCGATCCAGGAACGGGACCAGCATCCCGAGCCCAATGAGGAAACCCGGACCGAGCCCTGCCCACAGCGGCGGAGTGTACTTCACGTATTGGTAGAGGGCCAGGAAATACCAGTCCGACAGAATTGGCAGCGGAGTGCGGGTGGGATCGGCGCGGCGGCCGGACTCGGCCGGCAGCACATCGGGATGAGAGATGAAGATCAGCATCACGAGGAAGAGCACCATCGGCAGCAGCGACATGTTCATCCGCTTGCGACGCGTGCGCTGGAAGAAGACCTCGATCAGGATCAGCAGCACCAGCGAGATGCCGAAGTGGATGGCGTAGAATCGGGTGATCGTGGCCTGCCCGACGGCGGGACCGCCCAGGAAAATGTAGGCGATCATCGAGCCGAATCCCATCGGCCCGAGGATGGGAATCTGATCGAAGTATACCGGCACGCTGAGCACCGTCTTCGCCGCCCAGAACGCGCGCTGGTTCCAGATCAGCAGATACCCGGTGATCCCCGAGATCATCGCCAGGATCAGGCCGAGGAATCCAAGCATCCAGGAAAGCTCGCCCGGCTTCTTGTATTCGCCCAGGAAGTACATCCTGTAGATCCGGAGGATAAGGACCAGGATCAAGCCGTCGGCCGCGTACTTGTGCAGGCCCCGGACCAACCAGCCCAACGGGACCTCGTGCTGGATGCGGTCGATCGAGGTGAACGCGCCCGCCGTGGTGGGCTCGTACCAGATCATCAGGATGACACCGCTGACGACGGTGATCATCCAGAAGTAGTACAACATCGGGCCCAGGAGGTACAAAGGGTTGCCCTGCCGGGCGACGAGGGTCTCGTCGAAGAGGTCGAGCTTCTCGCGGCGCTGGCGGATCCAGTCGCGCAGGCGATCCCACATCTGCGTCAGGCGATGCCGCCGGGCTCGACGTCGGTGACGACGATGTTCTGGCCCTGCAGCTCGAACAGGAAGGTGCGCGGCGGGCGCGGCGCGGGGCCGGAGAGGACGCGGCCCGGCACGTCCCGATCCGCCGGATCGTAGATGCTGAGGTGGCACGGGCAACCCATCAGCGCGTGCTGGCGCTGCGGCGGCGGGGCATACCCACCATACCCCGCGGTGATTTCCTTGTAGTTCGGCACGTAGTTGTAGATACAACCGAGATGCGGGCAGATGCGCGAGTACACGATGATGTCGCTCTCGGTAACTTTGGGCTCCTTGCCAATCACCCGCGCCCACCCCAGCGGCAAACGAATCCTATAGGGCAGACGGACCACGACCCCGGGCATGTTGGCCGCCTTGAATCCCTCGGGCGTGTACTGAGGGTACCGCTGCGTGAACACGAAATACTTGAAGTCCCAGGGCTTGGCGACTTCGGAGAGATTCGCGGCAATGATCGGGTCTCCGCGCGGTGTGTCCTCCGCGATCGGGGCCAGGAGCTGGAACCTGCCGACGTTAGGCTTCAGCATCCGCAGCAGGGGTGAAGCCAGCGCGGCCACCGCCGCTACCGCCGGAACCGCCGTAGCCAGCTTCAGAAATCTGCGTCGATCAAGTTGGGCCTTCTGGTCGGCGTCCATCCAGTTTTACGATACCGGTGTCCGCGGGGATGCGCAAGGGCATCCCCGCGCGTCTTTCTCAGGCGCGCTCTATCTCAAATCACCACGGATAATCATAGATGAACGTATAAATGTAGTTCACCAGCGCCCAGAGTTCGTCATCAGTGAGTTTCCCGCGATACGACGGCATGTTCGCGCTCCCATCCACGATGCGCTGGTAGACCTCTGTCGGCTTGCGCTGGGACATCAGGTTGATGTCCGTGAAGACCCCCGATCCCTGCCCCCGCGCCCAGCCCCAGATCTTCT
>Ga0209889_1000065_pt1 | contig 19976 bp, 23 predicted proteins | sample GWRWN1_0_10_FD_187233 | JGI IMG/M metagenome (GOLD analysis project Ga0209889, IMG submission 187233) | Riverbed sediment microbial communities from areas with no vegetation in Columbia River, Washington, USA - GW-RW N1_0_10 (SPAdes)... | ecosystem: Environmental > Aquatic > Freshwater > River >... | reverse complement strand
TCGTCGCCGCAGCCATGGCTGCGCCTTCCTCCTGCGTCCTCGCCGGCGAAGAATCTGACTCGGCGATACATCAACGGAACTTCCGCGAGCGCCCACTAGCCACCGCTGGCCATTGCCGCAGGCATCGCTAGATTCCGCCTTCGTGCGCATCGCCACCTGGAACGTCAACTCGCTGACCGCGGAACGCCTGGTGCGCATCTGGGAGTGGCTGGACACCGTGCAGCCCGACATCCTCTGCCTCCAGGAGACCAAGGTGACCGACGCCGCCTTCCCGGCGCTCGACCTCCACGGCCGCGGTTACGCCAGCGTCCACCACGGGCAGGGGCGCTGGAACGGGGTGGCGATCGCCAGCCGGGTCGGCCTCGACGATCCTGTCTCGGGCTTCGGAGATGGCGGGCCGCCCGACGACGAGGCCCGCCTCGTGTCCGCCACCTGCGACGGCGTGCGGGTGTCGTCGGTGTACGTCCCCAACGGCCGCGAGGTCGGGCACGAGCAGTTCCATCACAAACTCCGCTGGCTGGCACGCCTCCGCGCCCACGTCGAGGCCGAATCCGACCTCTACGGCGCGGGCGCCGGCATCGCCGTCTGCGGTGACTTCAACGTCGCCCCCGATGACATCGACGTGTGGAACCCCAAGGCCGTCCACGGCGCCACCCACGTCACCCCCGAGGAGCGCGCCGCCCTCGGGGAGCTGGAGGCCTTCGGGCTGCGCGATGCATTCCGCGAGCAATATCCCGGAGAGCCCAACCTGTTCAGCTGGTGGGACTACCGCGCAGGCGCCTTCCACAAGCACCACGGCATGCGCATCGACCTGATGATGCTGTCCTCGGACCTTGCGGACCGGGTGACGTGGGCATTCATCGACCGGAACGCGCGCAAGGGGCACAAGCCCAGCGACCACGCACCTCAGTTCGTGGACGTCCTCTAGACCTCGAGCACGCCCCGCAGTTTGTCCAGTCCATCAGCGAGGGTGTGACGGACCCGCTCGCGGGAGAGCCCGAGCTCGTCGTGCAGCTCCCGTAGCGTCCGTGGCTGCTGGCCGTCGAGCCCGAAGCGGGCACTGACCACCAAGCGCTCCACGTCCGTCAACCCCGTCAGGGCATGGGTTGGCAACGCATGCAAGGCGACGAGGTCGTCGTCGGCATCGGAACGCAGGTCGACGGGCTCGAGCTGCTCGGCGTCGTCGCCGTCATCTCCGTAGGGCCACCCATCCTCGCTGATGAAGTCGAAGGGATCACCCATGCACCACTTGTCGCGCGCCGAGCGTGACGGGTCAACGGGAACTTCACGCCCGGAGGGCGGCCAGTAGACCGGGGCCGATCCGTCCCGCGAGCAGCGGGCCCATTCCCGGGATCGCCGCCAGCTCGTCGGTCGTCGCCGGCCGGGCCTCGGCGATCGCCTCCAACAGCCGGTCGTCGACGAGCGCCGCCGGTTCCACCCGGGCAGCTCGGGCCTGCTCCTCCCGCCACGCCAGCAATGCACTCAGGGTGGGTGATGGTGCGGGACGCGGGGCCACGTCCGCGAGCTGTGCCCGCTGGTCGGCGAGCCGCTCTCGCCAATCCGGCGCCGGCTCGGGCCGGTCGTCGGCGGCCCGGTCCCGCTGGTGCTCGGCCAGCCCCGCCAGCCACGGCGTCAGCCGGCGCTCGCTGGTACGGCCGCCGAACGTCCGCTGCGCTGCCCACGAGCAACGCAACTCGTCCTCCGCCCGGGTCATGGCCACGTACAACAGGCGTGCCTCCTCCGCTCGGTCGGCGGCGCTTCGGGCGTGGGCGATGGGCACGTAGCCGTCTTCCAGCCCGGCCAAGTGCACGATGGGCCACTCCAGCCCCTTGGCGGCGTGGAAGGTGGCCAGCGTGACCGCGTCGCCCCGGCCTTCGCCGCCCTCCGCAGTGAAGGTGGCGACCAGCCAGGTGGCGAACTCCGGAGCGCGAGCCCCGGGATTCAGCCGCAGGTGGTCGCGGGCCAGCTCCATGACGAGGTCGAGCTCGGCGCGACCCCGGGCAGCGGCGCCCTCGCCGTTCTCGTCGCCATCGTCTACCGGGTCCGCCAAGGCCGCCAGGTCTGGCAGGCGGTCGCCGAGCGGGCCGTCGGCACGCCGCAGCAGGTCCAGCGCGTCGCGCACCAACCGGTGCTCCAATAGGGCGTCGGTGCCCCGAACCCGATGCGGGACCCCGGCGCGTCGGAGGGCCTCGGCGAGCAAAGGAATCTGTGCGTGGGTCCGCACCAGCACCGCCTGCGACGACCACGCCGCCCGCGGACCCCGCCGGTCGCGCACGGCCCGAGCGATGGCCCGCGCCTCCTCATCATCGTCAGCATGGCGCTCGAGCCGGGGTGCGACGCCGTCAGGCCGGCGGGCGCGTACCTCCCGCCCTCCGGCGCCGGCGGCGCGCAGCACATCCCCCGCCGCCGCCAGGATCGATGGCGTGGAGCGGTAGCTCCCCAGCAGCTCGATCACGTCGGCCGGTGGGTAGAGCCGCCGGAACCCCTCGAGGAACCCGGCGTCGGCGCCGTTCCAGCCGTAGATCGCCTGCTGAGGATCGCCCACCACGCACAGGTCGTAGCTGTCGCCGCGCCAGGCTTCGAGCAAGCGGAGTTGGAGCGGGTTGACGTCCTGGAACTCGTCGACGAACAGGTGGCGGTGCCGCCACCGCTGAACGGCGGCAAAGCCCGAGTCGGTCTCGATGAGGTGGCTGCACAGCCGCAGCAGGTCGTCGAAGTCGACCATGCGGGCGTTTCGCTTGGCTTCCTCGTATCGGCGGTACAGGTCGGCGATCCGCTTGGGCGGCGCTGGCGTGCGCCGGCGAGCGGCCGCCACGGCCTCGGCATAGCCGTCGGGACCGGTGAGACGGGCCTTGGCCCATTCGATCTCGCCGGCCAGCTGGCCGACCGAGAGGTGGCTCTGGCCACGCGACCCGCCGGCGATGTCCTCGAGCAGCCGACCCTTGCGGACGAGGAGGTCCGGCGCGGCGCGCCCCTCGTCGGCCCATCGCCCCCGCAGCTGGGCATAGGCCACGCCGTGGAACGTGCCGGCCGCCACGCCGTCGCGCAACCCCAGGCCCCGGAGCCGGTCGCGCAACTCACCGGCCGCCCTGCGGGTGAAGGTGAGGGCGAGGACATGGCTGGCGTCGGCATCGCCGGTCTCGATCCGCCAGGCGATCCGCCTAGTGAGCACCCGGGTCTTGCCCGATCCCGCCGGGGCCAGGATGGCCAGGGGCTGGGCCGGCGAGGTGACCGCACGGCGCTGCGCCTCGTCCAGGTCGTGGAGCAGGCGATCGGCGGCCACCGCCGGCGAGGTTATTCACCCTTAGGCTGCCGGCGATGATCGATGTGCCGCGGGACCGTTTCGAGGAGCTCGTGGGCGAAGCCCTCGACAGCATCCCCGACGACCTGGCCGACTACATGGAGAACGTCGCCGTGCTGGTCGAGGACGGCGTGCGGCACGGCCGGCTGCTCGGCCTGTATGAGGGAGTGCCCCTCACCAAGCGAGGGGAGTGGTACGGCACCGGCGCGCTCACGCTTCCCGACCGGATCACGATATTCCGGCTGCCGATCTGTGCCGGCTGCCGCACCGAGCAGGACGTGATCGACCAGGTGCGGGTGACGGTGATCCACGAGGTGGCTCACCACTTCGGCATCGGCGACGCCCGCCTCAAAGAGCTCGGCTGGGCGTAGTGGGGTTTCGTCTCGCAACCAGAGGTTGCGAGACGAGTCTTGGGCCGCCGCCTGGCGGCGGCGTCGCTTTCCGGTCGCTCGACCGGCGGACCCGGATCGAGCGACGGTGGGGGGCTCCGGCGGGAGCCTCTGCCCCCCACACCCCCCGCAGCGCTCGGTTGAGCCGCCGGGGGTCACTCCCGCCGCCGCGGTAGCAGGGATACGCTCGCGGCGTGCCGTTCCCGCGGAAGCTGCTCAATGAGCAGGAAGACATCGTCCTCGACCTGCATCCGCACTGGTGGTTCTTCGCCCCGCCGCTGCTCGCGCTGGTCGGTGCGATCGTCCTCGGCATCCTCGCCCTCATCAACGACGTCCACACCGCCCTCAAGGTTCCTGTCGGCCTGATCGTGTTGGTGTGCCTCGGCTGGTTCGGCTGGCGTTACGCCCGCTGGATCACCACCAACTTCGTGGTGACCACCGACCGGCTGATCTACCGGCACGGCGTGCTGTCCAAGCACGGCATCGAGATCCCGCTCGACCGGGTCAACACGGTCTTCTTCCGGCAGTCGATCTTCGAGCGCCTGGTCGGCGCCGGCGACCTCGTCATCGAGTCGGCGGGCGAGATGGGCCGCCAGCGGTTCTCCAACGTGCGCAAGCCCTCGGCGGTCCAGAACGAGATCTACCGCCAGATCGAGGCCAACGAGAACCGCAAGTACGACCGGGTGGGCGTCTCGGCCGCCGCCGGTACCACCACCGCCCACAACGCCGAGGACGCCGAGTCGATCCCGGCCAAGCTCCGCGAGCTCGACGAACTGCGCAAGCAGGGCGTGCTCACCGAGGAAGAGTTCGCCAGCAAGAAGCAGCAGCTCCTCGACAGGATGTGACCCTGCCGCGGGTCGTGAGCCTGGTCCCGTCGGTGACCGAGACGCTGTTGGCGTGGGGCGTGACCCCGGTCGCGTGCACCCGGTTCTGCGAGCAGCCGGACCTCCCGCACGTGGGCGGAACCAAGGACCCCGACGTGGCCGGCATCGTCGGCCTCCGCCCCGATCTGGTGGTGATGTGCGTCGAGGAGAATCGCCGCGAGGACGCGGACGCCCTGGCCCGCGCCGGCATCGCCACCACGGCCCTGTCGATCGACGGGGTCACCGATGTGGCACCCGCCCTCCGACGCCTCGCCGGGCTGGTGGGGGTCGATCCCGACCGCGCGGAGGAGATCGACGCCAGCCCATCCCTTGGCGAGGAGCGGCAGCGCGCCTTCGTCCCCGTCTGGAAGCGGCCATGGATGAGCCTCGCCGGTGGGACCTACGGGTCGTCTCTGCTGGCCGCCATCGGCGTCGACAACGTCTTCGCCGACGCCGACGACCGTTACCCGACGGTGACCCTCGAGGCGGCTCGGGCCCGCCGCCCCGACGTGGTGCTGGCGCCCAGCGAGCCCTATCCCTTCGGCGAGCGCCACATCCCGCTGCTCGAAGTGGTGGCGCCGGTGGTCCTGGTCGACGGCCAGGACCTGTTCTGGTGGGGCGCGCGCACTCCCGACGCGATCGATCGGCTCCGCCGACGGCTACGGCGTTGAGTCGCTACACGACGCGCCGCCGGCCGGTCGACCCCGCCACAGGACCGGCATCTTGAGGCGGGTCTTGGGCTGGCACAACGCCACCACGCAACCGCCGAAGCCGGCGCCCGTCACCCGCGCCCCGTACACCCCCGGGACGCCGCGCAGGGCGACCACCAGCTCGTCGAGCGCCGGCGTGGTGACGTCGAAGTCGTCGCGCAGGCTGGCGTGGCTCGCGACCAAGAGCTCGCCGGCGTAGCGCAGCTCTCCGTCGGCCAGCGCCGCCCCCAGGGCGTCGACCCGGTCGTTCTCGGTGGTCACATGGCGCGCCCGGCGGCGGAGGTGCGGGTCGTCGATGGCCTCGACGGCGGACGGTGACGCGTCCCGGAGGGGACCGATTATCTCCTCGGCGGCTTCGCACTCCTTGCGGCGATGGGCGTAGGCGGAGGTCGCCAGCTGCCGGGGCTGGCCGGAGTCGACCACCACGATTTCGGCGTCGCCAGGGAACGGCAGCTTCTCGACGGCGAGGCTCCGGCAGTCGATGCGCAGCACCTGGTCCGCCTCGGCCGCCACGGCGACGAGCTGGTCCATGATCCCGCAGGGCACGCCGACCGCCCGTTGCTCGGCACGCTGGCACGCCTGGGCAACGCCAATGCGGTCACCGAGGTCGGCCCCCAGAGCGGCGGCGAGCGCCACCTCTAGCGCCGCGCTCGAGGCCAGCCCGCTGCCCGGCGGCAACTCGGAGTGGACCATGCCGACGAGCCCGTTGTCGGGCCGCAGTTCGGTCACGACGGCCGCCACGTACCGGGCCCAGGGCGGCTCCACCTTGGCCGGGTCGTCGACCCCCTCCAGCGGTATCTCCGCCACGCCGTCGAACCGCTCGGACCCCAGCATGACCCAGTTGCCACCGCGCTCACCGGTGACGTCCGTGCCGAGCCCCATAGCAACCGGCAGGACGAGTCCCCCCATGTAGTCGGTGTGGTCGCCGATGAGGTTGACCCGTCCCGGCGCCCACGCTCGCAGTCCCATCACGCTCCTCGCAGTGCTGCCGCGGCGTCCTCGGGGACCACCGGGTTGATGAACAGGCCGCTTCCCAACTCGCCGGCCGCCACGTAGCGCTGGACCTCGGGCGATCGCATCGGCGAGACGATATGCACATGGAGGTGGGCCTCGGGCCACAGGCCGCCGTCGGTGGGCCGTTGGTGGATCCAGAGCATGTAGGGGAGCGGGGCGTCGAACAGTCGGTCGAGTCGGGCGAGCACCTGGACCAGCAGGTCGGCCAAGCCGTCCCGCTGAGGCCCATCGAGCGAGGGCAGGTCCGAGCGGTGGACGTCGGGCGCCAGCAGCATCCCGTACGGGTAGGCGCTGGCGGTCGGCACCCAGGCCCGCCAGTCGGCAGCGGCGGCGACCTCCAGCGCCGGATCATGCGGCGCGCACAGGGGACAGTCTCCCCGCGCGGTTCGCCGCAGTTCCGCCAACGGGACCGCTGGCACCTCGTCGTAGGCGTAGATCTGGCCGTGGGGATGGGAGATGGTGGCACCCACCTCCTCGCCGCGATTCTCGAACACCAACACGTAGGCGACGTCGGCGCGGCCCCCCAGGGCCGCGGTGCGGTCGGTCCACAGGTCGACGACCTGCCGAGCGCCGCCGGCGCCGAGGTCGGGGAAGCTGGCGTCGTGCTCGGGTGTGTAGAGGACCACCTCGCTACGCCCGTCAGGGAACGACGGCCAGCGGTTGACGAACGCCTTCACGTCGTAAGGCTCGGGCGCCTCGGTGCCGCCCACACAGAACGGGCATGCGGCCGACGGTCGGTGGGGGCGCTGCTGCCGGCCGCCGGCGACCACGACCGCGGACCCGTTGAGCTCGTCGATGCGCTGGTCGGACATGCCCTGCCTCGTATCTAGCTGCCGTCGTGCGGTCCCGGCCGGTGCTCGGCCTAGCGCACCGCCGCCACCGCGGCGGCCGCGCGGTCGAGCGCCCCATGGTTCCAGGGGGCTCGGAGGGCCACGTTGATCTGGTCGGCGCCGGCGGCCAGGTACTGGCCGAGGGCGTCCGTGGCCTGGTCGACGCTGGTGCCGATCACGGCGCCGGCCCGTACCGCCTCGGCCCGTGGCCCGAACTGGGCGGCCAGCGACGCTTCGTCGTCGCAGAAGATGACGTTGGCGCCGATCTGGACGTCGGTGGGATCGCGGCCTTCGGCGGTGCAATGGTCGTCGAGGACCCTTAGTTTGCGGGCCAGATCGTCGGCCGCGACGAAGGGCACGTTCCAGCCGTCGCCGTGGCGGGCGACGATGCGGGCCGTGCGCCGCTCGCCGGCACCCCCGATCCAAATCGGCACGAGCGGCTGGAGGGGCCGAGGTTCGAGTCGGGCGTCGCGGAGCCGGACGTGTGTGCCGGCCACGTTTTCCTTCCCGTCGTGCAGCAGGGTGCGGATGGCTGCCGCGGCCTCGTCGAGCAGGTCCAGCCGCTCGCCCACGGGCGGGAACGGGAAGCCGTACGCCGCATACTCGACTTCGGCCCAGCCGGCACCGAGGCCGATCTCGGCCCGTCCACCGGAAAGGTGGTCGATGGTGGCGACGGCCTTGGCCAGGACGCCCGGATGCCGGAAGCCGACGCAATACACGAGGCAACCGCAGCGCACCCGGGTCGTGGCGCAGGCCAGCGCGGCGTGCATGGCGACCGCCTCGTAGCACCCGTAGCTGCTGAGGTCCGACGAGTACAGGTGGTCCCAAACGGAGATGGCGTCGAAGCCGGAGTCCTCCGCTCGCCGCCACAAGCTGCGGAGGTCCGCCACGGTCGTGTTCTGCAGCCCGGTGTGGACGCCGAAGGAGGGCACGAGTGGATGGTGGCACGAACCCCGCTTGACCCGCCGGTCAAGAGGCAACACCATGGCGGCATGAGCGAGCTGCCGACCGCGAAGGCCAACGGGATCGAGATCTGCTACGACACCGTGGGCGACCCGTCAGATCCCACCGTGTTGCTGGTCATGGGACTGGGGGGCCAGCTGATCCAGTGGGACCCCGAGCTGTGCCGCATGATTGCCGAGCGCGGGTTCCACGTCGTGCGCTTCGACAATCGGGACGTCGGGCTGTCCACCCACCTCGAAGGTGGGGTCGACGTGTTCGGGCTGCTCTCGGCCGAGGCGTCCAGCTCGGCACCGCCGTCGGTGCCTTATCTGCTGTCCGACATGGCCAACGACGCCGTTGGCCTGCTCGACCACTTGGGCGTGGAGCGGGCCCATGTGGTGGGGCTGTCCATGGGCGGCATGATCGCCCAGTCGATCGCCCTGGCCCACCCCGAACGGGTGCTGACCCTGACCTCGATCATGTCCACCACCGGCGACTCCGACGTCGGCCTCCCCACCGCCGACGCGATGGCCGCGGTCGTGGCGCCCCCGGCGCAGACCCGGGAGGAGGCCCAGGACGGGGCCGTTCGCCAAGCCCACGTGTGGGGCAGCCCGGGCCTGTTCGACGAGGACCATCTCCGCCGCTTGGCCGGTGAGTCCTGGGACCGGTGCCACGAGCCCTTGGGCATCGCCCGGCAGTTGGCCGCCATCTTGGCCTCGGGCAGCCGGTCCTCCGGGCTGGCCACGCTCGCCATCCCGTCCCTGGTGATCCACGGCACCGCTGACACGCTGGTCCAGCCGTCGGGCGGCGAGCGCACCGCCGAGGTGATCCCTGATGCCAAGCTGTTGATGGTCGAGGGCATGGGCCACGACCTGTCCCGGCCGCTGTGGCCGAAGCTGGTGGACGCCATCTGCGGGCACATCGCCGAGCACCAGCCGGCCGCCTAGATCCACGCAACGGAGGACGCCTCGATGGGACCCCTGGCTGGAATCACCGTCGTCGAGATCGCCGGGATCGGGCCCGGGCCGTTCTGCGCCATGATGCTGGCGGACATGGGAGCGGAGGTGATCCGGGTCGATCGGGCCGAGAACGTGGCCGGTGGCGATCCGGCCACTCCGCCCGCCGACCTGAACAACCGCGGACGCCGATCGGTCGGCGTCGACCTGAAGAACTCGGATGGCGTCGCCGTGGTGCTCGACCTTGTCGAACGGGCCGACGCCCTCATCGAGGGCTTTCGCCCCGGGGTCGCGGAGCGGCTGGGTATCGGTCCGGACGAGTCCATGGCCCGCAACCCCAAGCTGGTCTACGGCCGCATGACGGGGTGGGGGCAGGACGGCCCGCTGGCCGGCGCCGCAGGTCACGACATCAACTACATCGCCCTGGCGGGCGCGCTCGATCCCATCGGGCGACGGGGCGAGGCCCCGGTCCCGCCCCTCAACCTGATCGGCGACTATGGCGGCGGCGGCATGCTGCTGGCCTTCGGCGTCGTGTGCGGCGTGCTCGAGGCCCAGCGGTCGGGCCAGGGCCAGGTGGTCGACTCCGCCATGGTCGATGGCGCCGCGGTGCTCATGACCATGACCCATGCGCTGCGAGCCATGGGGATCTGGGACGACGAGCGTGGCACCAACATGCTCGACACCGGCGCACACTTCTACAACGTCTACGAGACGGCGGACGGCAAGTACGTGTCGATCGGCTCGATCGAGCCTCAGTTCTACGCCGAACTGCTGCGGCTCACCGGGCTCGAGGACGAGGAGCTTCCGTGGCAGCACGACCGGGCCGAGTGGCCGGGGCTCAAAGTGCGGCTGGCAGAGATCTTCAAGACCAGGACACGTGCCGAGTGGTGCGAGCTGATGGAGGGCACGGACGTGTGCTTCGCTCCGGTCCTGTCGATCCCCGAGGCGGTCGAGCACCGCCACAACGTCGATCGCGGCACGTTCGTCGAGGTCGCCGGCATTCGTCAGCCGGGACCGGCGCCCCGGTTCAGCCGCACCGTGCCCGAGATTTCGTCACCACCGCCGCACGCCGGCCAGCACACCGACGAGATCCTGGCCGCAGCCGGCTTCGACGCCGACCGGATCGCCAAGCTGCGCGAGGCGGGCGCCATCGCCTGACCGGGCGCCGGATTGTCGGTGGCCCCGCCACAATGCTGCCCATGGCAACCCTGGTCGCTTTACACGCCCATCCCGACGACGAGTGCTTGCTGCAGTCGGGCTCGATGGCCAAGGCCGTGCACGACGGCCACCGTGTCGTGGTGGTGTACGCGACCAGGGGCGAAGCGGGCGAAGCGCCCGAGGGCCTGCTCGAGCCGGGCGAGACGCTGGTCGAGCGGCGGACGGCCGAGGCCATGCGGTCGGCCGAGGCGCTCGGTGTCCACCGGGTGGCGTGGTTGGGGTACCGAGACTCGGGGATGATGGGCACGGCCGACAACGACGATCCCCGCTGCTTCTGGCGGGCCGACGTCGAGGAGGCCGCCGCCCGGGTCGCCGGGATCCTGCGGGAGGAGTCGGCCGACGTCCTCACCATCTACGACGAGAACGGCAACTACGGCCACCCTGATCACATCCAGGTCCACCGGGTGGGCAGCCGGGCCGCCGAGCTGGCCGGGACGCCGCACGTGCTGGAGTCAACCATGAGCCGTGCGCACGTCAGGGCGCTCATCGCCGAGGCGGCAGCCGCCGGCCAACACATCGGTGACGCGCCCGACCTCGACGACGAGTCGGTCGTCTTCGGCGTGCCCGACGAGGCGATCACCACCGTGGTCGACGTGGGCGATTTCCTCGACCGCAAGCGGGCGGCCATCGCCGCCCATGCCAGCCAGGTGCAGGACACCGGCCTGTTCCTGGCCATGCCGCCCGAAGCCTTTCGTGCCGCCATGGGCACCGAGTTCTTCATCCGGCGCGGCGTCCCCGCCGGCCACCGAGATCACGACGTGTTCGCCGGCGTGGAGTCCGCGACGCACCGGTGATGCCCGGCGGCAGGGCGGTGGTGGTCGCTGGTGCTTCGGTGGCGGCGCGCCATAGTCGACGCGTACCTCAACGCCGACGACAGCGACGGCGGCTGACCGGTCGACCGCAGCCGACCGACCGCTACCGAAATCGAGGCGCCGGCCTCGTCTTCGCGGCTTATCAAGCGCTCCGGTAACGTCGTCCCCCTTGGACGAAGCGAGGCTGCTCGCGGCAGCCCAGGGTGGTGACCCCGACGCCTTCGAGCAACTGGTGGGGATCCATCGCCGCCAGCTGCATGCGCACTGCTACAGGATGCTCGCCTCGCTGCAGGACGCCGAGGACGCATTGCAGGAGACGCTGCTCGCCGCGTGGCGGGGGTTGCCCGGGTTGCCGCAGCTCGCTGCGCTCGTGGCTGTACCGGATCGCCACGAATGCCTCCCTGCAGTTGGCCGAGCGCCGGCCGCGGCGGCTGCTGTCCTACGAGCGAGGTCCCGCGTGGAGCGACATCCACGACCTCGGCGAGTACGTGGCGGAGGATCCGGTCCTGCTGGATCCCTATCCGGACACGGATCCCGCTGACCGCTACGAGCGCCGGGAGAACGTGGAGCTCGCCTTCGTCGCCGCCCTGCAAAGGTTGCCGGCCACCCAGCGAGCGGTGCTCATCCTGCGGGAGGTGCTGCAGTTCTCTGCAGCCGAGGTTGCCGAGACCCTCGACACCACCGTCGCCTCGGTGAACAGCGCCTTGCAGCGGGCCCGCAAGACCGTCGACGACCGGATCGTCGCCGGCACGCAGGCCAGCGAGCGGCGGGCGCTGGGGGAGCGAGGCCAGCAGGATCTCGTCTCCTCCTTCGTGGCGGCGTGGGAGCGGGCCGACGTCCACGCCCTTCTCGACATGCTGGCCAAGGACGCACGCTTCGCGATGCCGCCGTTCCCGGCGTGGTTCCGGGGACGGGCCGACATCGGGCGCTTCCTGGCCGGGCGGACCTTCGCGCGTCCGTGGCGGGCCCGGCCGCTCGTCGTCAGCGGCCAGCTCGCCCTCGCCTGTTACCGGCGCGACTCCGACACTGGCTGTTTCACGCTGGGCGCGATCAACGTCCTCACGCTGCGGGACGGACAGATCGCAGAGATGTACGCGTTCCTCGATCCTGCGACGCACCGCTGGTTCGGCTTGCCCAATGAGGTGGAATCGGAGAAATCGGCGGGGCAGCGATGAGTTGGCGGATCGCTGCGTCTCTCAACAGATATGAACACGACAACCCCACGTCCCGTCGTGAGCCGGGAGGCATCGCTCTCCGCTCGCCTGGCCCTGCTCGACGCTGAGAAGGAGCCACTTCCATCCTGTCTGCATCATCGACTGCTCTGACGATCCGGACGTCGACGGATGGCGAAAAAGGAACCAGAGAAGATGCTGAAGGACAAGGTTGCGGTGATCTACGGAGCCGGCGGTGCGATCGGCGGTGCTGTCGCACGCGCCTTTGCGCGCGAGGGGGCCAAGCTCTTTCTCACCGGGCGCCTCCGGGCACCGGTCGAAGCGGTCGCTAGGGACATCGTTTCCGCTGGCGGATCCGCCGAGGCGGCGGAGGTCGACGCTCTCGACGAGTGGGCTGTGGACAAGCATCTACAGTCCGTGATCGATAAGGCGGGCTGCGTCGATATCTCGTTCAACGCGGTCGGCATCCCGAATACGAAGATTCTGGGTGTCCCTCTCGTCGAGCTGGATGTCGAGCAGTTCTCCCTGCCGATAACGAACTACACGACGTCGTACTTCCTGACCGCACGCCTGGCCGCACGGCACATGATTCCGAATGAATCGGGGGTGATCATGACCGTCACCGCACTCCACTCGCGGACGGGCATCCCATTGGTGGGAGGCTACGGTCCGGCGATGGCCGCCAAGGAGGCCCTCACCTAGAGATCTATCCGCCGAGCTCGCACCTCGGGGCATTCGCGTGGTCGGTCTGCGACCACAGGGGATGCCGGAGACACGCACGATCAAGGAAGCCTTCGAGCCTCGCGCCAAGGCATCGGGCATGACCTGGGAACAGTGGCAAGAGTTCCTCGCAAGCAGGACACACGCGCGACGGCTCATGACGCTCGAGGAGATGGCAAACATGGCGGTCTTCATGGCTTCCGATAAGGCGAGCGGGATGACGGGAACTACCGTCAATTTGACCATGGGCAGCCTGGATGACTAGCGGCTAAGCGACCGAGGCGTCGACTCTGGCGAGCAACATCTCGCGTACGGTTGGGTCTGGCATGGAGCTGACGCCTCCGTGGCGGGCTCCCGGCCGTGTCAGCGGTGCGGGGGCACTAGTGGGAAGGAACAGTGACTTGTCACAGGTCATCAAGATCAACGCCATCACCGTGCCCGAGGACGCCGGCGACGAGCTGGGCCGCCGGTTCGCGGCCCGGGCGGGTGCCGTCGACGACCAGGACGGGTTCGAGGGCTTCGAGCTCCTCAAGCCCACCGACGGCCGCACGACGTGGCTCGTGGTCACCCGATGGCGCGACGAGGAGTCGTTCCAGGCGTGGGTCAACAGCCCGGCGTTCGGGCACGGGCACGCGGGCACCGACAAGCCGCATCCGCACACGGGTGGCCCGGTGTCGGTGTCGAGCGAGCTTTGGTCGTACGAGATCTCCACGACCTCGCCCGGACAGTCGGCGCCTTCCGCCCCGTCCTGATCACGACGCACCGTCCGTGGAGCTGCGTGACGTCCACGTCGCCGGGGCCTGGATCGTCGTCGTCGCCAACGCGATCGCCGGCTCGTGGGCGTTGGGCGCCCACCGGTGGCCGGCGCTCCGCCACCGGTCGCTGTGGTGGTTCACCGCCATGGCGCAGATCGCCATCGCCGTCGAGGTGGTGCTGGGCGTGCTCCTCGTCGCTCGCGAGGACCGGGAGGCACCGCAGTTCCACATGTTCTACGGCTTTGTGGCACTGGCGTCAGTGGGGATCATCTACAGCTACCGCCAGCAGCTGGCCGACCGCCGGTACCTGCTCTACGGGCTGGGCGGGTTGTTCCTGATGGGGCTCGGGATCCGCGCGATGGTGGTCGGTCCCAACCGCTGACGAGAGGCGATGGGACCGCCGGCTACAGGTGCACTACCGGGCACGTCAGCGTGCGGGTGATGCCCTCGATCATCTGCACCCTGCTCACGACCATCTTGCCCAGCTCGTCGACCGTGTTGGACTCCGCCCGGGCGATCACGTCGTAGGGACCCGTCACGTCCTCGGCAGACACGACACCATCGATGCCGCTCACCTCGTCGGCCACCTGAGCGGCCTTGCCCACCTCGGTCTGGATGAGGATGTACGCGCTGACTGCCATCGGGCCTCCCTGGTGCCGGTGGGGCGGTGACGCATCGTAGTGCGCCCCGTGCAGCCGAACCTGGCGCCCACCATGGCGAGGCAATAGGGACCCCTCGAACAAGCCTGAGGCAATAGGTTCCGGAAGCGGGCCCTATCGCATCGAGAGTTCTGGCGCGGTCCCTACTGCCTCGGGGCCCACGCGCCGAGGCCCCCCCGGATGCCCGGGGGCGGGCGGTGCGCGCCGTCAGGTGGCGGCCAGGCGCTTCTCGAGCCTGGTGAGCTGTTCCCGCAGTTCGGTGGGAACGTGGTCGCCGAGCCTCCGGTAATGGCCCTCCAGCTGGGGTAGCTCCTGGCGCCACGACTCGGCGTCGACGTCGACGAGCTTGGCCAGCGTATCGGCGTCGACGTCGAGGCCGCTGGTGTCGATGGCGCCGGGCGCCGGGACCCGCCCGATGGGCGTGTCGGCCGCCGCCCCCTCACCCGCGATCCGCTGGACGACCCACGCGATCACGCGGCTGTTGTCCCCGAAGCCCGGCCACAGGAACGAGCCGTCCTCGCCCCGCCGGAACCAGTTCACCCAGAACAGCTTGGGCAGCTTGTCGGCGCCGGTGGCCTCGCCGATCTCCAGCCAGTGGGCGAAGTAGTCGCCCATGTTGTAGCCACAGAACGGCAGCATGGCGAAGGGGTCGAAGCGTAGCTCGCCGACGTTCCCGGCGGCCGCGGCGGTCTTCTCCGAGCTCATGATCGAGCCGAGGAACACGCCGTGGGTCCAGTCGAACGACTCGGTCACCAACGGCACGTTGGTGGCCCGGCGGCCGCCGAACAGGATGGCCGAGATGGGTACGCCCTCGGGGTCCTCCCACTCGGGGGCGATCGACGGGCACTGCGACGCCGGGGTGGTGAACCGCGCGTTGGGGTGGGCCGCCGGGGCGTCCGAGGCCGGTGTCCAGTCGTTGTCCCGCCAGTCGATCGCATGGGTCGGCGGCGGCGACAGGCCTTCCCACCAGACGTCGCCGTCATCGGTCTCGGCGACGTTGGTGAAGATCGAGTTGCCGTACAGCGTGGCCACGGCGTTGGGGTTGGTGTCCTTGCCCGTGCCAGGGGCCACGCCGAAGAACCCGGCCTCGGGGTTGATGGCGTAGAGGCGGCCGTCGGCGCCGAACTTCATCCACGCGATGTCGTCGCCCACCGTCTCGACCTTCCACCCCGGCAAGGTGGGGATCATCATCGCCATGTTGGTCTTGCCGCAGGCGGAGGGGAACGCTGCCGCGATGTAGCGCTTCTCGCCCTCCGGCGGCGTCACCCCGAGGATGAGCATGTGCTCCGCCATCCAGCCGTCGTCGCGGGCCATGGTCGACGCGATGCGCAGCGCGAAGCACTTCTTGCCCAGCAGGGCGTTGCCACCGTAGCCGGACCCGTACGACCAGATCTCCCGGGTCTCGGGGAAGTGAACGATGTACTTGCGCTCGGCGTCGCAGGGCCAGGACACATCCTCGTGGGCATTGCCGTCGCCATCGACCAGGGGATAGCCCACGGAGTGCAGGCAGGGCACGAACTCGCCGTCGGGGCCCAGCACGTCGAGCGGCCCCTGGCCCATGCGCGTCATGATCCGCATGCTGGCGGCGACGTAGGCGGAGTCGGTGAGCTGCACGCCGATGTGGGCGATGCGCGACCCGAGGGGACCCATCGAGAACGGCACAACGTACAAAGTGCGGCCGCGCATTGCCCCCGTGAACAGGGCCGTCAGCTCGCGCCTCATCTCGGCGGGGTCCCGCCAGTTGTTGGTGGGACCGGCATCGACCTCGCGCTCGGAGCAGATGAACGTGCGGTCCTCGACCCTGGCGACGTCGGCCGGGTCGGACCGGGCCAGGAAACTGTTTGGCCGGCGCTCCGCGTTGAGACGCTCGAATGTGCCACCGTCGACCAGCAGCTGCGTCAACCGCTCCCATTCATCGTCGGAGCCGTCGCACCACTCGACCCGGTCCGGTTCTAAGACGCGAGCCCAATGGTCGACCCAGTCCTGGAGCTTCTGGTTGCTGGTGGTTGCGGCCATGGTCCTCCGCGGCGATGTCGGGTGCGTCACCTCAGTCGGAGGTCGTGTCGTCTCCTACCGGGAAGCGTTCGGGATCGAGTCCCGGCGTCCCCATGTCGACCTCCGAGCCCAGCCGCAGGTGTGTGGCGCGACCCTCGCCGTCCAGGTCGAAGATCACACGCTGGCCCTGGCGGAGCTGGCGGAACACGGAGCCATGGAGCGCGTCGGGGGCGAGATCGATCTCCGCCAGATCGGTGTCCCGCATCACGATCCCGTCTCTGGATCCGGGGTCGTACGACTTGATCACGCCTTGCACCGTGGGTTCCTCGCTGGGGTCTGCGGTGGGTCCCCCACCGTACCGGACCGTTCCCGCAGTGGCCCAAGGCGAGCCGCGTCAGTGGTCATCCGGACGTGGCGCTGGCTGCGAAGTCAGTCAGACCACCACCACCGGAGCCCCACCATGCATCAGCGCAGGCCACCGCTGGGAGCGATGCTCTTGGGCGTCACCGCGCTGCTGGCTGCCTGGTCGATAGCCGCGCTGGCCGCCATCGGCGCCGACCAGGAGGCGCCGCGGAACGACCCCCCTAGCCGTGACGTGCCGATGGCCGTCACACCGCCGGGCGCCTCCGACCCCGGGGAGGAGCCCCGGTCGCGCCCGCCGACGCTGCCGCGCCGACAAACCGTCGAGGCACCCGGTCGGACGAGAACGACGGCCGCGGCGCCGCGGCGGCTGGCGACTGCGGCCACGACGGCACCGGCACCGGCGGCGAAGCCGGCGGTTCGGTCGGCGCCCGCACCCGCCGCGCCGACGGGTCCGCGGGCACGGCCGGCTCCACCGACGACCATCGCGCCGCGCGTGCGACCGGCTCCGCCGACGACCGTCCCGCCGACCCCACCCGTCGGTGAACCCGCACCGCCAGCCGGGACGGGCTGTGACGTGCCGCGGGACCAGCCGCCCTGGGCCGAGCAGGCCGAGTTGCTCGACACCGTCGAGGCCGTCCACGGTGTGCTGGACGAGGTCGGCTCCACGGGCTTTGCCGGCTTCGTCGTCACCCCCGAGGAATGCCGGCTCGACCTCTACTGGGTTGGCCTGCCGCCCCGCGAGGTGGTCGACGTGGTCCGCCACGACCGGCGGGTGGTCGTCCACGACGACGCCCCACACGACCACGACGAGCTGGCACGGGCGGCCGAGGCATTGGCGCCGGGCTCGCCGCTCGGGCGCGCCGCAGGGATCGAGATCACCAGTGTGGCGGTCCAGCCCGAGGGCACCGGGCTGCGGGTCGGGGTCGAGGCCCGGGGAATCGCGATCGACGTGCGGATGGCTGCGGCAAGGCTGACAGCGGGCGTCGGCATCCCGGTGAGCGTGGTGCCCGAGGGACCGTCACGGCCGTTTGGCCGGATCGACGACCGGGCCCCCTGGTCGGCCGGCGGCCGGGCGATGATCCAGGTGAACGAAGGCGCAACGGAGCGGTGGAGCGCCTGCTCCCTGGGGTACGGCCTGCGTGACCCGGGAACGATGCGGGAGTACACGGTCACCGCCGCCCACTGCTTCGACGAGGCGGTCCGCGCCACGGTCTGGAACGGCAGCCGTGAAGCGGCGATCGGGGATTGGAGCGCCATGAGCCTGGCGCTCGACGTCGCCTACGTGGCGACCGACCAACCCTCCACCGATCGGGGCACGTCAGCGCGCGTGTGGATCGGTGGTGCGGGTGACCGCCGCGAGGCAGCGCGCACAGTGACCGACACGTCGCCGACGGTGAAGGGCATGTGGATCTGCAGCTCGGGAGCCACGACGGGCGAGAACTGCGGCATCAAGGTCAGCGACGTCGACGTCATGCAGCGGGCGGCGCTGCCCCGTTCGGGGGCGACCTACACCGTCCGCCACACGGCCCGGGGCTACCGCGCCGACGGCGGGGTGGCGTCGGGCAACGGCGATAGTGGGGGGCCGGTGTTCGCTCCGGCGGGCGCTGGCACTGACGACGTGCACGCGGTCGGCGTGATCCACGGGGGCGTCGACGGAGTGCGAGTGCGCTGTGGCGACTACGCCTCGATCGATTGCTCGGCGAGCGTCATATTCGTGCCGGTCGCCGAGGTCCAGCGCTGGATCGGCGGGGAGCTTCGCCTGGCGGACGGGTAGCCGGCGCCGTCGGCCCGGACCGCCGGCTGACGCCTCGCCCCTCCGGGGGTATCCGAATTCGCCGCCTCTACCGGGAGAGTCGCGGCAGCCTCAGTGGGCCAGCTTCTCGATCTTGCCGGCCTTGATGCAGCCCGTGCAGACGTGGATTCGCCGGGGCGTGCCGTTGACCAGTGCCCGCACGCGCTGGATGTTGGGGTTCCACCGACGCTTGGTTCGCCGGTGCGAGTGGCTGACACTCATGCCCCACGATGGGTGCTTGCCACACACCTCGCAAACGGCTGCCATGGACGCGTCACCTCTTCTCGGACCGGCTGAGGACCGAGCAACTGTACTGGCGACCCCCGAGGGTCACAACTCGCAACAGGGTCCAGACCAGCGGCCCGGACGTGGCGGCCTTCACCTACCATCCACCAGCGTGACCACGATCCCTCGGGGGCGGCGCCCCCGCGCCCCATCGCCGCCCGGCTCCCTGGCGGTCGCACGGTCGGCCGGTCACGAGGTGCCCTCGTGACCCCCCTCGATCACCTGGGCGCCGCCGACCTGCGAGCGGTGGTGGACACGTACAACGACGCCCTGGCGGCCCACCGGGAGCCCATCAACCGGCTCAACGTCTACCCGGTGCCCGACGGCGATACCGGCACGAACATGTCGCTCACCCTGGGGTCGGTGTGCGACGAGCTGGCCGCGGCCGGTGACGACCTGGCCGCCGTGTGCAAGGCGGTCAGCCACGGTTCGCTCATGGGAGCCAGGGGCAACTCGGGCGTGATCCTGTCGCAGGTATTGCGGGGCTTCGTAGGCGTGATGGCCGAATCCGCGGGGTTGGACGGCCCCGGGCTGGCCGAGGCCTTGCGGGCCGCGTCCGACGCGGCCTACCAGGCGGTCATGCGCCCGGTCGAGGGGACGATCCTCACCGTTGTGCGCGAGTCGGCTGAGGCCGCCGAGCGGGCCGTCTCGGCCGATCCCGGATCCGACCTGGTCACCGTCCTCGCTGCCGCCCGCGACCGGGGCGAGCAGGCGCTGGCCGGCACTCCGGAGCTCCTGCCGGTCCTGGCCGAAGCGGGCGTGGTCGATGCCGGGGGGACCGGTTATCTGTTGCTGCTCGACGCGCTCCTGCATGTCGTCGACGGTCGTCCCGTCCCCGAGCCTCGAGTGGGCGAGGGCGCGGTGCGCGCCGACGCCCGCCTGGTGCATTCGGCCGCCGAGGAGCACGGCGACGGGTCCTCCGACCTCCGCTACGAGGTCATGTATTTCCTTGAGGCGTCGGACGAGGCCATCCCGGCGTTCAAGGACGTCTGGGCGGGCATCGGCGACTCCATCGTGATCGTCGGGGGCGACGGCCTGTGGAACTGCCACATCCACACCGACGACATCGGAGCCGCCGTCGAGGCGGCCGTGGACGCGGGACGGCCCCGGAAGATCCGTGTCACCGACCTGGCGGAACGGGTCGAGGAGGAGCGCTGGGTGCGCGAGGCCACCGGCGCGGGCGATGTCGTCGACCTCCCG
>Ga0209889_1000064_pt1 | contig 20001 bp, 17 predicted proteins | sample GWRWN1_0_10_FD_187233 | JGI IMG/M metagenome (GOLD analysis project Ga0209889, IMG submission 187233) | Riverbed sediment microbial communities from areas with no vegetation in Columbia River, Washington, USA - GW-RW N1_0_10 (SPAdes)... | ecosystem: Environmental > Aquatic > Freshwater > River >... | reverse complement strand
CTCTCCGCGCAGTAACTCGAACGCGGCCAGCCTGAGCGCGAGCGCCAGCGACCATGACTCCCCGTGGCTCGCGTAACCCTTCGCGGGCATCTCACCGAGGGTAAGAGTGATGTCGTCGCGGTGCGGACCGACGAGTGTGACTCCACGCTCCACCTCGGACGGTCGCGCGGCGGACAGCGCCTCACCCAGCCGCTCCGCGATCGCAACCCGGTCGAGGCTCACCTGACCACTCTCGAGCCATGACCTGGCGTCGTAGCCAACCCGCGCCTCACCCCTTCCCGCGCTAACCGCGTCGTAGGCCTTGGCCACGTGGGTGCCGAGCGCCGCACAGAGGTCGAGCCGTCCGGCGATCAGGTCTGCTCCGTGCTGCGCCAGGTGCGAGTCCCAAACATCCAGTGTGGACAGATCGCCGGTGCGCCCACCAGTGCCGCCGACCTTCCGAGCTAGATATGCCGTACGCAACAGCGCGTTGCGCTGCTTGAGAATGCGCTCGTAGTCTGCGCGCACTCCGGCGTAGCGCGGCTGGCGTTGCACGAGCAGGTCGTCGAGATAGCGTCTGCGTTCGGCCGGATCGCCTCGTACCAGGGCGAGGTCCTCCGGGGCGAACAGGACCAGCCTCAGGGCACCGACGATGTCGCGGGCCCGTGTCACCGGAGCCCGACCGAGGCGGGCCCGGTTCGCTTTGCCCGGCACGATCTCCAACTCCACCAGGAGCTCGCGCTCGTCATGCACGATCGCGCAGCGGACGATGGCGCGCTCGGCTCCGACCCGCACGAGTGGCTGGTCGCTCGAGACGCGGTGACTGCTCAGGGTCGCAACGTAGCCCATCGCCTCGACGAGGTTGGTCTTGCCGTAGCCGTTCGGTCCTACGATCACGCTCGGTCCGGGGTCGAGGTCGATCTCCGCCCGCGAGTACGAGCGGAAGTCGGTCAGCTCGAGCCGCCGCACGTACACCGCTAGTCCTTCCTGACCGCGTGGCCACCGAATTGCTGGCGCAGCGCGGCGACGGCCTTCATCGCGGGCGAGTCTTCCTGTCTGGAAAGGAATCGCGCGAAGAGCGATGCGGCTATGACGTTTGTCGGCACGCCAAGGCGGATGGCCTCCTCGACCGTCCACCGACCCTCGCCGGTGTCCTCGGCGTAGCCCCGCAACTCCGACAGGTCTGGGTCCTTGTCCAGCGCTCGGTCGAGCAGGTCAAGCAGCCACGAGCGGATAACGGTGCCCTCACGCCACGACCTGATCACGCCGGGGACATCGCTGACAAACTCCGACGCGCGCAGCAGTTCATAGCCCTCCCCGTACGCGTGCATCAAGGCGTACTCGATCCCGTTGTGCACCATCTTCGCGTAGTGTCCGGCACCAACCGGGCCCGCGTGCACGAAGCCGAACTCGCCGGCGGGTTTCAGTGCGTCAAAGACCGGCATTAACCGTCGCACGTGCTCGCCGTCTCCGCCGACCATCAGTGCGTAGCCGTTCTCCTTCCCCCATACCCCTCCAGAGACGCCGACATCGATGTATCCGATGCCCCGCTCCGACAGCCGGACAGCCCGCGGCCCGTCCTCGGTGTACTTGGAGTTACCGCCGTCGACCAGGATGTCGCCCGCACCGAGCGGGCCGGCGAGTTCGTCGACCGTCTCGTTGGTGACTGCTGAGGGCACCATCACCCAGACGGCACGAGGCACGGCGAGCCGTGCCGCTAGTTCGTCGAAACTGGCCACGTCAGACATGTTCGGGTTCCGGTCGTACCCGACCACCTCGTGCCCGGCGGCCCGCAGTCGGGCAGCCATGTTGCCACCCATGCGCCCGAGCCCCACCAACCCCAGCTGCATGACCCCTCCCGGCGGGAAACGTTACCGGACGAGGCTCAGTTGCCCACCCGCATCGGCATGATCAGGTATCGGTAGCCGGGAATAGGTTCACCATTTTCGGCCGCTGGGCTGATGACGGCGGGTTTCATGGCGGTGGTGAACGAGATGAACACCGTTGGCGCATCGAGAACCGAGAGGCCATCCAGCAGGTAGCCCGGGTTGAATGCGACCGTCAAGGGCTCGCCGGTGAACTCCCCTTCCATGGCTTCACTCGCCCGAGCATCCTCGCTGCCGCCGGCCTCGATGACCACTTCACCCTCGGCGAAGCTCAGCCGCACCGGCGTGGTCCGGTCGGCGACGAGCGCGACCCGCTTGACGACCTCCGTCAGGGCGGCGACGCTCAACGTGGCTCGCGCATTGTGTTGGTCTGGAAAGAGCGAACGGATCTTGGGGAAATCGGGGTCGAGTAGGCGGCTCGTCGTGCGGCGGGATCCGCCGGTGAATCCGATCATGCCTTCACCTACGCCTCCTCGGGACAACGCGACCAGCACGTCGCCACCGAGGGGGCCGAGCGTCTTCGCTGTTTCGGCCAGCGTACGGGCGGGAACGAGCGCCTGCAGGTTGACTCCATCGTCCTTCGGCCGCCAGCTGATCTCTCGTACCGCTGCGCGGTATCGATCCGTGGCGAGCAGCGACAACGTTGTGCCGTCGAGTTCCATCCGGACACCGGTGAGCATCGGGATGGTGTCGTCCCGTCCGGCGGCGATGGCCACCTGGGCGGCCGCGTGTGCGAACGTCGACGCATCGATGACCCCTGCCATCTCGGGCATCGATGGCAGCGTGGGATAGTCCTCCACCGGCATGGTGGGCAGCGTGAACCGGGCGCTGCCGCATACCAGTTCTAGGTGCGTGCCGACGGCAGCGATCTCGGCGGGTTTGGCTGGCAGCGCCTTAGTGATCTCGGCCAGTAGGCGCCCGGAAACGAGCGCCGCTCCGTCTGAGTCGGCCTGGACGCCGATCGTCACCTGGCTGGAAACCTCGTAGTCGAAGCCGCTGACGGTCAGTTGCCCGTCCGACACCCGCATCAGCACGCCCGCCAGGACTGGAACGGACGGCCGGGTGGGCAGACTCTTGGCCGTCCACGCGACTGCGTCGGCGAGCGCGTCACGCTCAACCCGGAACTTCATGCGATGCCTCCTGCGGGAAGGTCTCGATTCTGTCCTGCCAAGCCGCTCTGGCGCTACCCGCCGGGTTTGGTGGATCCAACCCTGGCGTGTCCCCGGATCCACAGCCCGATGATTGTTCTTGCTGTTTTAGAGAGATAACCCGTCGTCGTCTTCGGTGCTGTGGAACCTGGGGATAACCCGCGTTGCGGCAGTCCAAGTCCGGTCTGAGGGGGTGGACATCGTGTGTACAAAGGGGCGGACAACCCCCTCGTCCGTCCACAGTAAGCCGGACGTACGACGTTTTCCCCAGCCGTCCACAGCGGTATCCACGGGTTATCCCCTGAGGATTTGCCCCGCATGTGGATGAGCAACCGTCACGGTTCGTCGAAGCCGGGGCTACTGAGCGAACAGGTCCACAGCGTCGTCCCCAGGCTCTGTCCACAGGTTGTGGACAGAGCCTGGCGATACCCGAGAGCGTCATGTTGCCTGCTTGATCCGGTTGGTCAGTTCGGCGATCTGGTTGTAAAGAGATCGCCGCTCCGCCATCAGCGAACGAATCTTCCGGTCGGCATGCATGACGGTGGTGTGGTCGCGTCCGCCGAACACCTGGCCGATCCGGGGCAGCGACAGATCGGTGAGCTCGCGGCAGAGGTACATCGCCACTTGGCGCGCGTTGACGAGCAGTCGGGAGCGGGATTGGCCGTGTAGGTCCTCCATGCTCACGCCGAAGTACTCAGAGGTAGCCTGCATGATTTGATCAACCGTGATGTCGGGCCCGGATCCGTCCGGGATGAAGTCGCGCAGGACCTCCTCAGCGAGCGCCAGGTCGGTGGCGGCGCGGTTGAGGCTGGCGAACGCGGTAACCCGGATGAGCGCGCCTTCGAGTTCGCGGATTGACTTGGTGATGCGGGAGGCGATGAACTCCAGCACGTCGGGCGGTATGTTCAGCCGTTCCTGGGCGGCCTTCATCCGTAGGATCGCGATCCGGGTCTCGACGTCAGGCGGTTGGATGTCGGCGAGGAGACCCCACTCGAATCGGGTGCGCAGCCGGTCCTCCAGCGTGGCCAACTGTTTGGGCGAGCGGTCGGAGGTGATGACGATCTGCTTGTCCGCGTTGTGCAGCGTGTTGAAGGTATGGAAGAACTCCTCCTGGGTACGTTCGCGGTTCTCTAGGAACTGGATGTCGTCGATGAGAAGGATGTCCACATCGCGATACCGCCGCTGGAAGGCGCTGGTCTTGTCGTCGCGCAGGCTGTTGATGAAGTCGTTGGTGAACTCCTCGGTCGAGACGTAGCGGATCGACCTGGCGGTGTCTAGCGCCGTGGCGTAGTGGCCGATCGCGTGCAGCAGATGGGTCTTGCCGAGCCCCGAGTCGCCGTAGATGAACAGGGGGTTGTACGCCGTGGCGGGTGATTCGGAGACCGCGAAGGCGGCCGCTTGGGCGAACCGGTTGGAGGAACCGACGACGAACGTCTCGAAGGTGTACTTCGGATTGAGGCGGTTGCCGCTGTCCTTCGCCACCCGCGGTCGATCGTCGCGGTGGTGCATCCCGACATGCGATGCCGGCGACCCCGCTCCGGCGCGCGGCGCTCCGTCGCTCATGAGCCTTCCCGGCCCACTCTCAGGCCCGCTCTCCGCTCCGGCTGCTGTGAGATCCGGGGCGAAGAGGGCATCGGCCTGCTGCGGTCCTCGGCTGGTCGGCAGCTGGGGCTTGGGTTTGGGCACCGCCACCATGGCCACGACGGCGGTCGGGGCGGTCAGCGCGTTGCGGTCGCCGGGCTGGGGTGGCCGGACCGTGACGGCGACCTGCATGGAGCGGCCCAAGTGGCGGGAGAGGGCCTCAGTGATCGCCGGGCGTAGCTCTGTTTCGATGACATTGCGGATGTACGCGTCCGGCACGGCGAGCAGGGCGGTGTCCTCCACGATTGCCCGGAGCTGGGTGAGTCGCAGGAAGGCCCGCCGCTGTTGCGAAACGATCTCGTCATTGAGGAGGTCGGTCGCGGCGCTCCACACCGCGGCGTAGTCCACCGTTTCTGTCACCGTTGCCGTCCCACCCCTGTTGCTGGCTGCCTGAACCGGCAGTGTTCATGTGCCGGCGCAAGCATGTGCGTCCCCCAAGCCACGCTCCGTCCACAGGTTGTCCACACCCTGTGTATCCACCGAACGTCGATGGTTATGGCACCATCGGCCAGTCTTTGTCGTGGTTACCCCCGTGGCGAACGAATGTGTAACTAACCAGTTTTGCCCTATTTCCTACCGAAACCTGCTCGCTATTCAGACTCCGCAACCGCGCACGCTAACAGCGTTGTCCACATCCGCTCAACCGCCATCCGGCCATGCGGTTGCGGGCGGTTTAGCGGTCAACGCGGACAGGACCCGATCGCCCGGCACGGGCACTTTGGTTGGAGCAAGGTCAGCGAGTACTCTTGACCAGTTATCTCGTCGCCCCGCACAGGGTGACCGCCCTAGCGCGCCTTGCGGGCACGTCTTGACGCGTAGGCACAGCACGGAAGGCATCGACAGTGAGCAAGCGCACTTTTCAGCCGAACAACCGTCGGCGCGCAAAGACCCACGGCTTCCGGCTGCGCATGCGTACCCGTGCCGGACGGGCGGTTCTCGCTTCGCGCCGGTCCAAAGGGCGCACTCGACTCTCGGCCTGAGACGAGGCCCGAGATGCTCGCGGCCGGACAGCGTCTACGTAGGCGGGAGCAGTTCACCGCCGCGCTCCGCGCCGGCCGTCGCGCCGGCCGGGGCACGGTCGTGGTCCACCTGGCCAGTACCGAACCGGCGCTGGTGCCTGCCCGCGCCGGTTTCATCATTCCTCGGGCGGTTGGCCCAGCCGTCATCCGTAACAGGGTCCGTCGGCGGCTGCGCCACCTGGTCCGGGACCTGCTCACCCAACTCCCGCCAGGCACGGCGTTGGTGGTCCGGGCCTTACCGGGTGCGGTGAACCGGTCGTACCAGCAACTAGGTGCCGACCTCTCCGCCGCTCTGGGTGCGGCTCGGGGGGAAGGGCTAGCCCGACCACGCACCCCAGGATCCCGGCAACAGAGAAGGGTGGTTGCGACGTGAGCGATGTGTCGCGGCCCACGACTCTCGGTGCCCGAATCCTCTCTTTTCCCATCGTCGCGTACCGTCGATGGGTAAGTCCGGGTCTACCACCCCGCTGTCGGTTCTACCCGTCGTGTAGCGAGTACGCGTTGACCGCGATCGCGACGCACGGACCGCTGCGTGGTCTAGGCCTGGCTATGTGGCGGCTGCTGCGTTGCCACCCGTTCCACCCCGGTGGGATTGATCACGTACCACCCCCGCGGAACCGCAAGCACCGCGATAACGTGACTGGAGCTGTGACCAGATGATGGACTGGATCTACATAGCCATCTCGTGGATCCTTCTGCGCTGGCACGATCTCTGGGACTCCATCCTCCCGGACCGGTCGTTCCTGGCCACCAACTGGGACTGGATCCTCGCGATCGTGTTCCTGGTGATCACGGTCCGGATCATCCTCTTCCCGATCTTCGTCAAGCAGATCCGCTCGCAACGCGCGATGCAGGCGCTGCAGCCGAAAATGAAGGAGTTGCAGGAGAAGCACAAGGGCGATCAGCAGACCCTCCGCGAAGAGATGATGAAGCTCTATCAAACGGAGAAGGTCAACCCGCTCATGGGCTGTCTGCCCATGTTCCTGCAGATCCCCGTCTTCCTGGGCCTCTTCCACGTGCTGAACCGGCTCGATCCGGTACAGACATTGAACACAACGCTCTATACCTGGACGCAGGCGCAGTGGGATAGCGCCGCCGTGGCCCGGCTCTTCGACGCTCCAATCGCTTCGAAGTTCGCCTCAAACGCCTCAGATCTCGCAATCATGGACGCCGACGGCGTCACCGTCAAGGTCGTCGCCGGTGTGCTCGTCCTGGTCATGATGGCTACGACATTCCTCACCAGCCGCCAGATGATCCTCAAGACCGGGTGGTCGGCGGACCCGCAGCAGCGCATGATCCAGAAATTGATGCTCTACGGCATCCCGATCTCCTTGCTGCTGTCCGGGTGGTACTTCCCCATCGGTGTGATCATCTACTGGGTCACGCAGAACCTGTTCTCGTTGGGTCAGCAGTACTGGGTGCTGCACAAGTACCCGCCGCCCGCAAGCGCCGGCAGCATCCCGATGAAGGCGGCGAAGGCCACCCCGGCGAAGGCGACCCCTACTCCGAGGAGCGTTCTCGCGCGTTTCCTCCCCATCAAGTCCGACCCCAGCAGGCCTTCAGCCAACGGTGCGGCCGCTGCCGGCAACGGGTTCAAGCCCGTGCAGCCAGAGACGAAGTCGGGACTCTTCCGGCGCCGCCAGGAGACACCGACCGCGCCCGAGACACCCGCGGTGGACAGCCGCTCGCTGGCGCCGAAGCCGGGCGCGAAGCCGGTGCACCCGAAACAAGGCGTTGGCGAGCCGGTCGCTCCGAAGTCCACGGCGAACCCGCCCGCCAAGGCGACGGCGAACCCGCCCGCCAAGGCGACGGCGAACCCGCCCGCCAAGGCGACGGCGAACCCGCCCGCCAAGGCGACGCCGAACCCGCCCGGGGCACAGAAGGCCGCGGAAGCCCAGAAGTCGACCGGGGCGCAGAAGTCCAGTGGGGCGAAGAAGACTACCGCGACGCCCCGCAAGGGTCCCGCGGGTAAGAGACGCGGTTCCAAGCGCTAGACGGGTCGACTGCGACCCGGGTGTACTACCGAAGACGCCGCGGATGGCGGTGCCTGTGGACGACAATCGCGGGTACGGGCACCGGGGCGCGCTCGGCCCCGTACGCTCGGTGGCGCTCCCCGCAGCCGTTGAGACCGCCCCTCGCAGACGTCATCGTCCATGCGCTTCGGCGCGGGACGAGCTGTGACGGCGCTGGCGACGGCGCCCCGAGCCTTCGGAGAAGAAGAAACCGTGACCGATACGACGCACTCCTCGGACGAGCCCGAGGACCTGGACGTGAACGCCGCCGACACCGATCCCGACGGCGACATCAATGCCGACGACGACGGTGACGAGGACGAGGACGGTGAAAAGGCGGACGACATAGCCGCCTCCGATGACGGCTCCGATGACGATGAGTCGGGCGAGGGTCTGGCCGAGCCGACAGACTCTGACCTGTTCCGGCAGAGCGAGATCGCGGCCGACTACATCGAAGGGCTGCTCGACATCCTCGACTTCGACGGCGACATCGACGAACTCGTGCAGAACGGCAGACCCATGGTAGAGGTGGTCGGCGGACGGCTGAACAACCTCGTCGGCACCCGTGGCGCGACGCTGGAGGCCCTGCAGGAGCTGAGCCGCCTCGCCGTCTTTCGGCAGACCGGCGAACCCTCTCGATTGCTGCTCGACGTTGGCGGATTCCGGGCGTCCCGCCGCAAGGAACTCGTTGCCGTGGCAAAGAATGCCGCCGAGAAGGTCAAGCAGCATGGCGAGTCTGTCCGTCTCGAACCGATGAGTGCGTTCGAACGCAAATGCGTCCACGACGTCATCAACGCGATGGCCGGTGTTGAGAGCGAGTCAGAGGGCCTGGAACCGAGTCGCCGCATCGTCGTTCGACCGGCCGAGGGCTGAGCGACCTACACTTCTCGTCGATCTAGGGCGTAGTCGCGTGATTAGAGATCAAAGTACGCGACTACGCCCTAGATCGGCCACAATGGATCCACGATGATCATCGCTGGTGCTCCAACGGGATAGCATCGACCGCGGCCCAGGAGGCGCTGCGGACGTCGGGTGCGGTTGCGCATCGTTGATTGTGGCGAACGAGCGCAACCTTCCATCGACCAACGACTATGCCTGCGCGCACCGCTGGCTTCTATGTGACTGTGGTCGGTCGGGTTGCGATCGCCGATCGCATGCGCGGCGGCGGGGATCGCCAGCGCCACCCCGATGGCGGTGTGACTGAATGGATGGCATGTCCGATCGTGGTCGTTCGCCCGGCCCCGCTGACCATCGACATGAGGATCGGTCCGGCGGCGACGTCGCGCCCGAACGGTCGGTCGCGGTGCGCCCTGCGACGATGCCCGTTCCACCGGTCGACGCGGCGCCAACCGGAGCGGACCTGGTCGCAGCCGAGTGGCTGTTTGGCGATCGATTGTCGCTCGCAGTCACGTATGCGGAGCTGCTCATCGGCGACGGCGTCCTCCGCGGACTCATCGGTCCTCGCGAGGCACCGCGGATCTGGGAGCGGCACCTGCTCAACTGCGTCGTGGTGGCGGAGATCATTCCGCGGAACGCGAGGGTCATTGATGTCGGGTCTGGGGCTGGCCTGCCTGGCGTCGTACTGGCGGTGGCGCGACCGGATCTGTCCGTCGTCCTACTTGAGCCGTTGGCACGACGTGCCGCATTCCTGACGGAGGTGGTAGCGGCGCTTGGGTTAGACCAGACCACCGTCGTCAGGGGGCGAGCCGAGGAGTGGGTACAGGGCGGCCGTGACGATCGCGCCGGCATCGCCACTGCCCGCGCGCTCGCCCCCCTCGACCGTTTGGTGGCGTGGTGCCTGCCCCTCGTCGTCGAGGGAGGCAGCGTCCTCGCGCTCAAGGGAGAATCGGCTACCGAGGAGGTCGCTACACACCGCGACGTGATCGCGAGGCTCGGTGGAGGTACGCCGGCGGTTCGGCGATGTGGCGTGGGTGTGATCGAACCGCCGACGACCGTCATTGAGATCGTCCGCGAGCGGGCGGTCCGGACGGGCGCACCGGCCGGTCCGCGCCGAACGAGGGGCCGCCCGAGAAGTCCGGCCTGACGGCCGAAATAGATTGTCCGGCATCTATGGACGCGTGCTCCGGCTCTTCGTTTGCCCGCCTTTGTGCTCTTTGGACGGAGGCACGCCAAAGTTGCGTTGGGACGCACCGGCGAGCATCCGTAGCCTTGCCGCCGTGACGGCCGTAGGCTGGCCGGGCGTCGCCAATTGCGGATCGCCCAACACCGACGGAAGCATTGCTGGTCGTTAGGCCGATCCGATGCCACCCGGCCCGCCAACGGACCCGGCGGAACTTGGCGGTGCACAACCATCCACATAAGACGAGGATGAGACGGTGCACGAGAACGGTTCCTACGACGGCCCCACGCAGTGCCAGTCGAGCCTCGGCATGGGGAGTACCGGTGTTTCACGTGAAACACACGACCCGCTGACTATCGTGCGTGGCTTTGGAGTCTCCGATGTCGGCGGAGGCTCGCGGGCCGCCCGCTTCGGGTTCGGCTTTACGGTCGCGCCGCAGCAGCCGGGCGGCCTCGCGGTGGGTGGCCCTCGCGCCATGGTCAACGATCCGCCCGATGCCGATCCGGTCTCGCAACCGACAAGCGCCATGCCCGTGTACGAGGGATCTGGTGGCCCGAACACGATCGTGTCGGCCGCCGGCCACCGGGGCAAGGGATCGGAGATCGACAGTGTCCGCCAGGCCCGAGAGCCCGAGGATCCGCCGTTGGCTCAGGAGGCTAAGCGGGCGATACAGATCCTCAACCCGAGCGGTGAAATCCAGATGCCGCGGCCACCGAAGACGCGAGTCTTCTGCGTGGCAAACCAGAAGGGGGGCGTCGGCAAGACCACCAGCGTGGTCAATATTGCGGTGGCCCTCGCGCTACACGGCAATCGGGTGTTGGTCATTGACCTTGACCCTCAGGGAAACGCCTCGACGGGCCTGGACGTGCCACATCACGCCGCGATCCCCGACGTGTACGACAGCGTGGTGAATGAGACGGCGATCTCCGACGTGGTTCAGGCGGTGTCCGGTATCCCGAATCTGTGGTGCGTGCCCGCCACAATCGACCTCGCCGGTGCCGAGATCGAACTCGTCTCGATGGTCGCTCGGGAGTCACGGCTGCTGCGGGCTCTGCAGGGCCACAGCGCCGCGTATGACTACATTTTCATCGACTGTCCGCCCTCGCTCGGTCTGCTCACCGTGAATGCACTCGTCGCGGCGCAGGAGGTGATGATCCCCATCCAATGCGAGTACTACGCATTAGAGGGCGTGCAGCAGCTCAGCAACAACATCCAGCTCGTGAAGAACCACCTGAACCCAGCGCTCGACGTCACCACGGTGTTGCTCACGATGTACGACCGCCGAACCCGCCTCGCCGACGCTGTGGAGCAGGACGTCCGCGCTCACTTCGGCGATCGTGTTCTTACGGCGGTCATCCCCCGCAATGTCAGGGTGTCGGAGGCGCCAAGCTACGGTCAGTCGGTGATGACGTACGACCCCGGATCCCGCGGGGCCACGAGCTATTTCGAGGCCGCGCTTGAAATCGCGACCCGCGGAGCCAACCTCGGAGCCGTCGGATGACGGGCAAGGCCAAGGGCGGACTGGGACGGGGGCTCGGCGCGCTGATTCCGCAGGGGCCGCCCATCGCTGTCGCCCCTCCGCGCGGCGAACATATCGCGACCGACCGTATGCCGTCCCCGGACCCTGTGGCTCATGGGGCGTCGAACGTCCACGAACTCGCACCTGTGCCGGGCGCGAGATTCGCTGAGATTCATGTTGACGCGATCTCCGCCAACGCCCGCCAGCCGCGGCAGGCCTTCGATGAGGAAGCCATGGAGGAGCTGAAGATCTCGATCCAGGAGGTCGGCTTCCTGCAGCCGATTGTCGTCCGCGAGACAAGCGGGGACGCCTACGAGATCGTTTTGGGGGAGCGCCGCTGGCGGGCGGCTCAGGCGTTGGGGCTGGATGTCATCCCCGCGATCGTGCGCGACACCCGGGACGACGCGATGCTCCGTGATGCGCTGCTGGAGAACATCCATCGTGCAGACCTCAATCCGCTGGAGGAGGCGGCGGCCTACCAACAGCTGCTGGAGGAGTTCGGAGCCACACACGAGGAGCTTGCGAGACGGATCGGGCGTAGCCGGCCGCAGATCTCGAACACAATACGGCTGTTGAATCTCCCGAGCGGAGTGCAGAGGCGCGTTGCGGCTGGTGTGTTGTCGGCCGGGCACGCCCGCGCCCTTCTCTCCTTGGAGGAGCCGGAGCAGCAGGAGGTTCTCGCAACCCGGATCGTCGCGGAGGGCCTGTCCGTACGAGCGACAGAAGAGGCCGTCTCGTTGGTGCTGTCGGAGGGAGCCCCGACCAAGAAGCCGGCCACAAAGCGACCCAGGCCACATGCCCCCGGACTCAGCGAGCTGGCAGATCGGCTCTCCGATCATTTCGATACGCGAGTGCGGGTGGACATCGGCCGCCGCAAGGGCCGGATTCTTATCGAGTTCGCCACAGTTGATGACCTCGAGCGGATCGTCTCGATGATTGGCCCACCGCCGGTTCGCGGCGGCGACTGACGCGGATTCTCAAACGAGGCCGGGACTGGGGACCCCCCCAGCCCGGCCTCCTTGTTTTGTGGCGAAGCGTGCTGCGATCATCGGCGGCGGACACGTCGCCCGTTCCCGGTTTCACGTGAAACGGAGGGCCCGCACCGGCGGCTCGAATCTGTTGCGCTCCGCGTCGGACGCTCCGACACGTCGTGGCCATTGGCCGGGGGTTGCCTCATGCGTCGACGGCGCGTGCCGATGCTGTGGGGAGCGGGGAGTTTGCCGCGGCATGCTGGCGTGATCGCAGCGTCGACCCGTCCTGGCGATCCTCGGCGACCACGTGCGGACGTCGTACAGCCGACGTCGTGCAGCCGACGTCGTGCAGCGGACGATGCCGACCCATCGCGGGGAGCACGCCCTCGCCTTCCTCTGCTGCTCGCCTTCCGGCTTGTCGATCTAGGGCTTGGCGACGTTCTTTGATCTCTGCACACGTCGCTAACCCCTAGATCGACGCGATTTAAGGGGTGGGCGAGGTCAGGCCACCTAGTGACCAGAGCGTCGGGGCGAGGATGCTCGCCGGTTGGGCCGGCCATGCTGGGTAGCCGTCGCCGCCCTGGATCGGGCTGCTGTTTAAGCATGAGCGGTCGGCTGGCAAGCAGCGACCGGACGGCCACATCCGACATGGCTCCGTGCGTTGACCGAGACCGACACGCCGCCGCGGCGCCTGGCCCCAGGGCGTGACGTCCGGCGAGAATCGGCGTTCTCGCCCAACCCACCTTCTCCCCGGGGCGTGTCGGCAGAGGTGGTTCGGCCGGGCACACAATCGCGAAGGCTCATCGCGCTCGACGTCGCAACCCGACTTCGAAGGCGCAGCCGGCGGCCTCTATCCTGGCGCGAGCGGACAGTCGTCGCCGGAGTCCACAATCGACGGCCGCTTGGTTCATGCACATCCAGCCACGATGTGGTTTCACGTGAAACGCCTTGTGTAGCAAGCGGTACAGCGACACGCTGGTTGCCAGGGGCAGGGCCTGGTCGGCTAGGGTGTGCCGGTGCCCCACGACTCCCCCATCCTTCCCGAGTTCGTCAATTGGCCGACATTCCCCTTCGAGGGTCACCTGCGAGTAAAGCGAGTGGACGCACCGGCCGCCGAGGAGCCTCCGCGACAGGGCGAGGATCCGTCGACGTGTCAGGCCTGCCTAGCCTCCGACGACGCGTACATCTGGGTGGCCGACCGCTGGCGTGTGCGGGCGCTCGACCGCCCGACGGGACTTCCGATAGTGCTGATCCTCGAGTCACGGTCTCACCTTGACCTGGGCGACCTCCCGAACCTGCTCGCCGCGGAGTTGGGCGTGATGACTGTGCGCCTGGAGCGAGCCATCCGATCCCTGCACGGCATCGCTCGCGTCCACGTAAATCGCTGGGGCGACGGTTCGGCACACCTGCATCTGTGGTTTCTAGCCCGGCCGTTTGGGCAGCTCCAGCTGCGGGGCACGTTCCTCTCGCTATGGGACGACATCCTTCCCGCGGTGCCGGAAGCGCAGTGGCGTGAGAACTTGGCGATGGTAGCGGCGTGGCTGGCCGAGTTCGGTGGACGTGCGCTGGTCGAGCCGCCGCGCATCGACTGGCAGGCTCCGTCTCGCTTTGAGAAGGGCACCACCGAGGTGGTCGACGCGGGCGTGCTCGGTTCGTCCCTCGAAGGACCGATCGGCGCGGCCACACCGGACAGCCGTCACGCTAGCGAGAACGGCAGCGTGGTTAGTCGACCTGCGGATGCGGACCCGACCGGGTCGGACGTGGCGTAACCTCATCGCCCTGCGTTGCCACGAGGAGCACAGCCTCCCCGCAAGTCGCCACCTATGACGCCTGCACCGCGGGTAAGATCGATGGGTCGAAGGAGGCGGCATGCACCCTGGCTCGCGGGAGGTGTGCGGATGTCACGGCGCATAGTGAATCTCACTCTGGATACTCTTGAGGATCTGCCGCGTCGGTGCCGGCAATGCGTCTATTGGGAGCTCGACCCGGTCGCCGCTGAGCGTGCGTGCGCAGCGGGCGATCCCGGCCTTGAGAAGGAGGCCTGGGTATCGCAGACACTCCTTGAGTGGGGCTCGTGCGGCAAGCTGATCTACGTGGACGGAATGCCCGCCGGCTTCGCCCTATATGCGCCGCCCGCCTATGCTCCGCGGTCCATGGCGTTTCCCACGAGTCCGATCTCCGCCGACGCGGTCCTACTCATGTCGGCCCACGTCGTGCCGTCGTTCGCCGGCGGTGGGCTGGGCCGCATGTTGATTCAGGGCATTGCCCGGGACGTAACCAAGCGCGGGATCCGAGCGATAGAGGCATTTGGTGACGCCAAGTTCGGCGACCAGGTCGATGAGCTGTCCGGCTGTCTCGCCCCGGCTGACTTCTTCCTCGCGGTGGGTTTCAAGACCATCCGGCCGCACCCCCGATTCCCTCGGGTTCGGCTGGAACTAAGGACAGCCCTGTCCTGGAAGTCGGACGTCGAGTACGCGTTGGAGAAGCTTCTTGGGTCAATGAATCCGGATGCGATCCTTCGCCCAGCCACCCGCGGCATGTTGTCGAGCGGAACACCGCTCGACGCACTCAGCTAGACATCTAGCTATATCGATGGAAGGTTGCGGTCGCGCCAGCCTGTCGCGACCAAGCGACACTGCTCGTCGTGCGCGCGACTGTTTCACGTAAAACATCGCGCCCACGCCAAACGCCAAGGTATCGACGATCAGCGATGAAATGTCGCGATCGGCGGAGTGCGCCGGATTCGCAGAAATGGGTTTGGGTTCACCCGTGCGCGATGAGATTCGCACGGATCGCGCGCCCTCCGACGGGATCCACGTCCGTATGGGCCAAGGCCGCCCCGACGGTCGCACCTGTCTCGTCCGCGTCGCTCGATCGTAGTGAGTCGACATCGATTGAACCGGTCGTGACGTCGGACTCGATCGGCAGGTACATGCGCTTAACCGCGGCAACGATCGCTTCGACCGCGCGATCGCGAAAGAGCGGGTCAACCAGTCTATTGCGGTCCTCCCGGGACGTCAGGTAGCCCACCTCTACCCGGACCGCTGGCATGCGGGTAAGTCGAAGCAGATCCCAGGTCTTGGCGTGGGTGCGGCAGTCACGCATCCCGGTGCGTACAACCATCTCGCGCTGCACGAGCGCCGCGAGCCGCTCACCGAGAGTTGATGTGACGCCGGCATCCCCGTACTGGCCGTAGTGATAGGTCGCCACGCCCGAGGCGGAGGGACTGGCGTGCCCGTCGAGGTGGATCGAGATGAGCAGGTCGGCACCGAGCTCGTTGGCGAGGGACGCGCGATCGGACTCGGACTGCCGCTCGCTGGGTGACGGTCCCCGGGTCAGATGCACCCGCATGCCCGCGGCGGCGAGCCGGCCTTCCAGTCGGGCCGCGAGGTCGTAGGCGATATCAGCCTCCGTCCACCGCAACGGTCCGTCCGGCACGCTGACACCCGGATCGCCACCGCCGTGGCCCGGGTCGATCACAATGCGCTTGTCCACAAGCGCCGGACCGGCCGCTCGGAATCGCTCCGTCTCGCGTAGGAGGTTTGGTCGACCGCCGACCACCTTGCGACCCAGCCGACGAAGCGCAGTCATTGTGTGCGGTCCGCACACGCCGTCGGGCACCAGCCCAACCTCGCGCTGGAAATTGGCCAGGGCCTTCGCCGTGCGCCGACCGAAGATGCCATCGGCTCGGCCGAGGTCGTAACCCATCTCGAGGAGGCGCTCCTGTAACTGCCGCACATCGTCACCGAAGAGTGCCTCGGGCTGCTCGTGCGACAGCACACGCGAGCCCAGCGCCCACCGTGCGGCGTCGATCGCGCGCCAGGTCTCCTCGTTAACCTCACCCGTCACAGTGAGCCCACGCGCCTGCTGGAACGCCCGCACGGCCCGTTCCACGGGGGCGTCATACACCGCGTCGACATCGGGAGGAATGCGATCGTGCAGAACCGCCAGCGTGGTCAGGATGGCCCGGATCTCAACGACCGCGGCACCACGGTCACCTCGCCGGACCACGTGCATCGCCTGCTTCCTCCCTGCCGGACGGAGGCCCCAAATGTGGCGGAGCCTACTCCGAGTTGTCGGCCGCGGCGGGCGGGTGGTCCATAGCCAACCGCCCACCAACAAAGATCTAAGGCGCAGTCAAGGTTGGGCACAGGTTCGCCGCCCCACGCCGAGGCCCGTTAACGCTCTACGCCCACGACAAACAGCGCCCACGACACACAGCGCCCTAACGCAAAGCGCCCCGCGTCGAGAGACAGACGCGGAGCGCGGAGCGCAGGTTCCGTCAGATGGCACCCTCGATGAACCTGACCAGATCCCCCTTCGGCTTCGCGCCGGCGACCGATTGCACCGGCTGCCCACCCTTAAAGATGGTGAGCGTCGGCACCGACATGACCCGGTACGCCATCGCCGTTTCGGGGTTCTCGTCGATGTTGAGCTTGACGATCTCGAGCGTGTCGCCCATCTCGGTCGCTATCTCGCCGAGCAGAAGTTCGATCTTGCGGCATGGCGCGCACCACTCCGCCCAAAAGTCCACCAGGACCGGTTTGTCTGACTGCAGCACGTCTTGGACGAAAGTGGAGTCGGTGACTGCCCTAGGTGCCATGCTCTATCCCCTCGGCGTAGCTCTCGTGTGTCAGCGGTTCAGTTCATGATTCAAGCGCAGCGACGTAGCGCTCGGCGTCGAGCGCGGCGGCGCACCCGGTGCCCGCCGCGGTGATCGCCTGACGGTAGACGTGGTCAACCAGATCACCGCAGGCGAACACGCCGGGGAGACTGGTGCGGGTGCTGGGCACGTCGGCGATCACATAGCCGTCGGCGTCGAGCTCGATCTGGCCGGCGAACAGCTCACTCCGAGGGTCGTGACCGATGGCGACGAAGACGCCGGTGACATCGAGGGTGCGCTCGGCGCCCGAGATCACGTCTCGGACCCGCACGCCGCCGACCTTGCCGTCATCCTCGAGAATCTCGGTGACAACCGAGTTCCACTCGACCTTGATTTTTGGGTTGGTCAGCGCTCGCTGGGCCATGATCTTGCTGGCGCGGAACTCGTCCCTGCGATGGATGATCGTCACGGTGTTGGCGAAGCGGGTGAGGAAGGTCGCCTCCTCCATCGCCGAGTCACCGCCGCCAACGACCACTATGTGCTGGTTGCGGAAGAAGAAGCCATCACAGGTGGCGCACGAGGAGACACCGTGGCCGAGCAACGCCTGCTCGCCGGGCACACTAAGCGGCCGCCAGGCCGATCCGGTGGCCAGGATGACGGTCTTCGCCCGGTACTGGGTGTTGCCTATCCAGACGGTCTTGACGTCACCGGCTAGTTCTACCGCCGAAGCATCGTCGGTGAGCAGTTCCGCGCCGAAGCGTTCGGCCTGTTTGCGCATAAAGTCCATAAGGTCCGGGCCCATGACGCCGTCCGGGAAGCCCGGGAAGTTCTCCACCTCGGTCGTCGTCATGAGGGCACCGCCGGACTGAACGCCCTCGATGACGAGTGGACTGAGGTTCGCGCGCGCCGCGTACACGGCCGCGGTGTAGCCGGCCGGGCCGGAGCCAACGATGATCACGTTACGGACCTCGTCCATGGACGCTTCCCTCCGATGGCGCGCGATGACGGCGCGGCCTGTTATCAGACAGCCTGCGATGGGCAGAACGTCATCGTACGAACTTGGGATTCCCGCACGCGGCACGCGTCACTCTCGGCGCGCCGATGTCGTGCCGAACGCCGGGCGGAAGACGATCAAGACGGGGCGGTCACGAGACCGGCGCGGACGCCTTTTCGTCGGCGCCGGCGAGCCCGCAATCCGGGCCAACAGCGACGACTGTCGATGCCGTCCCTTGCCGGACGAGCACCACGAGGGCCGGCTTCCCGACGAAGCGGGCGTAGTCGACCAGGGTCACCGAGCCGGGATGAGCCGATCCGATGGCGTCCAGGCAGGTCCGTAGCGCGGCCGGATCAGTGAGGCGGGACAGCGGTTCGGGGGCGGCGGCCCTGACCATCTGAGGCACCTCGGCGCTGGCCTCCTTCGACGCAGCGTCGGACTGTGGCACTCCGCCGAGCGACGGTATCCGGGCGAGCTGGGCAAGCGTCTCCGGTCGGTAATCACTACCGGAGATAACGAAGCTGGGCGTCCCGGCAAACGCCGCGGTGGGCGCGGCGAGTGCGCCGGGGGCCGGCGCCTGGTCCGACGTCTCCTCGCGGTTAAGACCCGATCCCGACGCCGTCGTGGGCGCGTTCTGGGTGGCGAACTGGTTGGCCACCGCGATGCCGCCGATGACCGCCACGACCGCGGCCGCGGCCGCGGCCAGACCGGCCCAGGAGCCCCGCCACCTTCCCCGTGCGGATTCTCGCGCCCGACCGGTGCCTCGCGCCCGAGCCGCGTCGAGCGAGACCACCGCCGGGATCCCGTCGCGAGTCCCGTCGCGGGTCCCGTGGCGGGTCCCGTGGCGGGTCCCGTCGCGGCGCTTGGCACCCGACATAGCGGCGACCGCTCGCAGCGAGTCGTTGACGCGCGCGACGACGTCGGCGGGCATGGGCGTCGCCGTTGATGCGGCCCGTAACTCATCTCGCACCAACGCGTCGGCTCGGACCAGCGCCGCATGGGCGGTGGCCCACCCCGCATCGCTGGCCACGAGATGCGCGACCTCCGCCGCGTCCGCACGGTCGAGGACATCGGCGGTGAAGTCGGCCAGCCGGTCGAGATCCACCGCAACAGAGTCCGCCGCACCGGACGCCCCAGTACCGAACTCCCGACTCACACCGCACCTCCCCGCTCCGCTCGATCCTGTTCCAATGGTCCCGCTCCTGATGATCCGACGTCCCCGGCCGTCTGTCGGTTCCCGTGACGTGGGTCATCTGGCGCGTGGCCGCCGGGTCGGGCGTCGAGGCGGAGGTGTCCCAGCAGTACGGCGAGGCGCGCGCGACCCCGCGCGCAGCGACTCTTCACTGTGCCTTCGGCGACGCCGAGCATGGCGGCGATCTCCGCGACGGAGTATCCCTGCATGTCCAGCAGAACCAGCGCGACCCGCTGCTCCGGCGGCAGTTGCGCGAGTGCCGCCCGGACGGTCAGCGCGGTGTCTGAGTCGTACGGGGAATCAGCACCGCGGCCAGCCAGCACGCCGCTGTCGCTCTCGGGCAGTGGAACGGTCGGTCGGGCCTGGCGTCTACGGGCGCGGTCGAGGCAAGCGTTGACAACGATACGGTGCAGCCAGGTCGTGACAGCCGATTCGCCCCGGAAGCGGTCGGCCGACCGGAACGCCGACACCAAGGCGTCCTGGACGGCGTCCGCCGCGTCCTCGCGGTCGCCGAGAGTACGCAGCGCGACCGCCCACAACCGGTCACGGTGCCGGCGTACCAGCTCGCCGAAGGCATCGGAATCCCCATCGACGTGGGCGCGCAGCAGCGCGGCGTCGTTGAGGTGGGCTTGCGCACCGCTCACGGCCAGACCCTATCGGGCGGGCGCACCCATGCGCTGGCCGTCACCGACCGCGAGTCACGGCGCGAGTCACGGCGCGAGGACGGTGATTTCGTTGACTGATAGGACGAACTTGCCGTCGTTGTCCGCCGGCAGCTTGGTGATCCACACGAGCAGGTACTGCACCTGCTGCTGCACATCGGGTACGGGGAAGACCATCACGGTGCCACTGTGATCATCCAGCGGCTGCCCGATGGCCGTGTACGCGCTGGCTACGGTGGCGTCGCCGGCAGTCGTGTCCCCGGGATCGCTGCTGCCAGTGCGAAGGGCTACCGAC
>Ga0209889_1000063_pt1 | contig 20101 bp, 18 predicted proteins | sample GWRWN1_0_10_FD_187233 | JGI IMG/M metagenome (GOLD analysis project Ga0209889, IMG submission 187233) | Riverbed sediment microbial communities from areas with no vegetation in Columbia River, Washington, USA - GW-RW N1_0_10 (SPAdes)... | ecosystem: Environmental > Aquatic > Freshwater > River >... | reverse complement strand
CGTCTCGATTACCAGCCAAACGGTCGCGACATCGTGACTGTCCGTCTCTCGGCGTTCCGCGCACATACCGACTCGAGCTTCATCGCCCCGATGCCGATGGCCGCGGAAAGCGCGGGCTCCGACGTGACGGCACGCGACACGGCGGCGCTCGTGACCTGGTCACGAGCCATTCGGGCTTCAAGCATGCACCAGGCGCGCGTGCAGGTCGCCTTTAACGACGCGCCGATCAAAGCGAAATCGCAGGCACCCACGGTCGCCATTGGAGGCGTCGGCACGTTCGGGCGCAACAGCAGGGTGCCGATCGACATCGACCAGCACCGTCGGTCGGACGTACCAGCCCTCGTCGACGCCGCCGGTCAAGATCCTGGCGCCCTCGTTCGGAGCCAACTCCAGATACCCGCGCACCTTCTCGAACTGTTCCTCCGACGCAAGAGGCCCGATCTCGGTATTGGGATCGTGCGGCTCGCCCATTTGCATGGCCTCAGCGGCTGCCACGAAGCGCGCCAGAAAGTCGTCGTAAAGCGGCCGCTCGACGAGAAGGCGAGAACCAGCGAGGCAGACCTGACCAGCGTTGGTGAAGATCGCCTTGATCGACCAATCGACGGAGCCGTCCAGGTCGGCGTCGGCGAACACCAGGTTCGCTCCCTTGCCACCCATCTCAAAGCTCACACGCTTGAGAGAGGCCGCGCCCGCCGCGAGAATCGCCCGTCCGGTGTTCGACTCTCCGGTGAACGTGATGAGGTCGACGCCATCGTGTCGGGTTAGTGCCTCGCCGGCCTCGAGCGGTCCGAAGCCCTGCACCACGTTCAAGACACCCGGCGGGAGGCCCGCCTCCACCGCGAGTTCGGCGAGTCGCAGCGCCGAAGCCGGCGACTGCTCAGCGGGTTTAAGCACCACGGTATTGCCGAATGCGAGGGCGGGTGCAACCTTCCACGTCTCGAGCATGAGGGGGAAGTTCCACGGCGCGATCGCTCCTGTTACGCCGACCGGTTCATAACGCGTGTAGACGTGGTGGCCGGTCGTCGTCGGTATCGACTCGTCCTCTGCGAGTCTCGCGTAGTCCGCAAAGAACCGGAAGTTGTAGGCGGCGCGAGGGATGTCCTTGCCTCGAGATTGGCCGATTGGCTTGCCCATGTCGGTCGTGTCGAGGCGGGCCAGTTCATCGGCGTTGGTGTCGATGAGATCGGCGAGCCGGTGCAGCAGGGCGCCGCGTTCGTCTGCGGCCAGTCGAGGCCACGGCCCGCTGTCGAAGGCCCGTCGCGCCGCGCGTACGGCGCGATCGACCTCAGCCGGCCCGCCCCGCGCAACCGTCGCCCACGGCGCCTGTGTCGCCGGGTCGACATCGTCGAAGACCGCTCCGTCTGCGGATGGGACCGGCTCGTTGTCGATGAGGTGCAAGAGCTTGGTCATCCAGGATCCTCCCCGTCCGGTCGACGGTCGGCCAGGACCTCGCCGGCGGCCATGAACTCTTCCCGTGCGAACTCGTGGATCCACACCCGGATCGACGGGAGCGGCGCATCGATCGAGCGCTGCACCGCCGCGGTGATCGCCTCCATCAGTGCTCGCTTCTGTTGCTCGGTCCGGCCCCGAGCGAGATGGACCTCGATCAGCGGCATGAGCGCCCCCTTGTTCCAGTTAGTCGACCCCGCGTATGCCGACGTGGCCAAGACGGGCGAAGCTCGCATCGACATGTCGGCCGGGCGCGAGGGGGACAGCGTCCGTGAGGCCGCCCGCAAGGACGACCCAGCCTGCTTCGAGTTGCTTGCCTCTTAGCGCGAGGGCGTTCGCCAGCAGAGCGACGGCCTCGGCGGGATGGCCGAGGATGGCGGCGCCGGTGGCAGTCGCGACCAATTCGCCGTCCACCTCCAGGAGACATCCCTCGAGGCGAAGGTCGAAGTCAGCCGTGACGCGCCGCGACCCCAGCGTGAAGCGTGCCGCCGACGCGTTGTCGGCCACCACGTCGGGCAGAGTGAACCGAAAGTCTGCGTAGCGGCTGTCGATCACCTCGAGGCCACAACACACAGACGCGGTCGCGTCGAGGACCGCCTGGGCAGTGACCCCGGGGCCGGCAAGGTCGCGGCCGAGCACGATGACGATCTCCGGCTCGGCACGGGGATGGATGAGCTCACCGACCGCGAGCGGCGTCTCCAGCGGAACCACCATCCTGTCGGTGAGCCACGCGTAGATCGGCTGGTACACGCCCATCGACGTCTGCTTGGCGCGAGACGTCAGTCCCAGCTTCGCCCCCACAAGGTGCTCCCCGGTCGCGATTCGCCTCACCAACAGCTCGTCCTGGATGCGGTAAGCGTCGTCGAGCGTCAGCCTGGGGTCGGCGTCGGTGATCGGGGCCACGGCTTCACGCCGCGCCTCCGCCTCGAGCAGGTACTCCACCCACTTGCCGATGTCGCTCATCGGCTCACCACGGACTCAGCGCCGCGTACCTCATCGGCGAGCTCCAAGGCGATCCCGATGAGTTGATCCTCCTGGCCACCCACCAGCTTGCGTTCGCCCGCACGCGCCAGGATCTCGGCACCGGAGACCCCGTACCGTTCGGCCGCTCGGTACGCATGCTTCAGGAAACTCGAGTACACCCCCGCATAACCCATCACGAGCGACATCCTGTCCAGCACGCACTCGCCGTCCATCACCGGCCTCACGCTGTCCTCCGCGGCGTCGAAGAGCGCAAAGACATCGATGCCGGTCCGGATCCCGAGGCGATCGCAAACGGCGACGAGCGCTTCGCACGGCGTATTGCCGGCACCCGCACCGAAGCGACGGGTGGACCCATCGATCTGGACGGCACCGGCGCGGACCGCGAGCAGGGAGTTCGCGACGCCGAGCGCGAGATTCTCGTGCCCATGGAAGCCAACCTGCGCGTCGCCACCGAGCTCCGCGACGACCGCCGCGACCCGCTCCGCAACCTCGTCGAGGATCAAGGCGCCTGCGGAGTCGACGATGTATGCGCATTGGCAGCCGGCGTCGACCATGATTCGCGCCTGACGGGCGAGCACATCGGGCGTCTGGGTATGGGCCATCATCAGGAAGCCGACCGTCTCGAGGCCCAACTCCCTCGCGACTCCGAAGTGTTGGATCGAGATGTCCGCCTCGGTGCAGTGCGTGGCGATTCTGACGATCGAAGCGCCGAGGTCCGTCACGGCCCGGATGTCGTCCGTTGTCCCCACACCCGGGAGAAGCAAAGTCGCGATCTTGGAATGAGTAGCGGTCTCGACCGCGGTGCGCACGAGATCTCGCTCGTCGGTGCTGCTGAGGCCGTACGTGAATGACGACCCGCCGAGGCCGTCGCCATGGGACACCTCGATGACCGGCATACCCGCGTCGTCGAGCGCCCGAACCACGCGACGGACGTCCTCGGTGCTGAAGCGATGCCGCTTGGCGTGTGATCCGTCACGCAGGCACGAGTCGGTGATGCGAATATCGAGCCCGTTCGAGAAGGTCATGCTGCCGCTCCCATGAGTCGACTCGCCAGTTCCTCACCGACCCGCGTCGCCGCCGCGGTCATGATGTCGAGGTTTCCCGAGTACGGAGCGAGGAAGTCGCCCGCGCCTTCCACCTCGAGGAAGACGGCGACCCTGGCCCGGCCGTCCGGCAGCGGGTCGAACTGCGGCTCGGAGGTCGCCCGGTATCCGGGGACGTACGACTGAACCTCGGCGACCATGTCCGCGATCGATTCGACCACGCGCGCCTGATCGGCCTCGGCGCCGATCGCGCAGAAGACGGTGTCACGCATGATGATCGGCGGATCGGCGGGATTGAGGATGATGATCGCCTTGCCACGCTGGCTGCCCCCGAGCACCTCCACGCCCAGCGCGGTCGTCTTGGTGAACTCGTCGATGTTGGCCCGGGTCCCGGGGCCCGCCGACGCCGAGGCGACTGTGGCGACGATCTCCCCGTACTCCACGGACGCGACGCGGGAGACCGCATGCACGATCGGAATCGTCGCCTGGCCCCCGCAGGTAATCAGGTTCACGTTCTCTTCGGCGAGGTGCTCCTGAAGGTTCACTGGTGGAACGACGTAGGGTCCGACCGCCGCCGGTGTCAGGTCCACGACTCGGATTCCGGCCTCGCGGTAACGCGGGGCGTTCTCCCGATGGATCTTCGCCGACGTCGCTTCGAAGACCAGGTCGGGCAGGTCCGGCCGCTCCAACAGCCAGTCGATGCCGTCGGCCGACGTCTCGAGCCCTTGACGCGCCGCCCTGTGCAGCCCGTCGCTGTCGGGGTCGATTCCAACCATGTACCTCGGCTCGACCGATGCCGAACGCAAGAGCTTGGCCAGGAGATCCGTCCCGATGTTTCCCGAGCCGACGATCGCGGCCGTGGCCTTCTTCATCGTGCTCGCCTTTCTCGCGCGCGGGGGGGTTTGCATGTCTCGCCGTCGAGCATGCGCGAGCGGGCCGGATTCTCGCCAGGGAAGCGTTCCGTTCAGCGACACACACCCGGAATCAACGGAACGCCACCTCGACGCTGCCGAGCACGTCGAACTCCGCGCGAATGGCGTCGCCGGCCTCGACGTCGACCGCTCGGGCGCACGCCCCCGGCATCACCACGTGTCCTGCCTCGAGCCGGGCGCCAAACCCGGCCAGCTTGTTGGCGAGCCACGCGACCGCGGTCGCGGGGTTGCCCAGTACCGCGCCCGAGACGCCCGTCTCCACGATCTCCCCGCGCCGGCGGAGGACGCCTCCCAGTATCCGTACATCCACAGTCGCCAGCGGCGTCGGATTGCCGCCGAGCACTACGCGGGCCGACGATGCGTTGTCGGCAATCGTGTCGGCGAGCGTGATACGCCAGTCGCGCACGCGACTGTCGATCACCTCGATCGCAGGCAAGATGAAAGCTGTCTTCCGTAACACATCGGCGACCGTGACCCCCGGACCTGCGATCGCGTCCCCGAGAACGAACGCGACCTCCATCTCGACCCGGGGATGACAGAACGCCGTCGCATCGAGCGAGTCGCCTTCCGTGACGAACATGTCGTCGAAGAGGTGCCCGTAGTCGGGCTCGTCGACGCCGAGCATCTGCTGCATCGCCCGCGACGTGAGGCCGACCTTGTGGCCGCGAACCGCACCGCCGGCGCCGATACGGGTCCGCGCGTTGATGAGCTGTATGGAATAGGCGTCGGAGGGGTCGAGTCCGGGCCACGTCTCGGTAGGGGGCTCGATCGGCACCCGCTCCCGTTCGGCCGCCGCCAAGGCGTCTGCAGCAGCCTGTTGCTCGTCGTGACCGATCACCTGACGCTCCGGGGTCGACGGTGGCGATTGACACGATCCTCGGGTCGTGCCGAGAATCGGGCGTGCGTTCCGATCAGCGGAATGAGCCGAGCGTGCTGGGCAAAGCCTTCCGGGTGCTCGACTCCTTTGGTCCGGAGACCGGCACGCTGAGCCTCGGGGAGATCGCGCGCCGAGCCGCCCTGCCGAAGTCGACTGTGCATCGCATCGCGGGCCAACTCACCCAGTGGGGTGTCCTCGAGCGCACCGAGGGGGGGTTCAGGCTCGGCATGCGGCTCTTCGAATGGGGGAGTCTCGTGCCTCATCAGCGCGAGCTGCGGGAGGCGGCCGTCCCGTTCATGGAGGATCTGTACGAGTCCACGCACGAGACGGTGCATCTGGGGATGCTGGACGGCCTCGAGGTGATCTACGTCGCCAAGATTGCCGGCCACCGCGGGGTGTCGGTGCCCACGTCGGTCGGGCGACGCATGCCCGCGTATTGCACCGGCCTCGGCAAGGCCATCCTCGCGTTCTCCGACCCGGAACTCACGGACCGTGTGATCAGCTCTGGCCTCCATCCGCGCACCGCCTACACGATTGTCGTGTCCGAAGTGCTGCGCCGCGAGTTGGCTCGCGTGCAGACCCGGGGCATTGCCTACGATCGCGAGGAGTCGGTGCTCGGAGTGGCATGTGCCGCCGCACCGATCCGGGGCCAGGACGGGACCGCGATCGCGGCGCTCTCGGTGACCGGGCCGACGATTCGCGTCGAACCCGAACGGTTGGGTCCGGCCGTGCGTACTGCCGCCCTGGGCCTTACGCGGGTCCTCCGCGCAGCACCGGCGGCCTAGCTTACGAACGCCCATCTCCCCCCGGCTCCATCGACTCTCGGCCAGCACGCAACGTATCCGCCGTGGATTCCGTTGGGAAGGGCGGTTTCCCCGCCACCAAGGGATCAACCTCCGGCACCGAGCAGTCGCCGGGCCGCATCGGTTACGCGCGGGTCTCCGTCGGACCGCCGACGATAAGGTTGGGGTGTGGCGAAGGTTACGAGCCTGGCTTCTCGTCGTGCGGGCGCGCGGGCGGGCAACCGCTTGTCGGGCGTCGAGCCTTTGACGATCCCTGACAAGCGGCGGTCCCGCGTCGCGGTTCACGCGCGGCTTCGACAGCTGATCCTCGACGGGACACTCCCACCCGGCAGCGTGCTCTCACAGCTACAGCTGTCCCGGGCCCTCGGCGTCAGCCGTACGCCGCTGCGCGAGGCACTGCGCATGCTGCAAGAGGAGGGGCTGGTCGACGCCGAGCCAAATCAACGAGCGCGCGTCAAGGGATTCGATTCGAGCGACCTCGAATCCGTCTACTCAACCCGCATCCTTCTCGAGTCGTTCGGCGTGGCACTCACGATTCCCACGCTGGTGCCCGAAGACATCGAGAGTGCGGAGAAGGCGTTGGCCAGAATGCGCACCGCCACTCGGCACGAGGACTTCGCGGAGTGGCGGCGCGCCCATCGCGAGTTCCACCTCGTGCTGGTGCGGGGCGCCGGCGATCAGCTGATCCAGCTCATAGATGCCCAGGCGGAGAGAGCCGAGCGGTACCTGCGCTTCTACCAGCTTCGTGACACTCGCGCCTGGTGGAGCCGTGACACCGAGGCAGAACATCGTGACCTGCTGCAGGCGATCACCCAAGGCCAGTTGGGTAGTCGGGACGGTGTCGCAGCGATCGGGCGCCATCTGGCGCGGACCGCGCTCTGGGTGATCGCCGAAGCCGAGCCCGAACGCGACCCTCTCCCGATCCGGGTCGCACTTCAGATGGCTCTCGCTGCTGCCACGAGTGATCGAGGGGCGTGGTCAAGGGGATCCGCGGCCGACACAAGCCTCGGTGAGAAGGTCGTTCGCCAACAGTTGGAGGACAGCGATCGTCTCCGCCTTCCCAAGTAGCTAGTGGGGCGCGCGCACACTCGTTCGGTCTCGTCGTGATCGAGCAGCGTTCTCAAACGCTCCTCGCATCGGGATTGGAGGTGGGCAACGCGCTCTCGACGACGGCCGGACCATCAGGTTCGGTTCGAACGGGGTTGCTGAGGCGCCCGAGGGTCTCGATCTCCACGGTGACGACATCGCCGAGCCGCAAGAACTCGCCGCGGGAGGCCCCAACCCCTGCAGGCGTCCCGGTTGTGATCACGTCTCCGGGCTCGAGCGTGACCAGGGCGCTGGCGGCAGCGATCAACTGCCAGATGTCCACGATCAGGTCGCTGGTCCGCGCATCTTGTTTCAACTCACCGTTGACCCACACGCGCAGCCGCAGGTCGTGAGGGTCAGCCACGAGCCACGACGGAGTGACACCTGGGCCAATGGGAAGAAACGTGTCGCGACCCTTCGACTTCAGCCAGTCCCACTCGAAGGGAGGGGCGGGATATGACGCTCGTCGGTGTAGCCCTCGGGCCGAGACATCGTTGCAGATGGTGTATCCAGCGACATATGCCGAGGCAGTATCGACCGATACATTCCGGGCGGGCTTGCCTATCACGACTGCGAGCTCACCCTCCCAATCGACCATTGCGTGGTCATCGATAGGGATCTTGATCGGATCGCCAGGTCCCACGATCGCTGTGGCCGGCAGGAGGAAGAAGAATGGATCATCGAGCACCCCTTGGTCCACGGTTCCACCCATCTCGCGCAGGTGCGACCAGTAGTTCGCTCCCGCACACAGGATCTTCTTCGGATATCGAAGTGGAGCCAGAATTCTCGCCGTCGGAATCGGTTCGTGAAGATCAGGATCGTGGTCCTCCAGAATCGCCGAGACCTCAGGCCAGTGCTCGATGGCCGGCATCAATCCTTGATATTCGGACAGCGATGGCACGCCGCAGACCGCGTTGTCGGCGCGCAGGATCCCAACGTGCTCTTTGGGGTCGTCGCCGATGCCGTAGGTGACCAGGCTCCACGGACTCGTCATCGCAGGATCCGTCTTCATCACTCGATGAAGTCCGCAGGAGGTTCCGGGCCCCATAGGGCGATCGGTGACACATCGACCGGGTGCCGCTCCATCTCCCGTGATTGGTCGAACAGGTCTCCATCCGCAAAGTGCTCGTGCTTGCGTCCCCAAGGATCGAACCAGTAATCGAAGACCTGGCTTCCCAACAGGTGACGACCGACGCCGAAGGAGTGCTCCCACTCGTGGTCACGCAGCCAATCGTGCGAGGTCTCCACCGCGTCGTAGTCCTGGGTCTCGAACGCGCAGTGATGGAACTCGGGCTTCTGGCTCTCGAAGACAACGATCGTGTGATGGTCCACGGGCTCGCTCCCCCGATCGAGCCGAAGAAATGCGGCTACCTCGTGGTCCTCGGGCCCAACCGTGAGCACATCGGTCGTTTTCAGGCCGAACCTGTCTGAGTACCAGCCGATCGAGCGCGGCAGACTGTTCACCTTGATGCCGATGTGACCGAGCCGCTTGATCTCCGCAGGCCCGACCGCCGGCCGCTGCGTCTCGTTGATCCGACGCTTCTCGTCCGCATAGTTGAAGACGAGAGGGGGTCGCATACCGTCCGGCTCTATGCGTTCAGCTCCGTGAACGATGTCGACGCGATACCCATCGGGATCTGTGAGGGTAGTGACCAAGCCGCCTCCCGGCTCGGGACACTCGCGAACCTCCGAGCCGTCGTCGCCCGCGAACGCGCGAACGTCATCCTCCGTTTCGGCCTCCAAGCCGAATCCGACGAACTCGGGAGGCCCCTGTTCCAGCACGTAGACGTGGTGCTGGGGTCCAGCGCCGCAAAGATATGCGGCACCATTTGTAGAGGAGCTCGCAGTGAGGCCGAAGTCGTTGAGAAACCGGAGTGCCAGGTCCATGTCAGGCGCACGGAAACGGACGAAGGCGATGTCTTTCAATCCGCTCATTCGAATCACCGATTCCTTTCGTCACGGCCGTCCGGCTTGACCGCCAGGGGCCCGCGTGGAATTCAGTCCACGGTGAGCACGACCCGACCGACGTTCATGCCTGCCTCTACTCGACGATGCGCTTCAGCGACTTGGTGGAGTGGAAAGACTTCATCTACGACGGGTCGGAGGCCCGATTCGATCTGGGACCAGCACCGCTCGGTGCTCTCGCGATTTGCGGTTCGGACACCAATGATGGTCTGGTTTCTCTCGTAGAAAGTTCGAGCGTTGAACGCGGCGCGCTCTCCGAACTTGGCGCCCGATGTGACTACGCGCCCTCGATTTGCAACGGATTCGATGGTCTGTTCCCATAAATGAGGGTCGCCGATGTTGATGATCGCAACGTCGGCGCCGTGCGCGTCGGTGGCGTCCTTGACGGCTGTGGAGAAGTCATCCTGCTCCGGATCGAGGACAGCTTCTGCGCCGAGCTCCGCCAGCCGGTCACGCTTCCAGGCTTGCCGAGAGGCTGCGATCACGCGGCACCCGCGGTGCTGAGCGGCGCGCAAAGCCATCGAACCGGAGGCCGACGCCGCCGCCTGGATGAGGACCCAGTCTCCTTCCTTGGCGTCTGCGAGGTCGAGCTGATGTTGCGCAAGTGGCCCGTTCACGATCATCGCCGATGCCTCGATGTGGCTCATCTCGGGTGGTAGGTGTCGAAGGTTCTCGACCGGGACCGCCGAGTACTGGGCATATGCGCCCGGCGTCGTCACTCCGATGACACCGAGCTCGAGGCAAGCCTCCTCGCGTCCGGCGCGGCAGTTGGCACAGCTCCCGCACGTGATCCGATTCGAAACGACGACCTGATCACCCACGCGGAACGCAGATTCGGAGTCGGGGCCGAGCGCCGCGATCGTCCCGGCGTGCTCGGAGCCCAACACATGAGGGAAGGAATAACGGGCGAAGGCAACTTGGCCCATGCGGTTCGAGACGTCGAGGAATCCGTTGACCGACACCGCCTTGACCTTCACCAGCGCTTCGCCACTTGCAGGCTCGGGGACGGGGATGTCGGCAGGCTGAAGGACGTCCGGACCACCATGCTCGTGGATGACGATTGCTTGCATCGTTCCTCTACCTTCAATCGGCCTTGTCTCGAACAGGCCACTCCTCCCATCGAGGGTGTCGCATCCGGGCGAGGTGAGTCGTGCTGCTTCTCGTGGCGCTCGGTCCTCTCGTCGGCCAAACTGTACACACATTGTTGATCCGCTGCCTGGTACGGTTCCCACTGGGGCGCGTGCCACCGCCGGACACTGGGGCTCGCCGGGCCCGCGGCCGGGGGCGGCAAAATGGACGTCACATGAGCGCTGTTCCGGAGCAACCTGCCCGCGAAGAAGGCAACGCCGTGAACGCTGATCTCGCACGCCGCGTGCGAATCGCGGGGCGGGCACTCGCCCGGGCAGGGCTGGTCAACGCCTACGGCCACTGCAGTGCCAGGATCGACAGCGACCGCTTCATCGTGTCTCCATCCCGGCCGCTCGGGCTCTTGGAGCGCCAGGAGCCCTGCATCGAGGTCGCGACAGACCGACCGTTGCCGCGTGAGGCTGCGGGCGAGGTGCGGATCCACCAGGCGATCTACCGCGGGCGCCCGGACGTGGGTGGAATCTGCCGTGTGCAGCCACCGAGCACAATGACTCTCTCGATTGCCCGGATCACCCCACGGGCGCGGCATGGGGCCTCGAGTTACTTCGCGCCTCGGCCGGCGTTCTGGGACGACCCGGCACTCGTGCGCGACGACGCCGCGGCAGCGGGAGTCGCCGAGGCGCTCCGAGACCGCCCGGCGATCGTCCTCCGTGGGAACGGTGCCGTGACGGTGGGCGCAACGATCGAAGAAGCCACGGTGTTGTGCTGGTACCTCGAGGATTCGGCCCGGGTCGAGCTCGACCTACGCAAGATCGTGAACTCCAGCGTCTCGCTGACCGAGCTCTCCGAGGCGGAGGCAGCGCGCCGAGCCACGTGGGAGGGCGCGATTCTCGAGCGGATGTGGGCCTACCTTACGCAGGGCGACCCTGAACTCGAGGCGACCGCTTAGGGCTCAACGGGACCCCAGAGCGGTGTGGGCGCGGCATGCGATCCGGGGAATCCTCCCGCACGGGCGGAGCATCCGGGCTGCGCTCATCGGTCACGAGGCCCGACGTCGCCCAAGATGTCGGGTACACCTCCAACGCCCAGCCACAGCACCTGGGGGTTCAGCTGCCGCGTCCCGTTGACCCGCGCGAACTGGATACACTATCGTCGTTCAAGAGGCACGCCGCGGGGCGCGAGCGCGCCGGACCTTGCGAACCATTCCGACGACGTGGGGGGTTACGCCGAAGATGGTCGACGTTGCAGGGTTGCCGCAGGACGCGAAGTACGAGGAGACCGAGCTGGTCTCGAGTGAGCGCTACACGTCGCGGGAGTGGCTGGCGCTCGAGTACGAACGCCTGTGGCCGCGTGTCTGGCAGATGGCCGGTCGCGAAGAGGACATCCCCGAGGTCGGGGACTACCTCGAGTACACGATCGGGGATCAGTCGATCCTGTTGGTGCGAGCGACGGACGGCACGATCAAGGCATTTCACAACTCGTGCATGCACCGTGGGACCCTGCTGGTCGACGGCCAAGGAAACATCAACGAGCTGCCGTGCTCACCGGGCAACGAAGGCAAGCTCCAGTGCACTTTCCACGGGTGGGCCTACAACCTCGACGGTTCGATCCACTTCGTGCCCGGCCGGTCAGACTTCGCGCCCGGTTGTCTGGAGAACGAGGAGATCCATCTCCGCCCGGTGCAAGTCGACACCTGGGGCGGCTTCATATACATCAATATGGACCCGGATGCCGAGCCTCTGCTCGACTGGCTGGGGCCCATTCCCGAGGGGCTGGCGCGGTTCCGGCTGGAGGAGATGCGCACGGTCCAGCACCTGACGGTGATCGTGCCCGCCAACTGGAAGTTGGCCGTCGAGCAGTTCAACGAGTCGTACCACGCCTGGGCGACCCACATCGTGGATCTCAACGCCGTGGGCGCACCGGCGACCGGCCCTGGTGGCCGACAGGCCGGCCAAGAAGGGGCCGGCCGCGGCGGTGGCGTGCCCCCCGCAGCAATCATGAACATGTTCGCGTACGAGCACTTCGACCGGCACACGCTCTTCTACCAGCTGGCCTGGGAGAACACAGCGGGCCTGCCACCGGCGCCGTTGCGCGTCCTCGGTCCCGATCCCCGGGGGTTCATCCGCCAAGCGTTGGCGTACATGGCGCACAACCGCCGAGTCGCACCCTACGAGGTGGAGTACTTCGAGAGCCTGAGCGACGGCGACCTACCCCTGGACATGAAGGGTCCGGACTTCCTGGTGTGGCTCCGGCGACAGGCCTGCGACGCGCAGGGCCTGGACCTCTCCCACATCCCCGATCACGAGATGTTCGGGTTCCCCTACGAGTACCTGCACTTCCCGAACATGACGGGGCCCGTCGCGGGCAACAGCTACCTGAACCTGCGAATCCGGCCGAATGGGATGGACCCCGATTCGTGCGTCTTCGAGATCAGGTCGCTCTTCCTCTATGGGGAGGGCAAGGCGCCCACGCCCGAGCGCGAGTTCATCGCCGATTGGCAGAGCTCGCGGGACCGCATACCGGTTGAGTTCCTCCAGGACTTCACCATGTACCGGCGCATCCAGCAGGGCATGCACCAGCGCTCGTTCCCGGGGAGCCGGCTCAACCGCCAAGAGGACAATGATCGCTTCTACGAGCGCGTCGTCGACAGCTATCTGAATGGCAAGCGGCAGGATGGGGGATGAAGCGATGAGCGAGCCAGCGACGAACGAGGGCGCAGCGCCCATTGTGCGCGAGGTCGAGGGCCGGACTCTTCCCGTTCCGGGCGTGTGGACGATCGACGCCGGGCACTCGATCCTGGCGTTCGAGTGCGGGCACATGGCACTCACGCATCTGCGTGGCTGGTTCACCTCGTTCTCGGGCGACTTCCACATCGCCGAGATACCGGAAGAGTCCAGAGTCGAGGTCACCATCGACGCGGACAGCATCCAGATGCCGAACCCGGCGGCCGTGGCGGGGCTGAAGGGGGAGAACTTCTTGGAGGTCGACAAGTTCAAGACGTTGCAGTTCGTGAGCACACGGGCACGGCACATCGACGGGAGCCTGTGGCAGGTCACTGGCGATCTGACCATCAAGGACACCACCCATGAGGTTGTTCTCGATGCCGACTTCGGCGGGGCCGTCACACTGCCGCCACAGGTCGGCGGGGCGACCAAGCTGGGATTCGAAGCCACGACCAACTTCGATCGACGGGATTTCGGGCTCGATTGGAACGTACCCCTCCCGGGCGGTCGGTTGCTCGTCGGTAATCGTGTCGAACTCCGTCTGGATGTGGAGGCCGTCTTGGCGTGACCCCGTTGTCGAAAAGACCTTCACGATTGGCAGATCGGATCGGCTAATACGCCGACATTTTCTTATACATATTGGGGGGGCGAAGATGAGGAAGGCGAGACGAACCAACCGGTCGACGTCGGCTGGCATCGTTCTGATGACCGTGATCATGCTCGCGGCGGCCGCATGCGGCGATGACGACGACTCCGCGCAGAGCGACGCGGAGGGTCAGACGCCCACGAGCGAAGCGCCCACGGGCGAGCCGATCAAGGTGATGACGATCGGTACCCTCGGCACGGCTGAAGGAGCGACGACGTCCATCGAGCAGGTGGGGGTGGCCTACGAGGGGTGGATCAACAGCAGGGGCGGCCTCGATGGTCGTCCGCTCGAGGTGATCTTCTGCAACGACCAGGACGACCCCAACGGCGCTGCGGAGTGTGGGCGCGAGGCCGTCGAGAAGCAGGTCGTCGCGGTCGTAGGTGGCTACAGCCTGCAAGGCGGTGACGACGTTCTGGCGATCCTGGAGGGCGCGAACATCCCGTGGCTCGGCTTGGGGATGTTCGGCTTCGGCGCGCAGACGAGTCCGATGTCATTCCCGACGATCGGCGGTTCCACCACCGAGTGGGTGGCGATCGGTCAGGAAGCCGGGACGCAAGGGTGCAAGGTGGCCGGTCAGATGCGCTGGGATGCCCCCAGTGGGCTGGTCAGCTCGGACTGGTTCCGCCACGGCCTCGAAACCGAGGGCGGAGAGGTGGGGCCGGTCGCGCCGGTCGGCTTCACTGCTACCGACATGGCTCCCGCCGTGGCCGTTGCCACCGATGGCGTCGACTGCGTGTCGTTCGGCATGTCTCCCGAGCAGGGGCCCCTGGTGGTCCAGGCGATCCAGCAGGCCGGGATCACCGACGTGACCCTCGCCTTCTATCCAGACGCCGTCACGGAGCAGGCCGTCGAAGAGACCGGTGGCGCCGAGTCCCCGGCGGAGGGCGGCATCTCGGCTTCGTGGTTCCCCGTGGCTCACGATCCGATCTGGGACGAGGCCAAGGCTGCAGTGGAGGAGTTCGCATCGGATCCCGACGTGGTCCACTTCACGGACAACTTCAACTTCCAGCTCACCTGGGTGGCGTACAAGACTTTCGAGTCGGTCATCAACGGGCTGGAGACGACCGAGGGGCTCGACGGGGCGACGCTGGTCGCGGCGTTGAACGAGGCACAAAACGTCGACACGGGCGGGTTCACGCCACCGCTGCAGTGGCAGACCCCGGTCGTCCAGGACGACTTCGCCTACAGCCGGATCTTCAACCCCAACGTCGTGTTGCTCACCATCAAAGACGGCCAGTACGCACACAACGGGGACGGAGAGTTCGTCGATGTGACGGATCTGATGCTCTCCTACGAGGAGACGCCAGGGCTCCTCGAAGGTGTCTCGTGATGCTCTCGTACGAGGAGACACCGGGTCTCCTCGTAGGTCGGGGCCGCCCGCCCCACGGCGAAGGGGGCGGCCCGCCCGACTAATCCACGGTGAGGGGCATTGCGCTCTGAACGGAACGAGAGGCGATGGGGACGGGCCTAGGCGAGAGCGCCCAGGTTCGTTCCCGTTGCGCCCCCGAATGGAGGGGTGATGACGGCGAGCCTGGACGGAACGCTCCGACGGACCGGGGGCCGCTTCGACGTGCACTTCGAACGGCATTTCGACGCGTCGCCGGAGCGGCTGTGGGCGGCGGTGACCGAGCCCGGGTTGCTCGAGGGATGGCTCGGCGGCCCGGTCGACGAGCTCGAGCTCGTCGAGGGTGGCAACGTCGTCATCCAGATCCACCCCAAGGGACCCGCCACCGTGTACGGAAAGGTCATCCGCGTCGAGCCGCTCGAGGTGCTCGAGCTGACCTGGGACGTGCCGGCGTGGCGGAACGTGCCCGACTTCTTCGGCACCACCATGCGCTGGGAGGTCCGCCCCGACGGCGACGGGTCCAAGCTGCTCCTCACCCACTCACTGCCGTCCGATGTGTCATGGCACGTGCACGCCATGCTCGGCGCGTGGCACCTCCACCTCGACGCGCTCCCGGCGACGCTCGCGGGCGAGCCGATCCCACGCTTCGAGGAGACGGACTTCTTCGGCATGCGCGACAAGTACGCAGAGCTCGTCGGGCCGGTGGAATAGGGAACCGGTGGGCGCGATCAAGGTGGCGGGACCAGCGTTGCCCACCCCTTGTGCGCATTGGCGCCCCGGTTGAAGCGTGCGCTCCGGAGCCTCGAGGCGGGCTGACACGGCGACGAGGTCGCGGGAGGGTCCGTCGTGGATGACGTGATCCGCTTCGCAGTGTTGGGCTTGGGCCTGGGCGGGATGTATTCGTTGGCGGCCCTGGGGATCGTGGTGATCTACCGCGGGTCTGGAGTCATCAACTTTGCTCAGGGGGCGATGGCAACCGCTGCCGCCTTCATGGCCTGGGAGCTCCAGGAGAACGCGGGTTGGCCGTTCCTCGCAGCGTTCGTCGCCGGCGTGATGTTCGTGGCCGTTCTGGGGATGGCCACGCAGCTCCTCGTGATGTGGCCCCTGCAGCGCGCCTCGTCGCTGGCCCGGACCGTGGCGACCCTCGGCCTGCTCCTGATGGTGCAGTCCTTGTTGGGGCAACGCTACGGCAACGACGTCTGGCTGGTCGCGAGTGCCCTGCCGGACGACCTGCTCCGACTGTTCGGCGGAGACGTCGTGATCACCGAGGATCGCCTCTGGCTGCTCGCCATCGCGATCTTGGTGACGGCCACGTTGTGGGGCATCTACCGATGGACCAGCTTCGGGCGAGCGACCACGGCCGTCGCCGAGAACCAGCAGGTTGCCTCGTCCCTGGGCTGGTCGCCGAACTTCATCGCCACCGCCAACTGGGGGTTGGGCTGCGCGCTCGGTGGCGCGGCGGGAATCCTGATCACGCCGATCGTCGGCCTCAACGTCGGGGCGCTCACCGGCGTGGTGCTGGCTGCGCTCGCGGCGGCGCTCGTCGGCGGATTCCGCTCGTTGCCGCTCACGCTGGCCGCGGGGCTCCTCATTGGCATCGCAAGGAGTGAGTTGACGCGATTCTCGACGCGTCCTGGTCTCGCCGACAGCGTTCCCTTCATCGTCATCGTGGTAGTGCTCGTTATCAGCGGCCGCGCACTGCCGATCCGGAGCTATCTCTTCGAGCGTCTCCCGAAGATCGGCACGGGTCGCGTCCGCCCCGCGTTGGTCGTGCCCTTGGCGATCCTCACCACTGTGCTCATCACCCAGATCGGGTCGGTGACCTGGACGGCCGCGATCATCACCACCATGGCCTTGGCCATGATCTCGCTGTCCGCCGTGGTGGTCGTTGGATACGCCGGCCAGATCTCACTCGGGCAGTTCGCGCTCGCCGGCTTCGGAGCCTGGGTCGCTGGGCGGCTGGTTGCCACCACGAGCGTTCCGTTCGAGTTGGCTGTGGTGATCGGTGTGCTGGGCGGGGTGGCGATCGGATTGGTGTTCGGGCTCCCCGCCCTTCGAACCCGAGGGGTGAGGCTGGCCATCATCACTCTCGGCCTCGGGGCCACGCTGCACCTGATGATTTTCGCGAACCCCAAGTACACGGGTGGCCTCATAGGAACGGATGTCGGTGACCGCACACTCTTCGGTGTCGACATCGACGGTATCCGGTACCCGGAGCGCTACGCCGCGTTTGTCTTCGCCATGTTCGTTCTGGTCGCCATCGCGGTCGCGAATGTTCGTCGCGGTCGGACCGGCCGGCGGCTCATTGCGGTGCGCACGAACGAACGTGCCGCGGCTGCACTTGGCATCAGCCCGCCGTTCGTCAAGCTCTACGCCTTCGCCTTGTCGGCGGCAATCGCCGCGCTCGGCGGGATACTGCTCTACTTCCGGTCCCCCAAAATCGTGTACGAGTACATCATCCCCTTCCGGTCGATCACCGTCTTGACCTCGGCGGTGATCGGCGGCATCGGGTACGTCCTAGGGCCGGTCATCGGAGCGGCGTTCCTGCCCGGCGCGGTCGGGGCGAAGCTGATCGACGTGGTGATCGGCTTTCCGGAAGAGTGGCTCACGTTCGTCGGGGGCGCGTTTGTCGTCCTCATCATCTTGCGCCATCAGGACGGCGTGGCGGACACGATCACGAATGCGGCGCACGCGATCGGCCGGAAGCTCACTGCGGCCGCAGAACGGCGCGGACGCGTAGGGCGGGGGTTGACGCTCGCACGCCGGATCACCCGCCAGACCGGGGCCGGGGAGATCGAGGCGATCGCCACGGGTGCGCCAGGCGTGAGACGGCACCGCGTGGTCCCCCGCCGCCTCGACGTCCGCCAGATGAGCGTCAACTACGGCGGGGTGACCGCACTCCGCAACGTCAACATGTCGATCGAACCCGGACAGATCGTGGGGCTCATCGGGCCCAACGGAGCCGGGAAGACAACGCTCGTGGACGCGGTCAGTGGGAATGTGAGGTACACAGGCCACGTGTTGCTCGACGGTCGAAGCGTCGATCGTCTGCGTGCACATCAACGTGTGCGCGCCGGGATGACCCGGTCGTTCCAGACCCTGGAGATCTTCGAGGACTTGACCGTCGCCGACAACCTTCGGACCGCATCCGATCCGGGAGGTCTCGCCCCCTACTTCCGGGACATCATCTATCCCAAGCAGGTTCCTCTGTCCGACGCCGCGCTTGCCTGCGTCGACGAGTTCAACATCCTGCCCCTCCTGGAACGCGTCCCGACGGAGCTCTCGTACGGGCAGCGCCGTCTCGTCGCGATCGCCCGGGCGGTGGCCACCGCGCCCTCCGTCTTGCTCCTGGACGAGCCAGCCGCGGGCCTCGTGGAGTGGAGTGCCATGGAGCTGGCAACGCTGGTCCGGCGGCTGGCCAACGACTGGGGCATGGCCATTCTCGTGATCGAACATGACATCCGCTTCGTCATGACCGCATGCGACGCCGTCCTGGCGCTTGATTTCGGCGAGGAGATCGCCTCCGGCCCACCCGAAGCCGTTCGGCATGACCCTGCGGTCGTCGCGGCCTACCTCGGCGACGTGGAGCAGGTCCGGACCGGTCAAGGCGCGTACGCAGCGGGGGCCGGGGAGAGCGATCCCACGCGTGCGACCCCACCTGGAGCGGCGGTCGGTACCGCGGAGGCAAGTTTCACCGGGGACTTCGTTCCGGGCCGCCGAGACGAACAGCACCGATGAGCACGTCCGCCGCACCCGCCGCTTCCCAGGAGGTTGCTCCGGTCCTGGCCGCACAGGGGCTGGCCGCCGGATACGGGAAGGTCCCAGCAATCGAGGACATCGACTTCGGCGTCCGTGCCGGCGAGGTCGTGGGGGTACTCGGAGCCAACGCATCGGGGAAGTCGACCACGCTGATGGCGCTGGCCGGGGTCCTCAAACCAATGGCCGGGACCGTCTCCTGGCTCGGCGAAGTGGTCCGATCACCATTGCACGTTCGGGCGCGCCAGGGTCTCGCCTACGTTCTGGGAGACCGGGGAGTGATCACGGGTCTATCAACAGCCGACAATCTCCGCCTGGGAAGAGGCCCCGTGGAGCGAGCACTCGAACTGTTCCCAGAGCTCCGCCCGCTCATGAAACGGAAGGCGGGACTGCTCTCGGGAGGCGAGCAGAAGATCCTGGCACTGGCCCGAGCACTGGCGGCCCAACCCAAGGTTCTCCTCGCCGATGAGTTCTCCCTCGGCCTGGCACCGGAGGTTCTGCATCGACTGATGGAAGCGACACGCGCCGCTGCCGAGCGAGGCGTCGGCGTCGTGCTCGTGGAGCAGCAGGTGGTTCATGCACTGCATTTCGCTGCTCGCGCCTATGTCTTGAATCACGGACGAATCGTCATGGAAGGAACGTCATCCGAGCTGCTCAATCGCATCGACGAGATCGAGACGAGCTACCTCGTGACGTGACTCGACCGCCGCGGGCAATTCAGATGGCGAGCTCGTGTATAGCGCCCAGGTCCTCGGCGGTATCGGTCACTGGTGTGTTGTACCCGACAACGTGCCCGAACTCACATTCGCAATAGTCGTTCGACGTTTCCGTGGGCGATCTTCTCGCGATCCGCGGGGCTTATTGGCGCGGTGTCGAGGAAGGCGCGGCCCTCAACGTTGTCACTAAAAGGATAGTCGACTGAGAAGATGATCCGATCAGAGCCGAGAACCATCATGGCGCACAACAATGGCGCGAATGTGAAGTAGCCACTTGTCGTGATGTAGAAGTTCTCGTGGAAGTAGTCGCCGACGCGCTTCTGCAGGTTGGCGAACGGCGTAAGGACTTGATCCGCTCGCGCGAGGGAGAACGGGATGTTCTCGCCCATGTGCCCGATGATGACGCGAAGCTGCGGAAAGCGGTCGAAGACACCGCCGAGCACCATCCGGAGCGCATGTAACCCCGTTTCGCAATGCCAGCCCCAACCCGCAAGGGCGAGGACGTTGCCGACCATGCCCGGGAGCCCCGAGTAATAGGCCTCCCTCACCTGTGGCGGAGGGGGAGTTGGATGCAAGTAGATCGGCACGTCGAGTGCCTCGGCCCGCTCGAAGATGGGCCAGAACGCCTGGTCGTCTAGGAAGCGACCCCGCGTGTGACCGTTGATCAAGGCGCCCTTGAATCCGAGTTCC
>Ga0209889_1000062_pt1 | contig 20174 bp, 13 predicted proteins | sample GWRWN1_0_10_FD_187233 | JGI IMG/M metagenome (GOLD analysis project Ga0209889, IMG submission 187233) | Riverbed sediment microbial communities from areas with no vegetation in Columbia River, Washington, USA - GW-RW N1_0_10 (SPAdes)... | ecosystem: Environmental > Aquatic > Freshwater > River >... | reverse complement strand
CAGGAATATCACGCCGATCACGAACGCTCCGGCCACGGCTCCGAGCACCGCCTTCGGGGCCTCCACTCTCGGGTTGCGGGTCTCCTCGGCGAGCGTCGACGCGGTGTCGAACCCGTAGATCACGTACAGGCTCATGAACATCCCGACCAGGAAGAACGACAAGCTGACGGGGGCGGGGAACTCGAAGATGTTCCCCGTCGCATCGGCGTCGACGATCACACCGACACCCTGGTTGTCGTACGCGATTGCGAGGATGATCGCGAAGACGACCATCCCCAAGATCTCGAACACGACGCCCGTGTTGTTGACGATCGCGACGAGCCTGACGCCGAAGATGTTGAGGATCGTGATGAGTACCAGGGTGATGACGGCGACGACCGCCTGGTCCGCGCTTCCGAGGTTCGTGTTGAAGCTCGTGTCGAGCATCGTGTTCAGCATCGGGAGCAACGCGATCGGGAGCGTCGCGCAGACGGAGGCGACCGTGAGGATCCCGGCAACCAGGTAGAACCACCCGGTGAACCACGCGTACGTCCGGCCGGAGAGGTACTTCGTCCACTGGTACACCGACCCGGCTACCGGGAAGTGACTGGAGAGCTCTGCGAAGTTCAGCGCGACGATGAACTGCATGAGCGCCACGACGGGCCAGGTCCAGAACAGGGCGGCACCCAACGCCGCCATCCCGACGCCGAACAACGTGAAGATCCCGGTCGACGGCGAGATGTAGCTGAACGCCACCGCGAACGAGCTGAACGTGCCGAGACCGCGCTTCAGCTCCTGCTTGTACCCGAACTTCTCGAGGTCGGCGGTATCCCTCGCCGCCTGCTCGCTCGTCGCCATCCGTTCCCCCCTTCTTCGCACGGACCTGGCCGCCGGCTCATCCACCTCCGCCGGACGCGGCCGAAGCCCGATCCGCCGCAACGATGACCTCGATGCCCGCTTCGGTCAAACGCTGCCGGTACCCTTCGGAACAACCCTCGTCCACGATCAGCGCATCGACCTCCTCGAGGGGCGCGATCACGAAGTCGGCGACGGTCCCGATCTTCGAATGGTCAGCCACCACGAGCACCCGCCCCCGCGTCTGCTCGATCATCACCCGCGCGATCTCGGCCTCCGCGGCGACGGGCGTGGTGAGTCCCGATCCGACGCTGATCCCCTCGACCCCGATGAAGGCCTTCGTCGCGTGCGTCCGGCGAAGGGCCTCGGTGGCGAACGGACCCACGACCGAGTTGCTCGGCGCTCGGTAGTGGCCGCCAAGCAAGAGCAGCTCGACGTCGCGGTCCGCCGCCTCGAGCGCGATCCCGACGTGGTTGGTCGCGACCTTGAGACCGGTGGCCCGGAGGTGACGGAACACCTGCAACGTCGTGGTGCCGCCGTTGAGGTACAGGGCGTCGCCCGGCTCGACCAGGGTCGCCGCGGCCGCTCCGATCAGCCGTTTCTCGGCGGGGTTCGTCGAGGCCGCCTCGAGGTAGGCCGGCTCCGCTCGCATCCACTGGGTGGCGACCGCGCCGCCATGGGTCCGCTCGAGCATGCCCCGGCGCTCCAAGACCTCGAGGTCGCGGCGGACCGTGACCTCGGAGACGCCGAGCTGTTCGGACAGGACCGAGACGCGGACGACCCGGTGTTCCCGAAGGAGCTCCTGGATGCGACGATGCCGTTCCGCCGGAAGCGGCTGCTCCACGCCTGGAACCAACCTCCCGTCCCGGTTCGGATGACCGGATCGGAGCGAGTCTGTCCCTTCCCGATCGGTCTGCGCAAACCGGACGACCCGAGGCCGATCAGCGGGCCGGTCGCGTCACCAGGTGACGGCGCCCTTGGAGGCCGAACCGACGAGCTTCGCGTACTTCGCCAGCGCTCCGCCCGCGTAGCGCGCCTCTGGCGGCGACCACTCGGCGCGCCGGCCGTCCAGTTCGGCGTCGTCGACGACGAGATCGATCCTGCGGTTCTCCGCGTCGATCACGATCTCGTCACCCTCGCGCACCAAGGCGATGGGACCGCCGACGCTCGCCTCCGGCGAAACGTGGCCCACGCTGTAACCCTTCGAGGCGCCGCTGAACCGACCGTCGGTGATAAGCCCCACCTCGGCGCCGAGACCAACACCGGCGACGGCGGCGGTGACCGCAAGCATCTCGGGCATCCCCGGTGAACCCTTCGGACCCTCGTACCGGATCACGATGACGTCGCCCGCGACGATCGAGCCGCCCGTCACCGCGTCGAACGCCGCCTGTTCTGAGTCGAACGGCCGGGCCCGCCCTCGGAACTCGAGCGACGCGGCGCCGGCGATCTTCATGACCGATCCCTCGGGTGCCAGCGAGCCGTACAGGATCGCCGTGCCGCCCTCGGTATGGATCGGCTCGGAGAACGCACGCACGACGGCTCCGTCCGGCGCGGGCGGCGAGACCTCGGCGAGGTTCGCGGCGATCGTCGTGCCCGTGACGGTCATCGCGTCGCCGTTCAGCAGACCGGCGTCGAGGAGCTCCTTCATCACGACCGGGACGCCGCCGACGCGATCGAGGTCCTGCATCACGAACCTGCCCGCCGGCCGAACGTCGACGAGATGGGGAACCGCTCGGCTGATGCGATCGAAGTCGTCGAGCTCGAGCTCGACACCCGCCTCGTGGGCGATCGCGAGCAGATGGAGCACGGCGTTCGTCGAGCCGGCGAGGGCCATCACCACCGCGATCGCGTTCGTGAACGCGTCGTTCGTGAGGATGTCGCGCGGCCGAAGGCCCGTCTCGAGCAGCTTGGTCACCGCGATGCCCGACTCGCGCGCGAATACCTCCCGGCGGTAGTCGACGGCCGGCGGGCTGGCGCTGCCCGGCAACGACATCCCGAGAGCCTCGCCCGCCGCGGCCATCGTGTTCGCCGTGTACATGCCTGCGCACGAACCGGTGGTGGGGCAGGCCGCGCGTTCGATGCCGAGGAGCTCGGCGTCGTCGATCGTGCCCCTGGCGTGCGCGCCCACGGCCTCGAACACGTCCTGGATCGTGATGTCACGGCCCCCGTAGGTCCCGGCGAGGATCGTCCCCCCGTACAGGTACACGGACGGGAGGTTCAGTCGCGCCATCGCCATCAGCATGCCGGGCTCGGACTTGTCGCAGCCCGCGATGCCGACCAGCGCGTCGAGTCGCTCGGCGTGCATCACGAGCTCGACCGAGTCGGCGATCACGTCGCGGCTGATCAGCGACGCCTTCATCCCCTCGTGCCCCATCGCGATCCCGTCCGAGACCGCGATCGTCGTGAACTCCATCGGGACGGCGTTCCCCTGACGCACGCCCTCTTTCGCCAGCGAGGCCAGCTTGTCGAGGTGGTAGTTGCAGGGGGTGACCTCGTTCCACGAAGAGGCGACGCCGACCTGCGGCTTGCCGAAGTCCTCCTCGGAGAAGCCGACCGCTCGGAGCATCGCTCGGGCCGGCGCGCGTTCGGGCCCCTCGGTGACCATCCGTGAACGCGGCCGGTCGACCATGACGATGACCTCCTGGACGGTGGGGCAGAATGGATTCGCACGATACCGCAGCTCCGACCGAGGCAGGCCGAAAGGCAGAGCCAAAGACAGACTCAGGAGGCGGAGAAGGAAGGTGTCGACCACGGACGCACCTCGTCCGGCCGAACGCTCGTGGTGGCTCGAGGAGGCGCTCGCGCTGCCCGAGTTCGCCGGCCCCGTCACGCCCCCGTTGCAGGAAGACACCAGCGCCGACGTGGTGATCCTCGGCGGCGGCTACACGGGCCTGTGGACCGCCTGGTTCCTGAAGGAGCGCCGGCCCGACCTCGACGTCGTCCTGCTCGAGGCGGACATCTGCGGCGGCGGCCCGAGCGGTCGCAACGGCGGGTTCTGCGACGGGTGGTGGGAGAAGATCCGCGATATCCGCGAGACGTTCGGCGACGCCGACGCGATGGAGCTGCTGATGACCTGCGGCCGGGCGCCGACCGAGATCGGCACGTGGTGTCGGGCGAACGGCGTCGACGCGTGGTTCCGCCACGGCGGCGACCTCGCGGTCGCGACGAACGAGAAGCACGAGGGAGCGTGGGAAGGCGCGCTCGAGGACGCGCGAGCGCTGGGCGTCGAGGACGAGTACCAGCTGCTCTCGGCAGGCGAGGTGCAGCAGCGATGCGCCTCGCCCCGGTTCGGCAGCGGGGTGCTGATCGCCGACGCGGCGACCGTGCACCCGGCGCGCCTGGCGAGAGGCCTGCGGCGGCTGCTGCTCGAAAGCGGTGTGCGGATCTTCGAGCACACCACGGTGACCAGGCTCGGGATGGGCAGACCGGTGGTCGCGGAGACGCCCGACGGCACCGTCCGGGCGGGCGACGCGGTGATCGGCCTGGGCGCGTGGGCGACGTGGTGGAAGGCGTTCAGGCCGAGGCTCACGCTCCGCGGCTCGTACATGGTGATCACCGCACCGGCGCCCGACCGCCTCGAGGAGCTCGGCTGGACCGGCGGCGAAGCGGTCAGGGACCTGCGGTCGTCGATCCACTACCTGCGGACCACGCCGGACGGCCGGATCGCGTTCGGGCTCGGAGGGCTGCAGCCGAACCTCGCGCGTCGGATCGATCAGCGGTACGACTACGAGCCCCGATACGCGCGACGCGTCGCGAACGACCTGTACCGGATGTTCCCGAGCTTCGAGGGCGTGCCGATCGAGGCCGCGTGGGGCGGCCCGATCAACGTGAGCGGGTTCACGATGCCGTTCTTCGGCACGCTCGGGCGGGGCAGCGTGCACTACGGGCTCGGGTACACCGGCAACGGTGTGGGACCTTCACACCTGGCCGGCAAGATCCTCGCCGCGCTCGCCCTGCACGTGGAGGATGGCTTCACGCGACTCGCGGTCGTGACGCGCAAACCGAAGCGCTTCCCACCCGAGCCGATCCGCTCGCCGGGCGCGTTCGTCGTCAACGCGGCGATCCGGCGCAAGGACGACCGCGAGGACGCGGGGCGGCGCGTGGGCGCCCTCACGCGGGCCATCGCCCGTCTCCCGCGACGGCTGGGCTACCACCTGGGACCTCGTTGACCGAGGCCGGGCTGCCGAGGCCCGCACGACGGAGCTGGTGGCTCGAGGAGGCGCTCGCCCTCCCGGCGTTCGCCGGGCCCGAAACGCCCCCGCTCGAGGGGGACACGACCGCGGACGTCGTGATCGTCGGTGGCGGGTACACGGGCATGTGGACGGCGTGGTTCCTCACGGTGCAGGAGCCGGGGCTCGACATCGTGCTCCTCGAGCGCGACATCTGCGGGGGCGGCCCGAGCGGTCGCAACGGCGGGTTCGTGAACGGCCTCTACGACGAGACGGACCTGTTGACGGCCCGCTATGGGGACGCCGGGCGCCGGACGGTCGAGATGGCGGCCCGCTCGATCGACGAGATCGGCGCCTGGTGCGAGGACGCCGGCGTCGACGCGTGGTACGAGCCATCAGGCGACATCGGTGTTTCGACCAACCCGGCGCACGATGCCGCCGTCCGAACGACCGTGGCGGAGGCGGAGCGTCTCGGGCTCGGCAACGTGTACCGGCCGCTCACCGTGGACGAGGTCCGCGCTCGGTTCGACTCGCCGGTCGTTCGAACGGGCTTCCGCGTCACCCACGCCGCGACCGTGCAGCCGGGGCGGCTCGCGCGTGGGCTCCGGAACGCGCTCCTGGAGCGCGGCGTCCGGATCTTCGAGGGGACGCCCGTCGAACGGTTCAACGCCCGACGTCCCGAGGCCGAGACGCCGAGCGGCACGGTTCGAGCGGGCCGCGCGATCCTCGGCATGAACGCGTGGGCGCGCGCGTTGCGCGACTTCCGGCGCTCGCTGGTCGTCCGCGGCACCTACATCGTGATGAGCGCCCCGGCCCCCGAGCGCCTCGAGGCGATGCACTGGACCGGCGGCGAGGGCGTCTACGACATGCGGACCTCGCTGCACTACCTGCGCCCGACGCGCGACGGACGGATCGCGTTCGGGGGCTCGAGCTTCCGGGTCATCCGCGACCGAGCCGACTCGCCTCGCTACGGCTACGACGAGGCCTCCGCCTCTGCGCTCGCGCGCGACTTCCGCCGGTGGTTCCCCGCCTTCGACGGCGTGCCGCTCGAGGCCGCGTGGGGCGGACCGATCGACGTGGCGGGGCTGCACACGCCGTTCTTCGGCACGTTGCCCGGTGGGACCACGCACTACGGGCTCGGCTTCACCGGCAACGGCGTCGGTCCCTGCCATCTGGGCGGGAAGATCCTCTCGGGCCTCGCCCTCGGGATCCAGGACGAGGCCACGACCCTGCCGATCTCCGACGGCGACCGGAAGGACTTCCCGCCGGAGCCGCTGTTCACGCTCGGCGAGAGGGTGGTCAGCCGCGCGATCATCCGGCGGGACGATCGACTGGATGGAGGCCGCTCTCCGGGACCGCTGACGGACCACCTCGCCCATCTCCCCCGGCGGCTCGGGTACAACCTGGGGCCGTGACCGTGTGTCCGCCGGTCCCGAGAACGGCCTCTCGCTCGGCTACGTGATCGTGAACGGCTCGTAGCCGGGCGCCGTCGCCGGCCACGGATGGACGCCCTCCCACGCACCGCCGAACTCCAGCACGAGGTCGTCGCGGTACCGCGGGCCCACGACCTCGAGCCCGAAGGGCAGACCGTTCGAACACGTTCCGGCAGGAACGCTGAGGGCCGGGTGCCCACTCAGGTTGAACTCGCCCGAGTTGTAGCCCTCGGGCCCGGCGGGACGGTCGGTTCCGGGCAGCGTCCCGTCCGCGAACCACCCCTCGTACCCGTGCGTCGGACAGACGAGGATGCCGTCGTCGCCGAGGAGCCGGTCGAGATCGGCCGTGTAGGTGAATCGGCGACGTCGCGCCGTCAGGTAGTCGGACAGGGTGAACTCGAGCGCGCTCTCCATCTCGGATCGGAAGATCGCGCTGAAGGCGTCCAGGTGGGCCCCCGACCCACTCCCGGCCGAGGAAGTACAGCTCCTCGACCGTGACGGTCACGTACCAATCGTCACGCGTCTGGCCCCAGGTGACGCCGGACGTCGGGAACAGCGACGACGTGGGGATCTCCTCGACCAGCAGACCCAGATCGCGCTCGATCGCCACGAGGGCCGCGCGGAACGGTTCGTCGACCTCGGGTGGCAGCGGCCCGACGTCGCGCGAGCGCGGTGTCGCGAGCACGCGCTTGGGCTTCCCGCCACCGTACTGCCACGACGGCGCGGCCGACGGATCGCCTTGCGCCGGCCCTCGCATCACGTGCAGCAGCAGCTTCGCGTCGTCGATGCCCGGCGCGAGCGGCCCCTGTGTGGAGACCTCGAGCCACGACGGGATCGGCCGGCGCCCGATCAACCCGGCGGTCGGCTTCAGGCCCGCCAGGCCACAGAACGCGGCGGGGGTCCGGATCGAGCCGCCGCCGTCGGTCCCCGTCGCAAGCGGCACGAGACCTGCGGCGAGCGCCGCACCGGATCCACCCGACGAGCCGCCCGGCGACCACTCGAGTCCCCACGGGTTCCGCGTCGGGCCGAAGACGTCGTTGTCGGTCCATCCCTGGAACGCGAACTCGGGGATGTTCGTCCTGCCGAGGACGATCGCGCCCGCCGCGACCATCCGCTCCACGGTGATCTCGCTCCGCTCGGCGGCAGGCCGGTCGAGCATCGTCCGCGAGCCGAAGTTCGTCACCTTACCGACGACGTCGGTGGTGTCCTTGACCAGGAGCGGGAGGCCGGCGAGCGGGCCCTCGGCGCCGCGCTCGTCGAGGGCGCGAGCGTCCGCCACCGCCTCCTCCGGCCACAGCGCCGTGACCGCGTTCAGCGCCGGGTTCAGCCGCTCGATCCGAGCGATCGACTCGTTCACCAGCTCGACCGCGGCAACACGGCGTTCGCGAACGGCCTGTGCCAGCTGAGCGAGCATTACCGACCCAGGTTCTTGATCCGCCCGATGAACTCGCCGCGCTTGTGGTCGCGCAGGATCACCGACGCGGCGTTGCGGCCGGGAACGCCCATCACGCCGCCGCCGGGGTGCGTCCCCGAACCGCAGAGGTACATCCCCGCGACCGGCGTTCGGTAGTCCCCGTGGCCGGGGATCGGACGGAAGCTGAACAGCTGGTCCGGTGTGAGCTCGCCCTGCATGATGTTCCCGCCGATCAGACCGAACCGATCCTCGATGTCCTTCGGCGTGAGCACCTCGAGGTGCTCGACCGAGGACTCGAGCGTGGGAGCGAACTCCCCGAGCGCCTTCAGGACGCGTGCCGCGTACTCGTCGCGGCCGCCGTCGTCCCAAGAGCCGTCCGCGAGCTCGTACGGGCCGTATTGGCTGAACGCGAGCATCAGGTGCTTGCCCTTCGGCGCGAGCCCCTCGGGCTCGTGCGCCGTCGGGAACACGACCTCGACGTAGGGATGCTCGCTCATCCGGCCGTACTTCGCGTCGTCCCACGCCCGTTCGAGGTACTCGACCGAGGGCGAGACCGCCGCCAGCCCCTTGTGCAGGTCGCCCTGCTGATCCCACGACGGGAAGGCCGGCAGCTCGGACAGGGCGACGTTGAGCTTGACCGAGCCCGACCGCGTCCGGTACCGCTTCACGTCCCGGACCACGTCGCCCGGCAGCCGCTCCTCGCCCACGAGCGACAGGTACGTCGTGACCGGATGCGCACACGAGACGATCCGCTGCGCTCGGACGAGGGAGCCGTCCACCAGCGCGACGCCCACCGCCCTGCCGCTCGCGTTGATCGCGACGCGGTCGACCTCCGCGCTCGTGCGGATCTCGGCGCCCGCCGCTTCGGCGGCTCGAGCCATCGCCTGGGAGATGCCGCCCATGCCGCCCTTCACCCAACCCCACGCGCCTGCGTGACCGTCCACCTCGCCGATCCAGTGGTGCATCAGGACGTAGGCCGAACCCGGCGTCATCGGTCCGCACCACGCGCCGATGATGGCCTGCGTCGCCAGCGCACCCTTGACGCGTTCGTCCTCGAACCACTCGTCGAGGAAATCGGCCGCGCTCATCGTGAACAAGCGGACGGTCTCGTGCAGGTCGCGTCCGCTCCATTTGCGGAACCGGCCCGCGGTGGCCGCCCACTTGGGGAGGTCGCGCAGGTTCATGTTCGGCGGCACGACGAACAGCAGATCCTTCAGCAGCCGGGCGACGCGATCGAAGTAGCGATCGAACGCGACGTAGGCCGCGGCGTCGCGTTCGTTGAACCTCGCGATGTTGGCGGCGTCTCGTTCGACATCGCCCCACAGCGTGAGCGACGTACCGTCGGGGAACGGCACGAAGTAATCCGGCGTGATGATCGAAACCCCGTAACCGAAGCGCTTGAGGTCGAGCTCGCGAACGACCTGCGGCGGCATGAGCGATACGACGTAGGAAGCGCTCGAGACCCGGTAGCCGGGCCACGGCTCCTCGGTGACCGCCGCGCCTCCGACGAGATCGCGTTTCTCCAGGACGAGCACATCCAAGCCGGCCTTCGCAAGGTACCCTGCGCACGCGAGGCCGTTGTGGCCTCCCCCGATGATGACGACGTCTCGTTCGAACACGCCCACGGAAGCGCGAGGGTACCGGGCGCACGATGTGCCTCGCAACGGCGCGCGTGCAGCCCCGCTCTCGGGAACCGTTGCACGCCCGGCGGGCGTCCTCACGGCGTGAACAGCATTCAGCGGCGCGGCCTCGTCAACGCCTCCGTCGCCGCCGTGGCCACCTTCGCGATCGGCTCCGCGGTGGTGTTCGCCGCCGGCGGCCCCGAGGACGTCGCGACCCCGACGCCGTCGGCGAGCCCCTCGGCCTCGCCACCAACCCCCAGCTGCACCCCGACGTGGGACGTCGTCCGGAGCGCGAACCCCGCCGAGGCGCCGACCACGCTCCTCGGCGTCACGGCCGTGACCTCGGCGGAGGCCTGGGCCGTCGGCGGCATCGGCGAGCCCGACGCCCCCACCGCGGTGGCGATCCAGCGATGGGATGGCACCAGGTGGTCGGCGTTTCGAGCCCCGAGTCCCGGTGCGCTGGTGAACGAGCTCCGCGCGGTCGATGCGTCGGAGCCGAACGACGTGTGGGCCGTCGGGAGAACCTCGAGCGGGTTCGGAGAGCAACCGCTGATCCTGCACTACGACGGGACCGAGTGGATCCAGCAGGAGCTCCCCGCGGAGCTCGACGGCGCCCTCAACGGGGTGGCGGCCGTCTCGCCGACCGACGTATGGGCCGTCGGGTACGTCGGCGACCCGGCGGTCTCGCTCGAACGAGCCCTCGTCCTGCATTGGGACGGGACCGCGTGGGCCGACGTCGAGATCGCTCGCGCGATCGGCCGTGGCAAGGCCGCCCTCGTCGACATCGATGGCGTCTCGCCAACGGATCTGTGGGCCGTCGGCTACCACCGCAACCAACCCGCGATCCTCCGGTTCGACGGTGAGGCGTGGAGCCGGAGCCCGACCCAGGTTCGAGGGACGCTGGAGGCCGTCGAGGCGTTCGCGACCAGCGAGGTATGGGCGGTCGGCACGCCGATCCAGCGCTTCGACGGCGAGACGTGGAGCGAGGCGCGGGTCACTCGCGAAGGTGCCGAACTCGTAGATGTCGCGGCGATCGGCGGCCTCGACATCTGGGCGGTGGGCACTCGGCCGTCGAAGGAGGAGGGGACCACCCACGCGGTCGTAGTCCGGTACAGCGGACGCCGGTGGGCGCCGGTCGACGGGCCGTCGGTGGCGGGATCCGACACGCTCACCGCGGTGGACGCCCTCCCCGACGGCACGCTGCTGGCGGTCGGATGGAAGGACGTCGACCTCGAGCGCGAGACGCTCGTGATCCGCGGCGCGAGCTGCCCGGCCGCCGACTGACGCGTCCCGATCCTGGGTCCCGGGTATGCGCGGCCGCGGTGTCGGCTAGGCTCGGTCGGAACGATGGACATCCGACTCACGCCGGAGGATCTCGAGCTCCAGCGACGGGCCCGAACCTTCACCGAACAGGTGCTGTTCCCGCTCGAGCTCGAATGCGAGGAGAACGACGGGCTCTCGCCGGAGAGCTTCGGGTCGGCGAAGCGGGCGGTGCTCGACGCCGGATTCAACGCGATCAACCATCGGGAGGAGAACGGCGGTCAGGGGCTCGACGGCTTCGAGCAGATCCTGATCGAGGAGGAGTGGGGCAAGGCCACGGGAGCGCTGTGGGACATCCCGTGGCGCCCCGCGATCCCGCTCGCGGCGGCGACCCCGGACCAGAAGGAACGGTACCTCTGGCCCGCGTGCCGTGGTGAGCGGCGCGACGCCTACGCGATCACCGAGGAACAGGCGGGCTCGGATCCGTCGATGGTCCGGACGACGGCGCGGCGCGACGGCCAAGGCTGGGTCATCGACGGCACGAAGTGGCACGTCACGTCTGGCGACATCGCCGACTTCTTCCTCGTCCACGCGCACGTGGACGGCGACCCGGCCAAAGCGACCGTGTTCCTGGTGGACAAGGACCTGCCCGGGGTGGAGCTCGTCCGGACGCCAAAGTACTCGCACACGTTCGTGTTCGAGCACCCGATCTTCGCGTTCGACGGCGTCCGCGTGGGTAAGGACGCGGTGCTGGGCGAGGTGGGTTCGGGCTACGAGCTCACGAAGGACTGGTTCGTGGAGGAACGGATCATGATCGGCGCCCGGACGATGGGCGCCGCGACGCGCGCGCTCGACCTCTCGCTCGCGTTCGCGAAGGAGCGGGTGCAGTTCGGCGAGCCGATCGTCGGGTTCCAAGCGATCGAGTTCATGCTGGCCGATATGGCCGCCCAGATCATGGCGGCCAAGTCGATGCTGTATCGCGTCGGCTGGCAGGCGGCCCGAGGCGGAGCCGCGCGCAAGGAGGTCCACGCGCTCGCGTCGGCCGTCAAGCTCGTGTGCTCGGAGACCGCCGGCCGGGTCGCCGACGCGGCGGTGCAGATCCACGGCGGACGGGGCTATATGCGCGAGCAGCCCGTCGAACGCCTCTGGCGCGAGCTCCGCGTCGATCGGATCTGGGAGGGCACATCCGAGATCCAGCGGATGGTCATCGGCAACGAGCTCCGCAAGCGCGGGCACGAGGCCTTTACGGGATGGCCGTCCTGATCCACGGCTGAACGCCGACTTGTCATCACCGAGCCGGCCAGCCGCATAATGAGCCGAGATCGGAAGGGGCGCGCGTGTCCGAAACGCTCTCCAAGCACGCTACGGGACGGCCGCTGGTTCAGCCCTCGCGACCAGAGATCGAACTCGGGCGACCTCGGCTGGCCATCGTGCTGGCCGCGGGTCGTTCGGAACGGCTCGCCTCGGTGACCGGGGGTGGTTCGAAGGCCCTGGTACGTATGGGGGGACTCAGCCTGGTGGAACGAGCCGTCCGAACCCTGCTCTCCGCCGGGATGGAGCGCGTCGTCGTGGTCGTGGGCTACCAGGCGGGTCCGGTCGCCACGGTCGTGAATCGGATCGCACCCGATCGCGTTCGAGCCGTCTTCGCCGAGCGTTGGGAGCTCGGCAACGGGGCATCGTTGGCCGCGGCCGAGCCTCACTCGGCCGAGGAGCGGGGGTTCCTTCTCGTCACCACGGACCACGTCTTCAGCGACAGCGCGCTCGAGCCGCTCCTGGCGGCGGATCGACCTGCGGTGCTCGTCGACCACGCCCCCGATCCGAGCGCCTGGGCCGAGGGAACGAGGGTGAGCCTGCACGAGGAGCGTGCGGTCGCGTTCTCCAAAGATCTCGGCGACCCGTCGATCGACTGTGGCGCGTTCCTCCTCCCCCCATCGGCGTTCGATGCCCAGCGCAGGACACAGGAGCGAGGCGACGCCTCCCTCGCGGGCGCTGTCACCGAGCTCGCCCGCGTCTACCCCCTCGAGGCGGTGCCCTTGCCTCCGATGGCCTGGTGGCAGGACGTCGACACACCGGAGGACCTGAGGGCGGTGTCCAACCGGCTGCGCCGATCCCTCACGAAGGATGCCGACGGACCGGTCTCCCGCTACCTGAATCGACCCATCTCCACACGCGCGTCCATGGCCCTGGCCCACCTGCCCATCCACCCGGACGTCGTCTCGCTGGTGGCCTTCCTGTTCGCACTCGCGGGCGCGTGGGCCCTCGGGGTGGGCGCAGGGGTCGCGGGCGGCCTGCTCGTCCTTGCGTCCTCGATCCTTGATGGCGTCGACGGCGAGATCGCTCGGCTCCGGATCCGCGCGAGCGCGGCGGGCGCCCTGCTGGACGGCGTCCTGGACCGGATCGGCGACGCCGTGGTGCTCGGCGGCCTCGCGCTCTGGGCGCTCGACCAGGGGGGCGATCCCGCGATCGTGGTCCTCCTCGCCGTTGCGGCGACCGCCGGTGCGATGCTCTCGATGGCGACCAAGGACAGGATCGCCGCGCTCGCGATCCCGCCGGCGCCGGAGCGATGGATCGGGTTCTTCCTCGGGGGCAGGGACGCCCGCCTGCTGTTCGTCACCGTGTTCGCGATACTCGGACGACCGCTCGCCGCCATCCTGGTCGTAGCGATCACGTCGGCGGCGAGCCTGGCGGCTCGTCTCCTGATCGTCATGGGGATGCTGCGAGCCTGGACCACCCCCCGCTGAGCCCGTCATACTCCTCGCGCAAACGCTAAGCGGCCTCTCCGGACGAACACACGAGACGACCCGCACGGAGGGAGTCATGGGCACCATCACGGTCGGCGTCGACGTCGGCGGGACGAAGATCCAGTCCGCGGCGATGCGCGCGAAAGAGGTCGTTGGGAGTGCTCGTATGGCGACGCCGATCACCGGCGCCGAGGACGTCTCAGCGGCGATCGGCGACGCGGTCACGAAGGCGCTTGCCGACGCGGGAGCACAGCTCTCCGACCTCACCACGGTCGGGATCGGGGCGCCGGGGACGATCGATTCGGAGGCCGGAACGGTCTCGAGCTCGCCGAACCTGCCGGGGTTCCAAGGCCTCGAAGCGGTCCAGCTCGGCGCGATGGTGTCCCAGGCCCTCGGGGGCGTGCCGGTGAAGCTCGACAACGACGTCCGGGTCGCGATCCTCGGCGAGTGGAAACGCGGCGCCGGGCGCGGCTACCGGCATCTCCTCGGGGTGTGGGTCGGCACGGGCGTGGGAGGCGGGCTGGTCCTGGACGGCGCGTTGTTCGAGGGACAGGGAGCGGCCGGCGAGATCGGGCACATGATCGTGAAGCCGGGCGGTCGCGTGTGTTCGGACGGACGCCGCGGGCACCTCGAGGCCTACGCGGGTCGCGGGCAGATGGAAGCGCACGCTCGTCACCTGGTCAAGGAGGGCCACAAGACCGAACTGTTCGACATCATGGAGAGGAAGGGGCGGACGCGGCTCTCGAGCGGCGTGTGGGCCGCGGCGCTCGAGAAGAAGGACAAGATGGCGGTCGAGCTGGTCGACGACGCGGTTCGGGCGCTCGCCGTCGGGCTGGCATCGGTGCAGAACCTGCTCGCGCTCGAGGCGATCGTGATCGGTGGCGGGCTCGGCGACCGGCTCGGCCCCCCCTTCGTCGAGCGGATCCGGGAGGAGATGCAGCCCCTGCTGTTCGTGCCCGATCATCCACCGACGCTACTGTCGAGCGAGTTCGGCGACCTCGCCGGCGCGGTGGGCGCCGCCGTGCTCACAGGCGGCTGATCGGGGTCGACGTCGCCGCGCGGCGGACCGAGGCTCCAAGCGATCAGGTCGCCGACAGGCACCCCACCACCTCGTCGGGCAGTCCGGGGATCTCGAGTCCGGCACCGCCGCCGACGAAGTCGTAGGGAACACCCGCCCACCGACCCGGCAGACCCGGATACGAACGCGCGGGGGGGTCCCCGCTGTCGAACTGGAACCCGACCCAGTCCGGCGAGCGGAACCCGTTCGTGTCGTAGGGGGCGACCGCGACCAGACCGGTCCCGAACACGCGGGACTCGACCAGGAACCGGCCTTGGAAGGCGAGGTCCTGGTCCGCGAACGCCTTCACGTACCAGCGGCGGACGTCCAACAGGTACCCCTTGTCCGACGGCGGCGATTCGGGCCCTTCGAACGTGCGCATGTCCACCACCACCAACCGACCCGGAACACCGGTCTTTTGGCGGATCACCCGGAGCGGCTCCTCGTATCGATCGGAGCCCCGCTTCGGTGTCACCCAGCCGTTCACGCAGCCGACGGCCGCGGGCCCGCGGTTCGCGGGCGATTCTTCGGGGAGCGCCGGAGGTGTGGGCGACGCGGTCGGTCCGGTCGCCGAGATGGGCGTGCCCGCAGACGAGGTCGGTGGCGCATCCGGTTCCGCATCGCCGGTGCACGCGGCGAGCGAGAGCGCGACGACCACGACGACGATCGCGGTGGAGAACCTGTGCTGATGCATGGGGTGTGAAGTCGAGGAAGGATATCGTTCGAGGGGTTGCTTGATAGCTTGGGCAACCGTGCGCGAACCACACTCCCCACCTCACGACGCCCGCTCCGAGTACGAGCGCCTCGGGCACGACGACTCGCCGCTGTTCTCGCGGCGTTCGTTCCTGCGGACGACCGCGTTCGCGCTGGCGGGAGCGACGATGTACGCGTGCACCGGGGGTGGACGCAAGCAGCCGGTCGTCGCCCCGACCGCCACTTCGTCGGTGGTCGCGACCGAGACGCGGTGGCCGATCAAGCGCGTGATCTACGTGATGATGGAGAACCGGAGCTTCGACAACCTGTTCGGACGGTTCCCGAGCGCGAACGGTGCGACCGTCGGTGTCAAGTTCGGGCAGGAGGTCCCGCTCACGCTGAGCCCGCACTGGCTGCCCGGCGACATCCCTCACGACCGCGCGGCGCACCTGAACGACGTGAACGGCGGAGCCTACGACGGGTTCGGCAACGGCCAGTTCGGCGACCCTTGGGCGTACACGCAGTTCGACCAGCCGTCGATCCCCAACTACTGGTCCTTGGCTCGGGACTACGTGCTCTCCGACAACTTCTTCGCCTCGGTGGGGGGCCCTTCCTATCCGAACCACTTCTTCTTCGTGGCCGGACAGTCGGGCGGAGCGCTCGACAATCCGGAGAACATCGAGACGCGCCCGATGCAGGACGGACGGAACTTCAAGAGCTGGGGCTGCGACGCGGTCGGCGAGAACGTGTTCGTCCTCGTCAAGGACGAGCAGGGCAACCTCACCAAGCACGATTCCTGCTTCACGTTCAGAACGGTCCCCGAGCAGCTCGAGGAAGCGGGCGTGTCGTGGGCCTACTACGCCGCCCAACCGGGGCAGCCCGGCTACTTCTGGAACGCGTTGAACGGCATCGCGGGCGTGTTCCATACCGACCTGTGGCGGCCCGAACGGAATCGCTCGGTCGACCGGCTTCCCGAGGACATCCGCGCCAGCCGGCTGCCGTCGGTCACGTGGGTGACGCCGCGGTTCGAGCTCTCCGATCACCCGCCCGAGAGCACCTGCTTCGCCCACAACTGGGTGACCGACGTCGTCAACGCCGTGATGGAGAGTGACGACTGGATGCACACCGCCCTGTTCCTCACGTGGGACGAATGGGGCGGGTTCTACGACCACGTCCCCCCGCCCGAGGTCGACGACCTCGGCTTCGGGTTCCGGGTGCCGAACCTGCTGATCAGCCCGTACGCGAGGAAGGGCTACGTGGATCACGCCGAGGGCGAGTTCTCGAGTCCGCTGAAGTTCATCTCGGACAACTGGAACTTGCCCTACCTCACCGAACGGATCGAGCGCACCCACAACTTCGAGCACGCGTTCGCGTTCGGGAAGAACCCGCGCACGGACGCGCAGCCGCTCCCGCGGTTCGACGGCTGCTTCGGCGACCCGTTCGAGTACCCGGGGGACGACTACCCCGGTTGGCCGGAGGGAACGCAGCCCGACCCGAGCCACTTCGTCTAGTACGAGCTTGGCGCCTCGACCCCGTCAGGAGCTCGAACCCGGCACTGAGCTGCACGGGATCGTTGTCGGGGATCGAAGGCGTCAGGATCCGCTCGCCGAGTCCCCATGCCAGGATCTCGGCGGCCTGCTCGTAGCCCCGAAGCTCCCAGGGATCGTCCGAAGCGTTCCATGAGCGCAGGCCGCGGGAGTCGAGGAACCGATCGCGCAACGACCCCGTGGTGTTCACGTCGAGCCAGATGTGCCCGATCTCGTGCAGGAGGGCTCGGCGAGCCGGTGCATCCACGAGCGTGGTGCAGAGGTCGATCCTCCCGTCCCGAGCAAAGCCGAGATGTCCCCCGCAATCCGACAGCTCTTGATGGAAGTGGATCTCGACCGGCGGCGCCTCCAGTCCGGCAGCCTCGAAGCGGCCAACCGCCCAGCGCCCGACATCCACCAGCTTGGCGGTCGGCCCGTAGATCCGGACATCAGGCCGGACTTCTACCGAGGCGTCGGCGTCTCTCGCGAGCGTTCCGAACGCCACAGCGGCGATGAGCGAAGCCGCGACCCCGATCCGGATGAAGGAGCGCATGGAGCGACGGTCGGCTCTCGCTCATGCATCCATCCTGCATGGGGCTTGCAGTGACCATGCAGACCTGGAGTCGGTTTGCGCCGCCGGTTCGTGCAAGCACCCTGCAAGCTTGTTCCCGCAAACTCCCAGCCATGACCGCCGTTCATGCACCCGGACCAAGGGTTTCTCTCCAGCAGGCTCGGCGGTACCGTTCGGCCGTGCGGTACCAGCTCCTAGGCCCGCTTGCTGCCTTCGGGGATGACGGCCCGATCGTCATCGGAGGCCTCAAGCAGCGAGTGGTACTCGCGCACCTGCTCCTGCGGGTGAACCAGACCGTGCCCGCCGATCACCTGATCGACGCCGTGTGGGGCGACGAGCCTCCGGTCGCCGCCCGAGGGACGCTTCAGGCGTACATCTCGCGGCTACGAGGACGGCTCGGAACAGAGCGGATCGAGGGCCATCCGCCCGGCTATCGCTTCCAGGCCGATCCAGAGGATCTCGACTCGTTCCGTTTCGAAGAGCTCCTGAAGGAAGCGCGCGACGACGGCCACGAGCCCAAGACCGCGCTCGAAGTGCTCGACGAGGCACTCGACCTCTGGCGCGGCCCAGCACTGGCGGATCTGGCGCTCGAGCCGTCGCTCACGGGAGAGATCGCGCGGCTCGAGGAGCTCCGCCTCGTGGCGACCGAAGAGCGCATCGCGGCCAGGCTCGACCTCGGCCACCACGCCGAGGTGGTCGCGGAGCTCGAAGCCGCGACGGCCGCCTATCCGATGCGGGAGCGCCTGTGGGGTCAGCTCGTCCTGGCGCTGTACCGGTCCGGACGACAGGCAGAGGCCTTGGCCGCGTTCGACCGCGCGCGGGAACTCCTGCGCGAAGAGCTCGGGATCGATCCCTCACACGAGCTCCGGGACATCCACGAGCGGGTGCTCCGGCAGGACGAGGCGCTTCAGCTCCCGGGAGAGCCGCTCAGGGGCTACCGACTGCTCGAGAAGCTCGGCGAGGGAGCGTTCGGTGCCGTGTACCGCGCGATCCAGCCGCACGTCCAGCGAGAGGTGGCGGTCAAGTCGATCCATGCGGAGCTCGCCAACCAACCCGACTTCGTGCGCCGGTTCGAGCGCGAGGCGCAGATCGTCGCGCGGCTCGAGCACCCGCACATCGTGCCGCTGTACGACTACTGGCGTGAACCCGACGCCGCCTATCTGATCATGCGGTTCCTCCGGGGCGGGAGCCTCGAGGACCTGATCCATGAACGCCCCCTCGAGCTCGAGCCTGCCGCCAAGATCCTCGATCACGTCGGCGCGGCGCTCGCGGCGGCGCACCACCAGGGCGTGGTGCATCGTGACGTGAAGCCCGGCAACGTCCTGCTGGACGAGGACGGCAACGGGTATCTGTCCGACTTCGGGATCGCGCTCGAGACCGGCGCCCCGGAGCAGACCGCGGGAACGATGATTCGGGGGACCCCCGCCTACCTGTCACCCGAGCAGATCAAGCTGGAGCAGACGACGCCGCGCTCGGACATCTACGCGCTCGGCGTCGTGCTGTACGAGATGCTGACCGGCGAGCACCCCTTCCCTGGCACCTCGCTCAACGTTTTGCTCGACCAGCACCTGCACCACCCCATCCCGTCTGTGCGGACCACGCGGCCGGAGATCGCACCCTCGGTCGACGCCGCGATCGCGCGGGCGACCGCGAAGGATCCGCAGGCGCGGTTCGGCGACGCTCTCGAGCTCTGTGCCGCGTTCCATAACGCGATCGGTAGCAAGGCACCGGTCACGGTTCGTGGCGAGCTGCGCAACCCCTACAAAGGGCTCCGGGCGTTCCTCGAGGCGGACAGTGCCGACTTCTTCGGGCGCGAGCTGCTGACCCGACGGCTCGTCGAGCGACTCGCGGAGAACGGCGCCGCCCGGTTCCTCTGCCTCGTCGGGCCGTCGGGGTCGGGCAAGTCCTCCGTAACGCGAGCAGGACTCGTGCCGGCGATCCGACGCGGGGTGATCGCTGGTTCGGAACGGTGGTTCGTCGTCGACCTTGTCCCGGGCGCCCACCCGCTGCGGGAGCTCGAGACCGCGCTGCTCGGCGTCAGCGTCGACCCGCCCCCGTCGCTGCTCGAGGAGCTCGAGCTCGACGAGCTCGGTCTGACCCGCGCCGTGAACCGGCTCCTGCCCGATCCCGACGCCGAGCTGCTCATCGTGCTCGACCAGCTCGAGGAGCTCTTCACGCTCGTCGATAGCGATGCGGAGCGCGCACACGTGCTCGAGAGCATCCGGGTGGCGACCGCCGATCCCACCTCCCGGATCCGCGTCGTCGCGACCCTCCGCGCCGACTTCTACGACCAGCCACTCTCGGTCCGTGGTTTCGGCGACCTGCTCGCGGCTCGGAACGAGGCGATCACGCCGATGTCTCCAGAGGAGCTCGAGCGCGCGATCGTCGGCCCGGCCGAACGTGTCGGCCTGGACGTCGAGCCTGGACTCGTGGCCGCCATGGTGGCCGACGTGATCGACAGGCCGGGCGCCCTCCCCCTCCTTCAGTACGCGCTCACCGAGCTCGCCGATCGCGAGGACATCGGCGCGCTCACGCTGAGCGCCTACCGGAAGATCGGAGGCGTCTCCGGTGCGCTCGCGCGACGTGCCGAGCATCTCTACGACGCGCTGGACGAGGCCGAGCGAGTCGCGTGCCGTCAGCTGTTCCTGCGTCTCGTGACCCTCGGCGAGGGAACCGAGGACACCCGACGCCGTGTCCGCCGGTCGGATCTCCTTCCCCTCGTCGACCGACGCGCGATCGACGGCGTGATCGAGACCTACGGCCGCCACCGGCTGATCTCGTTCGACCGCGAACCCGATTCGCGGGAACCGACGGTCGAGATCGCACACGAGGCGCTTCTCTCTGCCTGGGCGCG
>Ga0209889_1000060_pt1 | contig 20421 bp, 15 predicted proteins | sample GWRWN1_0_10_FD_187233 | JGI IMG/M metagenome (GOLD analysis project Ga0209889, IMG submission 187233) | Riverbed sediment microbial communities from areas with no vegetation in Columbia River, Washington, USA - GW-RW N1_0_10 (SPAdes)... | ecosystem: Environmental > Aquatic > Freshwater > River >... | reverse complement strand
GCGGTCGGTGTCCGGGCGCCGTTGTGGGTCAAGGACGACTCGGCGAACCCCACCCACTCCTTCAAGGACCGCGTCGTGTCGGTCGCCCTCACGGCCGCCCGAGCCTTCGGATTCACCCGGTTCGCCTGCGCATCCACCGGGAATCTCGCCAACTCCGTGGCCGCCCACGCGGCGCGTGCCGGGGTCCCGTCCATGGTCTTCATTCCGGCCGACCTGGAGGCCGGCAAGGTGCTGACGACCGCGGTGTACGGCGGCGACGTGGTCGCGGTCGACGGCTCCTACGACGACGCGAACCGGCTCTGTTCCGAGCTCACCGAGACCGACGAGTTCGAGCAGACGGCGTTCGTCAACGTCAACCTTCGGCCCTTCTATGCCGAGGGCTCGAAGACGCTCGGGTACGAGGTGGCCGAGCAGCTCGGCTGGCGGCTGCCCGCCCAGGTCGTCATCCCGATGGCCAGCGGCGAGCTCCTCACCAAGGTGGACAAGGCATTCGCGGAGCTCGTGGAGTTGGGACTGGTGGGTGCACCACCCGAGGGGTGGCGGGTCTTCGGTGCCCAGTCGTCCGGCTGCAGTCCGATCGCCGCCGCCATGCACGCCGGTGTCGACGAGATCACGCCGGTCAGGCCGACTGGCATCGCCAAGTCACTCAACATCGGCGACCCGGCGGCCGGGCTCTACGCCCTCGAGTCGGTGCGCCGCACCGGCGGCTGGATGGACCACGTGACCGATGACGATATTCGCGAGGGGATCCGGTTGCTGGCCCGGACCACCGGCATCTTCGCGGAGACCGCCGGCGGGGTGACGGTGGCGGTCCTACGCAAGCTGGTGACGACCGGCAAGCTGGACCCGGATGCGGAGACGGTCGTGTTCAACACGGGCGAGGGCCTCAAGACACTCGATGCCATCGACGGCAGCGTCGGTCCGACGTATCGGATACGCCCGTCGTTGCGCGCAGCGAAGGAAGCTCAGCTGATCGGCTGATCCTTTGCGAGGTCAGTAACGGTCAGTGACGGGCATTTGGGCCGACTCTCGCGCGTCATCGCCGATGCGGCAAGCCAAGCTGGCAACGCAGCGTAACGGTCGCGAAGCTGCCAGTTGGAGAAACGGTGACGAAGGTCTTGACGAGGGTGCGGAGGACCGCGCAGGATTCTGCGTGCGGGAGGTTCGTCGCCGCGGCGCCGGCAGGGCGGCGCGAAGTTTCGATGTCAGCGATGGCGTCGGCGCGAGGCTCCTCCCGACCAACGTATGATCCCCGCGATCAAGGAGTTATGGCGGTGGTTGGATCACCAAACCACCGCCATAACTCCTTGATCGCGGTGGTAGGGGTGGCGGCATGCAGGTGCACATCAGGCCGCTCGACGTCAATGACGAGCGCGACATTGAGTCGTCCTTCCGGATCCACGCGGCGGCACAGGCTCACGACGTTCCAGACTTTCCGCCCTGGTCGAGGACGGACCATGTCGGTCGGCTACGCCACCCATGGCCCGGCACCAGTTCCGATACCTGGCTCGCGCTCGGCGACCCTGACGCACGAGGCCTGGTGACGGTCGACCTGCCCAATCTGGACAACACGCATATGGCGATCGTCGAACTCAAGGTGCACCCGGAATACCGCAGACGGGGCGTTGGCACGGCGCTCTACACAACGGCGACCGATTTCGTCCGGGCCAGCGGTCGACGCGTGCTGCAGGGCCACTACGTAACGACGCTGCCCGGTGGAGCGGAGCGCCGCTCACGAGGCGTTCGCCGCGGCGATGGGCGCTAAGGCTGCCCTGCCGGAGATCAGGAGGCGCCTCGACCTAGACATTGTGGATAGAGCGGGGTGGTCCCGACTACTGGCCGATGCCCGTTCGCGCGCATCCGGTTACTCCGTTGTGAGATGGATCGACACCGCCCCTGATGAGACCGTGGGCGACGTGGCCCGCCTCGAAGGACGATTACTGCTCGACGCCCCCATGGGCGATCTGATCGTCGAGGCCGAGAACGTCGACGTCGATCGGATCCGTTCCACCGAGGAGATGCTCCGGCGACGCGGCCGGAGGAGCTACCACGTCGGCGCCCGCCACGATGCCTCCGGCCGCCTCGCCGCCTGGACCATGATTGCCTTCGACGCGGACACCAAGTCCCATGCCTGGCAACACATCACCACCGTCGACCCGGCGTACCGTGGGCACCGACTCGGCCTCGTGGTCAAGATCGAGAATCTACTGTTCACGATCGCCCATGAGCCCGACCTTCAACGCATCAACACCTGGAACGCGACCGAGAACAGCCACATGATCGCGATCAACGAGGCGCTCGGATTCCGGGCGATCGACGGTTGGGTCAGCTGGCAGCACGAGATCTGGCCACGCCACGAATGCATGGCCCAGGCGCGGCCGCCCCGGGCGGCGAGGCATGATGGCCCCATGACGCAGGCAACGACGCTTGGCTCCGCCCACCGCTTCTTCGAAGCTCACCGCGAGACCCTCGACCGCGCGCGCCAGGCGATCGCCGAGCGCTCCTACTGGTCGGCGTACCCCGAGTCGCCGAGCCCCAAGGTGTACGGCGATACCGCCGCCGCCGAGGGGGAGGCCGCGTTCCGCGGGCTCCTCGGTGCCGACTTCCCGCTCGAGCAGCCCGGCACCAAGGGCTGGGTCGCGACCGAGTCCAGCCCGTTCGGAGTCGACCTCGGTGTGCGCTACCCGCACCCCGACGTTGACGAGCTGCTCAATGCGGCGCAGGCGGGCATGGCGGCCTGGCGTGACGCGGGCCCCGAGACCCGGCTCGGCGTCTGCGCCGAGATCCTGCACCGGCTCCACCAGAACATCTTCCAACTGGCCAACGCGGTCCAGTACACGACCGGCCAGGCCTTCGTGATGGCGTTCCAGGCCGGCGGACCGCACGCGCTCGACCGCGCCCTGGAGGCCCTCGCCTACGCGTACGTGGAGATGACCCGTACGCCGGCGAGTGCCGACTGGTCCAAGCCGGCCGGCAAGGGCGAGCCGTTGCGCATGACCAAGACCTTCCACGTGGTGCCGCGCGGGGTCGCGCTGGTCATCGGGTGCAACACCTTCCCAACCTGGAACTCCTACCCAGGCCTGTTCGCATCATTAGCCACCGGCAACGCGGTCGTGGTCAAGCCACACCCACGTGCCGTCCTGCCGTTGGCCATCACCGTGCGGGTCGCGCGGGACGTGCTGACCGATGCTGGCTTCGACCCGAACCTGGTGACGCTCGCCGCCGAGGAGCCCGGCGAAGGCCTCGCGAGCGTCCTCGCCACCCGCCCAGAGGTTCGCATCATCGATTTCACGGGTTCGACCGAGTACGGCGACTGGCTGGAGTCGCATGCGCGGCAGGCAGCCGTCTATACCGAGAAGGCCGGCGTGAACACGATCATCGTTGACTCCACCGACGACTTCGCCGGTATGTGCCGCAATGTGGGCTTCTCCCTAACGCTCTATAGTGGACAAATGTGCACCACGCCGCAGAATATCCTCGTACCGGCGGCGGGAATCGACACCAACGAGGGTCACAAGACCTTCGACGAGGTGGCTGCCGGCATTGCAGGCGCGGTACGCGGGCTGACCGGCGATCCGGCCCGAGCCGTGGAACTGACGGGCGCCATCGTCAACGACGGTGTGCTCCAGCGGGTGGAGCGCGCCCGCGGCGAAGGGGACGTCATCCTGGACTCGACCGCCGTGACGCACCCGACCCACGACGGCGCGATTGTGCGTACACCTCTCATAGTCAAGCTCCCCGCCAACGCCGAAGCGACCTACGGCACTGAGTGGTTCGGTCCCATCTCCTTCGTCATCTCCACCGAGTCCACTGAGGATTCTTTGAAGGTCTTCCGCCGGACCGTCGGCGCCAAGGGGGCGTTGACCGCGTCGGTCTACTCGACGGATCCGGGCGTGCTCGACGCGGCCGAAGTCGCGGCCCTCGACGCGGGGGTGCACCTGTCCTGCAACCTGACCGGTGGGGTGTTCGTCAACCAGTCCGCGGCGTTCTCCGATTTTCACGCGACCGGGGCGAATCCGGCGGCTAACGCGTCTCTGACGGATGGGGCGTATGTCGCGAACCGCTTCCGGATAGTGCAGTCCCGGCGGCACGTCTGATCCCGACGACCCCGGTTCCCCAAAATCGAGACGATCGGCCCACTCCACTGTCCGATTTGGGCTGATGCGGCCTGCGACCGGCTCGTGTAGCGTGCGATATCGGTCACCACTCGCGCTCGCCAGTTCCGCCAAGGTTCTGCCGGGCACTGAGGACGGCGGCCGAAGGAGTCGCAACCGCGACGGCAGGGTACGGCAGTTAGGAAGTGCGCAGTGGCACAAGGCACCGTCAAATGGTTCAACAGCGAGAAGGGCTACGGCTTCATCGCGGTCGACGGTGGGCAGGACGTATTCGTCCACTTCACCGCGATCGACATGGACGGGTACAAGACGCTGGACGATGGCGCGCGCGTCGAGTTCGAGATCGCCCAGGGCCAGAAGGGCCCACAGGCCGAAAAGGTCCATCTCATCTAGTTCTTCTTCGACTTCAGCACATCGTGGGCACCGTTCTCGGGATCGAGGCGGTGCCCTCGTTCGTCTCACGGCGACGGCGTTGTCCCCGCCACGGCAAAAACCGACCGCCGGTTGATTGCATCTCGCGCGCGCAGGCTCCACACTCGCAGCCGTCGATCACGAATCTTGTCCCGGCTAGGGACCGGACACGCTCACCGAGAGGCGAACAGATGTCGATGCCCCCGGGCCTGCCCCCGGATCCCAATGCGCCGCCGACCGCACCGATGACACCGCTGCCGCCGACGCCGCCGTTCTCGTCCGCTCCACCGCCACCGCCGGCCCCGGCCGCTCCGCCCCAGCCAGCCGGCGGATATGCCGTGCCGCCGCAGTACATGCCGGCGATGGCCGGCGGATCGGTCGACCCACTCGTGCTGCCGGCCGGATCGTCTTTCGGCGCCTGGTTCGCGAAGGTGCAGGAAGTCGCCAAGCGCAGCTGGAAGTCCGCATTGATCATCTGCACGCTCGGGATCGCGGTTCCCTCTGCCGCCGTTTCCCTGGTCAGCTGGCTCGGCGGCTGGGGCGCTGGATGGTCCGTCACCTCGGTAGGCAGCCTCTCCGCAGCCATCGGCAGCCTCTTCCTCGGCCTGCTCATCACGCTCGTCGCCTCCATCGCCGCGTGTTATGTCGCGGCGGCCGGGTGGGCGGCGGGAACGTGGGCGCTGGTCCGGGAGGCATCCGGCCAGCCGGCGGGTCTCGGCCCCGCGTTTAGCTACGGCTTCAAGCGCGCGATGGCGCTCTTCCCATGGACGGTGCTCGCCGCGATCGCGTACACGATCGGTTCCGCGTGCTTCTTCCTTCCGGGCGTCTACCTCGCGTTCGGCTTCTCCCTCTTCGGGTTCGTCGCGATCTTCGAGCGGGGACAGAACCCGGTCTCGCGCTCGTTCGGGCTGACCCACAAGTCGGACACGATCGGCCCCACGCTGGGCAAGATCGGCATTCTGTTCGGCGTGTACCTCGCGTACACGCTGGTCATTGGGTTGATCTTCGGCGCGATCGCGCTCGCGACCGCCATCGCCGCGGGCTCCATCGGCTCGTTCGGTTACAACATTGGCTACGGCCTCTTCGACGCGATCAGCTCGCTGCTGGCCGCGCCCGTGTTCGCCGTGCTGCTGCTCGGGTTGCTGCCGACCTACGCCGAGCTGCGGGCCAGGGAGGCGCCTCTCTCGACGGAGCAACTTCAGCAGGAACTCGGCGCCTAGCCCCACCACACCAGACAGCGTCGATCATGACCTGGAGGTCATGATCGACGCTGTTTCGCGACGGTCAGCTCATGATCACGGGGATCTTGCGGTGCGTCGCGGTCACCAAGATCGCGCCGGGCTCGGCCGAGCGGCTTGCACTCGACAGGGGAGAGTGCTAAACAAGGTATTGGCACTCGCCCACTGCGAGTGCTAGCCCATCCGGCGACCGCCGGGTTGGGTGTTGGTCGGGGCGGTAGGGCCCCGTTCGTCGCCGGCGACCTGATGCCCGACGGCGTGCGGAGCCGGTCGTCGCGGGCTTATCCGGCCCGACCGACGCGCGCGACGCCGGGCAGACAAGCGCGGCCGCGCTCGAAGGTGCGTACAACACTGTCCAGGAGGACTACGCCGAATGGCCAAGATTATCGCGTTCGACGAGGAGGCGCGCCGCGGTCTCGAGCGGGGCATGAACGTCCTCGCCGACACCGTCAAGGTGACGCTAGGCCCCAAGGGCCGCAACGTCGTCCTCGAGAAGAAATGGGGTGCCCCCACCATCACCAACGATGGTGTGAGCATCGCCAAGGAGATCGAGCTCGAGGACCCGTACGAGAAGATCGGCGCTGAGCTGGTCAAGGAGGTCGCCAAGAAGACTGACGACGTGGCCGGCGACGGCACGACGACGGCGACCGTTCTGGCCCAGGCGCTGGTCCGTGAGGGCTTGCGCAACGTCGCGGCCGGCGCCAACCCGATGGCCCTCAAGCGGGGCATCGAGGCCGCCGTCGTGGCCGTGGCGGAGGAACTCGCCAAGCTCGCCAAAGACGTCGAGACCAAGGAGCAGATCGCCTCGGTCGCGTCGATCTCAGCCGGTGACCCTACCGTTGGCGAGATCATCGCTGAGGCGATGGACAAGGTCGGCAAGGAAGGTGTGATCACCGTCGAGGAGAGCAACACCTTCGGCCTTGAGCTCGAGCTCACCGAGGGCATGCGCTTCGACAAGGGCTACATCTCGGCCTACTTCATCACCGACGCCGAGCGCATGGAGACGGTGCTCGAGGATCCCTACATCCTCATCGCGAATAGCAAGATCTCCGCGGTAAAGGACCTGCTGCCGATCCTTGAAAAGGTCATGCAGGGGGGCCGCCCGCTGGTGATCATCGCCGAAGACGTGGAGGGTGAGGCCCTCGCGACCCTCGTCGTCAACAAGGTCCGTGGCACCTTCAAGTCGGTGGCCGTCAAGGCCCCGGGCTTCGGGGACCGTCGCAAGGCCATGCTGCAGGACATCGCCATCCTCACCGGCGGCCAGGTCATTAGCGAGGAGGTCGGGCTCAAGCTCGACAGCGTCAGCCTCGACATGCTCGGCCGTGCCCGCAAGGTCGTCGTCACGAAGGACGAGACGACCCTTGTGGATGGTGCCGGTGACAGCGAGCAGATCGCGGGGCGGGTCAACCAGATCCGGGCCGAGATCGAGAAGAGCGACTCCGACTACGACCGGGAGAAGCTGCAGGAGCGTCTGGCCAAGCTCGCCGGCGGCGTTGCGGTTATCAAGATCGGCGCGGCCACAGAGGTCGAGCTGAAGGAGCGCAAGCACCGCGTCGAGGACGCGGTGCGGGCGGCCAAGGCCGGCATCGAGGAGGGCATGGTCTCCGGTGGTGGCGTCGCCCTGGTGCAGGCCGGCAAGACCGCGTTCGACAAGCTGGACCTCGTCGGCGACGAGGCGACTGGCGTGAACATCGTCAAGATCGCGCTGGACGCGCCGTTGCGCCAGATCGCGGTCAACGCCGGCCTCGAGGGTGGCGTCGTGGTCGAGAAGGTCCGCGGCCTCAAGCCGGGCTTTGGCCTTGACGCGGCCACCGGCGAGTACGTCGACATGCTCAAGGCGGGCATCATCGACCCGGCGAAGGTGACCCGGTCGGCGCTGCAGAACGCAGCCTCGATCGCGGCCCTGTTCCTCACCACCGAGGCTGTGGTGGCGGACAAGCCGGAGAAAGAGAAGGCGTCGGCCGGCATGCCCGGCGGCGGCGGTGACATGGACTTCTGAGTCCAGTCAGTAAGTCAACGAAGGGCGGGCCGCGCGAGCGGCCCGCCCCTCGGCGTGACGGCGGCGGTTTGTCGCTGGTCATGACGCGTTCGTCCACGCGATACTGCCGGTATGCATCGGCGGGCGTCCTCTCCGCGGATGGTGGGGCGCGACGCCGAGCTGTCCGCGCTGACGGACGCCCTAACTGAGACCGACCGTGGTTTGGCAGCAGTGGCCCTCGTGGCCGGCGAGGCCGGGGCCGGAAGACTCGCCTCGTCGCAGAGTTCCTCGAGCGGGCCGGCGACGCGGGCGCGACGACGCTCGTCGGAGGTTGCTGTCCGCTCACCTGGTCGAGCGCCGAGCGATTGTTCGAAGACGATCTCGACCGCCCGAGTGACCGAACCACGGCGAGGCCGCAGAGGCCTTGGGCGACGGTCCCGGTCCTGCGCATGGGCCAGGCGAAGCGAACCTCGAACAACCGACGCTAGGCTGATCCGCTATGACGACGCCGACCGCTGACCGGATCAGAACGCTGCTCGGCAAGGCGCCTGTGGTGGACGGGCACAACGACCTTCCGTGGACGCTACGCACCCGGGTGCGCTACGACCTCGACGCGTTGGACATCGGAGTCGACCAGACCGCGTCGGGGCTGCACACCGACATCCCGCGGCTGCGGCGCGGTGGCGTTGGCGCTCAGTTCTGGTCCGTCTACGTACCGTCGACGCTCGATGGCGGCGCGGCCGTCACGGCGACGCTGGAGCAGATCGACGCGGTACGTCGCATCGTGCAGCGGTACTCCGACGACCTCGCGATGGCGTACACGGCCGACGAGGTCGAGGCGGCATGGGGACGCGGGCGCATCGCCTCGCTGCTCGGCATGGAGGGTGGGCACTCGATCGACTGCTCGCTCGGCACTTTGCGAATGATGTACGCACTCGGCGTCCGTTATGTCACCCTGACCCACTTCAAGAACACGCCGTGGGCCGACAGCGCCACCGACGAGCCGGGCGTGGGCGGGCTGTCAGCGTTCGGTCACGAGGTTGTACGCGAGTGCAACCGCCTCGGCATGATGGTCGACCTATCGCACGTCGCCGATTCAACGATGCACGCGGCTATCGACACGTCCACGGCACCGGCGTTCTTCTCCCACTCGTCGGCCCGCGCCCTCTGCGACCACCCGCGGAACGTGCCCGATGACGTGCTCGCCCGTACCGGTGACACCAATGGAATCGTGATGGTGACGTTCGTACCGGGCTTCGTCAACGAGGAGTGCCGGGTGTGGATAGACGCGTTGATCGCCGAAGAGCAGCGGCTGGCGAAGACCATCTCCGACGCGAGTCCCGAGTACTACGAGGCACAGCTCGCCTGGGTGGCCCGGAACCCTCGCCCGCCCTGCGGGGTGGGAGACGTAGCCGAGCACATCGACTATGTGCGCGGCGTCGCTGGAGTCGACCACATTGGGCTCGGCGGCGACTTCGACGGTGTGATATCAACGCCGGACGGCCTCGAGGGTGTCGACGGTTATCCAACCCTTCTTGGTGAGCTCGCCCACCGCGGCTGGTCAGACGAAGATCTGGCGAAGTTGACCTGGCACAACGCTCTCCGCGTCCTTCGCGACACCGAGGCGACGGCACGCGAGGCACAACGCGTACGCGGACCGTCGCAAGCCACCTTTACCGAGCTGGACGCCCGGGTGGCGCCGGTGGCAGTCGTGGTCCGTACAGCCGCATCAGCTGACGTCGACCTGTCGGCGCTCGCCCGATTCAACCTCAGCGATATCGCGGAGGCGCTCGCCGACCATAGTTACGAACACCGATGGATTCTCGACCCCGCCTCGGGCGAGCTGCACTTCCGCAGCGAGTACGACGATGAACAGGACCTTGACGAGGACGTGGATCCAGCGTGGATCGCGATCGACTCCATCCCGTCGTACATCTGGTACCAAGACATGGTCGACTTCGCGGAGCAGGTGACGGATGTGAACACCGCACGGCATCTGGCGATCGCGTTGGACGGCAAGGGTGCGTTCCGGCGCTTCAAGAATGTCGTCTTCAGCGACCCCGAGCTAGGTCCCGCCTGGAACGCATTCAACGGCGTGCGCGGCAAGCGGCGGGCCGTCGAATGGCTACTCGACAACGATCTGGTCGACGAGGCCACAGCGTACGCCTACAGCGACGCTCACCCCGATCCCGACCTGCCCTAAAGTGTGCATGCGTGGTGGCCGCGGTGGCGCAGCGCGTCAGGCAGCGGCGATGGGGATGTTCATCAGCGTGATCGACTGGGGAGCGTCGATGCCTCCGAACACCGTGGCGAAGCTCAATGTGGCTGAGGTCGCCGCCGGGCCCGGATTGGCGGAGAACAGCAGCTTGCCGCGTACCGTGGTCCCTGGCGGCACCTCCTCGGGCCACGACCCGAGGAAGGTATTCGCTGTCGCCGTCGAGCCATCGCCGAAGGTGAGTGTGCAGAATCCCTTTACCAGCCGTAAGCTGCGGGCTCCGCTGTTGGCCACCGACAGGTCCACTTTGGTGTAATGGCGCGTCACCTCGACTTCGTTGACGGTCAGGCGAAGCGGACCGGCGGTGTCGCTGACCTGCTCGACCAGTCGCTGCTCACCGGTCTCGCTCCCGGTCGCCCACCCCAACAGATAGCGTGCGCCAAAGACGCCACCTGCCGTCCCGGCACCGCATAGCCCAATCACCACCGCGAGCGCGGCCACGACCGAGACCGTACGACGGGGACGCCGGCCGACTGCTGCACCGTACGGAGGGATAGCTCCACCGTAGGGAGGGGTGGCACCACCGTACGGCGGGGGGCCCCCTGCGGATGTAGGCGCGGGCAGCCGAGTATCGGGCGCATCGTCGGCCAACCTGCCGCCGGGAAGAAGCACACCTACAAGTGCGGTGACGAAGGTAACCACGGCGGCGGCGACCCACCACACGGGATTGCGCCACTGATCGGCGGCCATTCCGATGACTGTCGCGGCCGCGTTCGAGACGACGAAGACCACCATCGCGGCAAGCACCGCGCCGACCAGCCGAGTTCCCTTGATCCGCATGCTGCCCGTCCCGTGAGCATCCGTCGTGGCCCCCGGTGAGGTCAGGTTACCGGTGAACGGCGGCGCGAACCATGCCTTGCCTGGCGATACGTGGCTACGGCGTCGTCATCCGAAGCACGTCGAGCGCCTCGTCAAGCTGCTCCTCGGTGATCCGGCCACTCGCGACGTGGCCTCGCTCCACGACGACGACGCGGATCGCCTTGCCCTCCGCCAGCGCCTGCTTCGCGATGGCGGCGGCCTCGTCATAGCCAAGGTGGCGATTGAGCGGCGTCACGATCGCGGGTGAGCTCTCCGCGTACTCACGGCAAACGTCGACGTTCGCGACGAGCCCGGCCACGCAGCGGTTGGCGAGCAATCGGCTCACGGCGGCTAGCAGTCGGATCGACTCCAACAGGTTGCGGGCCATCACCGGGAGCATCACGTTGAGCTCAAAATCGCCCTGCGACCCGGCAAACGCGACTGCGGCGTCGTTGCCGATGACCTGCGCGCATACCTGGCGCACCGACTCGCACACGACCGGGTTCACCTTGCCCGGCATGATGCTCGACCCTGGCTGCAGGTCCGGGATCTGCATCTCGCGCAGCCCCGCCCGCGGGCCAGAACCCATCCAACGGATGTCATTTACGATCTTGAATAGTGACACCGCCAGCACCCTCAGCTGACCGCTCGTCTCGACCACCGCGTCGCGGGCGCCCTGGGCCTCGAAGTGGTTGCGCGCCTCGCTCAGCGGCAGACCAGTGCCGTGGCGGAGCACCTCGATGACCCGGGCGGCGAAGCCGTGCGGTGCGTTGATGCCCGTCCCGACGGCCGTACCGCCGAGGGGAAGCTCGGCCAACCGGGGCAGCGACGATTGCAACCGCTCGATGCCGATGCGGATCTGGGCGCCGTACCCGTGGAACTCCTGGCCGAGAGTGACCGGCGTCGCGTCCATGAGATGGGTGCGCCCGGCCTTGACGACGCCGTCGAACTCCGTCCCCTTGGCGTTCAGCGTGGACATCAGGTGGGCTAGTGCAGGGATCAAGTCCTGGCTCACCGCCTCGGTCGCGGCCAGGTGGATCGAGGACGGGAAGACGTCGTTGGAGGATTGCGACGCGTTGACGTGATCGTTCGGGTGCACCGTCCGGCCATCCAGGTGCCGCGATGCCAGCGTTGCGATCACCTCGTTGGCGTTCATATTCGAGGACGTGCCGGAACCGGTTTGGAATGTGTCCACCGGAAACTGGTCGGCGTGCATCCCGTCGGCTACCGACTGGGCGGCCGCCACGATGGCCGCGGCCACGTCGGCGTCGATGACGCCCAGGTCGGCGTTGACCGCCGCCGCGGCCGCCTTGATCCTGGCCAGGGCTCGGATCTGCGCCGGTTCCAGGCCCCGACCGGAGACGGGGAAGTTCTCCACCGCGCGCTGGGTCTGGGCCCGCCACAGCGCGTCCGCGGGTACCCGAACCTCACCCATCGTGTCTCGCTCGATCCGGAAGCCCCGGCTGTCGGACGCCGCCTCTGACTCCATAGCTACACCGTAGGTGGCCGGGTGATCCCAGTACGCGCAGGGTGAGCACCGCGGCAAGGGCTGCATCCGCTACCGCCGGCCGACCCAGGTCGACCTGGATGTGGTCCGGTCGATACGCTAGGCGCGAGATGCGGAGATCCTGCGCCGCCGGCGTGCCGATATGCCGGCGGCGGAAGCACCGGCGAGGAGGCCGAGCGCCGCCGCGTACAGCAGCCGGACGCCAGTTACGTGGGCGCTCGCGGCGTAGGGCAGGAACGCCGAAACCGCCGCGCAGACGACGAAGACGGCCGCCGCGCTAGCCCAGAACCACCCAGGCTCCCGAAGAACCGCCGGTGGTTCACCGTGCCAGCGCCGCAGCGCCGAGGTGCGACCCAGGTGCCAGCCGATGTTAACGACTACGATCGCACCCACCGCCGACGAGACGAACTGCAGAGTCCGCCACCAGGGCAGGCCGAAGGGTCCAGCCGTGTTCAGAACCGGTAGCAGCCCCACCGCCCAGCCGTGCGTGTTCCCGGGAGGGTGGGCGAATCCGTCCCAGGCAACGTGGGTGACAGCCCCGATCAGCGCCGAGGAGACCGTTATGTACCAAGGATGGCGGACGATCCCGAGCACTCCGTAGTCGCGCAGGCGAAACAGCCCACCGGCGGGGAGGTGCGCCGAGACGACCGGAGCCGCCGAGCGAATGACGAAACAGCCCAGGAGCGCGACCGGAAGGCAGAACCACAGCACGGCCGGCACGGTGTGGGTCTCCGGCAACGGAACGAGCCCCACGAGCAAGTAGCCCGCGTCCGGCGCGGCCGAACCGGCCACCAGCGCGATGCCATCGAACCAACGCGGTCGCCAGAGCTTGAGCGGAAGTACCGCGGCTGCGTGCGAGGGAAAGGTCGCCGGCATCCCGAGAGCTTAGCCTCGGTCCTTCGTAGAGGCGTTCCGAACTGTGGATCAAGCCTGAGGAAGTGGCCTCTGATCTGGGGAGGATCTGGCGTGTCGAAGACCCTGATCGCCCGTCATGAATGACGGCAGTCCATAGATGTTCTTCTACGATCGAGGGAGACTCGGACACCGATAGCCGCGGCCCAGCCCGAGTGTACGGCGTTGCGGCGCCAGCCCTGGGCGATGCGCCACGCGGCGACGCCGGACAGAGCGGCCGCGACCGACAGCGAGCACAGCCACGCTATGCACAGCGGCTGGGCCACCGCCCAGGCCCGCAGTGCGCCGAGGATCCGACGTCATACCAGCATCGAGATCAGGGACGGCGACCGACGGTCAGGACGGGCTTACTGGTCTCGGCGTAGAAGTCGTTGCCCTTGTCATCGACGATGATGAACGCAGGAAATTCCTCCACCTCGATCTTCCACACCGCCTCCATGCCCAGCTCCGGATACTCGAGCACCGCGACCTGACGGATGCAGTCCTGCGCCAGACGGGCCGCGGGGCCGCCGATCGAGCCGAGGTAGAAGCCGCCGAAACGCTGGCACGCCTCGGTCACCTGCTTGGACCGATTGCCCTTGGCTAGCATGACAAAGGAGCCGCCAGCCGCCTGGAACGTCTCCACATAGGAGTCCATCCGGCCGGCCGTGGTCGGGCCAAACGACCCCGACGCATAGCCGGCCGGGGTCTTCGCCGGCCCGGCGTAATACACGGCGTGATCACGCAAATAGGCCGGCATCTCATCGCCGGCCTCGAGTCGCTCGGCGATCTTCGCATGGGCTATGTCGCGGGCCACGACGAGTGGGCCCGACAACGCCAGCCGGGTCTTGACCGGATACCGGGACAGCTCCGCACGGATCTCCGCCATGGGACGGTTCAGGTCGACGCGCACAACCTCGTCGTCGGTCAGGTGCTCCTCGCCGACCTCGGCAGGAAGCGCGCCGGGTCGGTCTCTAGCCGTTCGAGGAAGACCCCGTCGGGCGTGATCTTCCCAAGGGCCTGCCGATCGGCCGAGCAGGACACGGCGATCGCCACCGGGCACGACGCCCCATGCCGCGGCAGCCGCACCACGCGTACGTCGTGACAGAAGTAGCGCCCGCCGAACTGCGCGCCGATGCCGAACTGCCTCGTCAGCTCCAGCACCTGCGCCTCAAGCTCCAGATCCCGGAAGCCGTGCGCCAGCATCGATCCCGACGTCGGCAAGCCATCCAGGTACTTCGCGGACGCGTACTTCGCGGTCTTCAACGCGTACTCCGCCGAGGTCCCGCCAATGACAATAGCCAGGTGGTACGGCGGGCACGCCGACGTGCCGATCAGCCGCAGCTTCTCCTCGAGGAACTGCATCATCCGGGTCGGGTTCAGCAGTGCCTTGGTCTCCTGATACAGGTATGACTTGTTGGCCGAGCCTCCACCCTTGGCCATGAAGAGAAACTTGTATGCGTCGGGCTGCCCGTCCGGATCGTCGGCGTAGATCTCGACCTGGGCCGGCAGGTTGCTCCCGGTGTTTCTCTCGTCCCACATGGACAGTGGCGCTAGCTGGGAGTATCGAAGGTTGAGCCGGGTATACGCGTCGAAGACGCCACGCGCGATCGCGACCTCATCGGCACCGTCGGTCAACACGTGCCGGCCGCGCTTGCCCATGACGATCGCAGTGCCCGTGTCCTGGCACATGGGCAGCACACCTCCGGCCGCGATGTTCGCGTTGCGCAAGAGGTCGAGCGCGACGAAGCGATCGTTCGGCGATGCCGCTGGATCGTCGATTATCGACCGCAACTGGCCCAGGTGTGCCGGGCGAAGGAAATGGGCGATGTCGTGCATCGCCTCGTCCGTGAGCAGGCGCAGCGCCGCCGGCTCGACCGTGAGGAACCGCGGTCCGCCCGGCCCTTCGGCCGAGCCGATGCCCTCCGTGGTAACCAGCCGATACGAGGTCGTGTCGGGGCCGGTCGGTAGCAGGGGCGAGTACGCGAACTCCATGGCTAATCAGGGTAGGCATCCAGTGAGGTCACCCGCCAATGGGGATGTAGCCGATCCGGCGCCCGCTGGCGATGATGAGGCCGCGGAGGCCATACCCCACTACGGTCGCCTTCGTCTTGCGATCGACCAGTTTGGCCACGCCGCCGTTCTGCGCCGGGAAATGATTGATCACGATGAGGCGCCCGGTATCCCCGGCACGGATGACGACGTACTCGCGCGTCACCGCGGCCTGCGCCTTGAGCCCCACGTCTTCTGACCACACCGCGCGCCGGTCCGGATCGAGGAGGTCGATGACCCGTACCGTCCTGCGGTCCGCGCCCTCAATCACGGCAAGCTCGCCGTCGGTGGCGAGCACCCGCTCACCGGGTACACCGGTCCACGTCGGCTCGCCGGTTCGGGCGGCGAGCAGCGTCGGGTGATTGTCGCCGCGCAGCGCAACGAGATGGTTGCCGGCGCCGAGCGGATCGCGCCGTTGCTCGCAAGCTACGCCGCTGGCGGTGTCAAGGTCGTATCCATCCTTGCGCCATACCGGCGCGTCCGACCGGTAGTCAAATCCCTCGATCCAAAAGCGGCAGCTCGAGTCGTCCCGCTCGGCATGTGAGAAGAGCAGTCGCTCGCCCGAGAGTGCGACCCTGGTCTCCCGGTTGGGCGGCGTGACCTCGCGGACGCGGACACCATCCACCGTGTCGATCACCTGGATGCGGCCCTCGACGGTCAGGCCGATGACTGGTGGAAGGCGCCCTGGAGTGCCCGCGGCGGCCGTGGCGAACCATTCGGCTGGGTCACGGGTGCCGGCGAGCGATGGGTTTGGGCCGGAGATAGTGCGGGCGCCGCTCGGCACGGACGCCGACCACAGCACCTTTCCGTTGTCACGATGGGCGCGTCCCCGTACCTGACAGTCGCCCTCCTCGGGACAGACGAGATCCACGATCTTGTCGCTGAAGGCCCAGACGGCGATGGCGTCCCGGTCGCCCCAGACGACCGCACCACTCGACGGTTCGACGACCGAGTAGCCGAGGTCGCGCGCCCTGTCCTGGTCGGGGTTCTTCGGGCGCTGGCGGAGGACGACGACATCTCCGGCCGGGAGCGCAAAATGCGTGTCGTAATGCCACATGAGCTGTCCGTTGTCTTCGCGGTACGCCTCCACGAAGCCTCGAGACGACACGACCACCTGCCCGGTGGCCATGACCGCGACCAGGTCCGGGACGCCGCCGAGTCGGGCATTCCATTTCGGCTCGGGATCGGATAGCACCAGGAACTTGGCCCACCAGGAGGCCAGTTGAGGCCGCGGGTCCCAGGTGTTCGTGGTGATGAGGAGCGTCGCGGTCAGGGCAAGCGTCATGAACGCCAGCAGCACGCGGCAGTACCGGCAGTTCCGTAGGCGCCCCGCCACCCGATCACCGTAGCGGCGTCACGCCCTAATCCGGCACATCGCCCGATCCGCCCGTGTCAATGCCCTAAACGCGGATCTTGGACGATTTGTCAGCCGGCCGTTCCGACGGAACCAGCGTACGGACGCTCGATGACGCCGGTCGGCGTGTGGAAAAGGAACTTCGCCACGTCGCCTTCCTGGGTGCCATGCCAGGCCACCGCGTAGAACCCGTCCTTGAATTGAACCGGGATGACGGTGCCGTCGATGCGGACCATCTCCACCCGCTCGGTACCGGCGGGGGCAACGCCAAGGATCCAGGTCCGATCGCCCAGCTGCGCTATGGAGAAGTATGGCTTGAACGTAGACCACCGCCCCTTGTCGGCGTCGTAGCTGGAGCCGATGGCGCCACTCACCACGGTGCCGTCGGCCGCTAGTTCGCACGACGTTGCGATCCGGCTCGAGGAGTAGAGCAGGATGGACCAGCTCCCGTCCGCCAGCGTGAATCGCAACGGCGGCAGATCCGGCTCGCCTTCGGGTCGGTTGGGTATTTCCCGGACCCGCTGGCGCACGTGCTCGTCGCATACCTCGGCGAGCAGCGCGTCGTCGACGGTGCCGCGCAGGTAGACCGGCGGCCCACTCGCAACCTGCTGGGAGTCCTGGTACGCCGACACCTGCGCTCGGGCGAGACCACCAAGCGGAGCCCACGCCGCAAACACGCCGCCATCGATCATTGCGGGCACCTGCTCACCCGCAGCGGTCCGCACCGTAATGCGGTTCGCGCCCGCTGGGACCCGACCGACCAGATACTCCACGCCGCCACTGGGGTCCAGCACCGCCGCGTAGGTGATCGGCAGATCCGGGCGATCGCGCAGGAACGAATCACCGAGCCTCGAGTTGCCGCTCGTCTGCCCTGAGACCTGGCCACCATCGTCGCGGGAGCAGACAAACATGATCGGCTCGAAGACGTAGATGCGCAGTCCGACCTCACCGTCGCGGAACGAGAAGACCTGCGTCGACGGGAGTGCGTTCTCCTGGTGCTGTGGCGTGAGCGCCGGGTTGGTGCGTGCTTGATCGGTCCAGGCGCGCGCGCATGCCTCGGCAAACGCGCGATCCCAGGCGGCGGCCTGTTGGGCTGCGTCTGGCCGCCTCAGGACGGCCGCCACGGCGAAGAAGGCGACGATGACGGCAGCCGCGGTCAACGCGGCACCCATCGGCAGGAACCACCGAGCGCGGAGGAACCTGACCCGGCGTCCCGCACGGGCGACGATCTCCTCGAATGTGGTCTCGAAGCGCTCGGCTTGGTAGGCGGCCACCACCCGGTTGGCGATCTTGGTGTCAGAAAGCATGACCCACCGCCCATCCCATCGAGAACTCACGGACATCCGTTAACGCCGCACCCGTACGGCCGGTAGCCCCCTCGTCGGGCGCTGCGGGAGTGCGGCCGTCAGGCGGATCGGCACCGAGTTGGCGCCGAAGCGTGCTCAGGGCGCGGTGCAGGTGGACGTGGACGGTGGCCGTGGCCATCCCGAGCAGAGAGCCTGTCTCCTCCGCGCTGAGGTCGGCGAGCAGGCGCAGCGCCACGACCTCCCGTTGCCGTCGTGGCAGGGCCCGCACCGCTGTCCGTACCCGTTCATCGAGCGCACCGCCGCTTCCTGCTAAGGACGGCGCGTCGGGGGGCGACGCTGCGAGCACCTCGCGCCGCGCCCGCCGCCACCACGACCGGTGGGCGTTGAGCGCCGTTCGCAGGATCCAGGCGGTCGGGTTCGGGTGCACACTCACCGTCGCCCAACGCGCATAGGCCCGAGCGTAGGCCTCGGCGACGGCGTCCTCCGCACCGGTTCGCGTACCCGTCGCCGCGAAGACGGCTCGGAATACGCCATGCCGGGTCGAGGCGAAGAACTCCGCGAAGCGTCCGCTCTCCATGTCGCTCCTTTGTCCCGGGCCCCGTGTCGTGCGGAGAACGCACGGCGCGGTACGCCAGCTTTACCGGCGTTGGTCACGCTTCGATAACGCCCGCGCTACTGCGGCGGCTCTCCCCGGCCGCGCGGACCAGCGGTAGCGTGCGATAGGGAATCTGTTCGGCGAGCGCGATGATCGTCGATGCGCGAACGATACCCTCGTACGAGACGATGCCGTCGATCACACGCTGCAGGTCGGCGTTCGATCTCGCCACGATGCGGCACAGCAGGTCACCTGACCCGGTGATCGTGTGCGCCTCGAGCACCTCGGGGATCTCGGCCAGGTGCGACGCGACCGGATCATGGCCGAACCGTTGGCGGATCTCGAGCGTGACGAATGCCATCACCCCGAAACCCAACGCCTGCGGGGAGACCTCCGGCCCGAACCCCTGGATCACCCCACGAGCGACCAGCTTGTCCAGCCTGGCCTGCACCGTGCCGCGGGCCACTCTCAGCCGACGAGAGCACTCCAGCACGCCGATGCGCGGCTCCTCAGCAAGCAGAGAGATGAGCCGGGCGTCCAGCGCATCGATGGAATCGTTCATCACCGGAGCATACAATCTGTATAGAACATCTCGGACATTGCCGGGCGGTATGTGCAGGTTGCTCACTGGGCGATCCAGTGGTTGCTCAGGATCGCGCCGTTGACCGACGATCGCCGCAGCGGCCCGAAGGGAGTCCGAGATGACCCAGGCGATCCACGCTGAGTCCATGACCGACGATGACGTGAATGTCGACGAGTTGGTCGGCGCCGTTGAGCACGACATTTCGCACGATCCATTCCCGGTCAAGGGAATTGACCACATCACCTTCATGGTCGGCAACGCCAAGCAGGCGGCCCATTACTACTCGACCGCCTTCGGCATGACCTGTGTCGCCTACCGGGGCCCGGAGACGGGCTTTCCGGACTACGCGGAGTACGTCCTCACCTCCGGCGGCGCACGCTTCTGCCTCTCCGGAACGGTCCACGCGGCCACCCCCGGCGCCCAGCGCCATGCCCTGCACGGCGACGGCGTCGCCGACATCGCCCTGGAGGTACCCGACGTCGACGCCGCCTATGCCCACGCCATGAAGCAGGGCGCGACCGGGCACGCGGAGCCGCAGGACATCGCCGACGAGCACGGCACCGTCCGCTTCGCCAGCATCGCCACCTACGGCGACACCCGGCACACCCTCGTCGACCGTTCCGGCTACAAGGGGCCGTTCCTGCCCGGCTTCGTCGCCCGCGCCCCGATCGTCGACCGCTCCGCCGCAATCGAGGCCGGGACCCAGCCCAAACGCTTCTTCCAGGCCGTCGACCACGTCGTCGGCAACGTGGAACTGGGCAAGATGGACGAGTGGGTGGCCTTCTACCAGCGCGTCATGGGCTTCACAAACATGGCCGAGTTCGTCGGTGACGACATCGCGACCGAATACTCAGCACTCATGAGCAAGGTGGTAGCCAGCGGCACTCGCAAGGTCAAGTTCCCCCTGAACGAGCCCGCCGTCAGCAAGAAGAAGTCACAGATCGACGAGTTTCTGCAGTTCTATGGCGGACCAGGTGCGCAGCACATCGCGCTCGCTACGAACGACATTCTCCGGACCGTCGACGCGATGCGAGCGGCCGGCGTGGAGTTCCTCGACACACCCGACTCGTACTACTCCGACCCGGAACTTCGGTCGCGCATCGGTCAGGTGCGGGCACCGATTGAGGAGCTTCGCACTCGCAAGATCCTCGTGGATCGAGACGAGGACGGTTACCTCCTGCAGATCTTCACCAAGCCCGTCCAGGACCGTCCCACGTTCTTCTTCGAGCTCATCGAGCGCCACGGCTCGCTCGGCTTCGGCAAGGGCAACTTCAAGGCGCTCTTCGAAGCGATCGAACGCGAGCAGGAGCGCCGGGG
>Ga0209889_1000058_pt1 | contig 20488 bp, 19 predicted proteins | sample GWRWN1_0_10_FD_187233 | JGI IMG/M metagenome (GOLD analysis project Ga0209889, IMG submission 187233) | Riverbed sediment microbial communities from areas with no vegetation in Columbia River, Washington, USA - GW-RW N1_0_10 (SPAdes)... | ecosystem: Environmental > Aquatic > Freshwater > River >... | reverse complement strand
CAAGCGTGGACGTGCCGCGCATCACCTCTTCGTTACCGAGGGGGCACTGGCCGGAACCCGGCTCTCCCTCGGCGAGGCCCAGATCACGATAGGCCGGGCCGAGGACTCGACCCTCGTGATCACCGACGACTACGCCTCCGCGCGCCACGCTCGACTGGTGCCACGCGCGGGGCAGTGGTTCGTGGAGGACCTCGGCTCCACCAACGGCACCTACCTCGACCGAGCCAAGGTCACCGCACCAACCCCCGTACCCCTCGGCGTGCCGATCCGCATCGGCCGCACTTCCCTCGAGCTGAGGCCATGACACTCACCATGCGCTATGCGGCGCGCAGCGACCGCGGCCTGATCCGACACGGGAACCAGGACTCCGTGTACGCCGGCCCGCGGCTGCTCGCTGTCGCCGACGGAATGGGCGGCATGGCCGCCGGTGACGTCGCCAGCAACATCGTCATCGCCGCCCTCGCCCATCTCGACGAGGACGTGCCCGGCAACGCCCCCGTCGATGCGTTGCGCCAGGCCGTCGACGCCGCCAATCAGCAGATCCGCGACGCGGTCGACGAGAACCCGGCCATGGAGGGCATGGGCACCACGCTGACGGGAATGCTGTTCGGTGGCAGCAAGTTCGGCATGGTGCACATCGGCGACTCTCGCGCCTACCTCATCCGAGATGGCGACTTCGCGCAGATCACCCGGGACGACACCTACGTCCAGCTGCTGGTCGACGAGGGTCGGATCACCGCTGAGGAGGCGAACACCCATCCACAGAAGTCGTTGCTCATGCGCGCGCTGGACGGTCGAGATGCGGATCCGGAGTACTCCGTCCGTCAGGCCGTGCCGGGCGACCGTTATCTGATCTGCAGCGACGGCCTGTCGGGCGTGGTCTCCGACGAGACCATCGCCGCGACCCTGCGGGAGTACTCGGATCCCAACCAATGCGCCGAGCGACTGATCCAGCTCGCACTTCGTGGTGGCGGCCCGGACAACATCACGGTGATCGTCGCTGACGTGACCGACGCGGACATCGTTGAGGAGTCGCCGGTCGTGGGTGGCGCGGCCGCCAACGACCGAGGCATGACGAGCTCGGCTGACGCTTCCACGCCGGCGGCGCGGGCCTCGGCCTTGACCCAACCGCGCGACGCCACGCCAGCCGACGCCGACGCCGACGACGCGGACGGGAGCCCCAAAAGGCACCCGCTGCGCACCGCGCTGATCCTGGTCGTGCTGGCCGCGCTGCTGGGTGGGGGGTTGTGGTTCGGCTGGCAATACACGCAGTCCAAGTACTACGTGGGGGTGACAGATGACGGGACGATCGCCGTCTTTCAGGGCATCCCCGGAGAGATCGCGGGCTTCGATCTGTCGACCGTGGACCTGCTGAGCGGCACCAAGATCGAGGAACTGACCCCGGTAGCGCAGGACAAGGTGAGGGAGGGCATACCGGCGGAGAGCCAGGAGGAGGCCAGGCAGCAGCTACAGACGCTGCTGGACCCACTGAGCAAGAGTGTGCTGCCGTACTGCCCTACTGCCGCGCCGGTTACGGCCACCCCCAACACGTCGCCGTCGCCGGGTGCAATCTCTCCGACAGTCGGGAGCCCCACGACGACCGCCGCAGTCCAAACACCAGAGCCGACGCCGACGGGCCCGCCGGACTGCCGTCCGGCCGTCCGTTGAGTCGCCGGCCTCGAGAGAACCACGTGAGGATTGAGTCGTGACCGCCCCCGCCGTCGCCGCGCCCGCACCCAATCCGGCAGTCGCCGGAGCTGGGCGGCGCCCGCGTACCCGTCGGGGCGCGGAGCTGGCGTTGCTGATTTTCGCGATGTTGGTGGTGCTCCTCTACTCGGGCGCGGTGGAGACGGGCCTGCTCGAGCAGGTAACGCCGGATTTCTGGGTCCCGGTGGCGGCACTCTTTCTGATCTTCTTCGGCGTCCACGTCGCGATCCGGTTCCTGGCCCCGTACGCGGACCCGGTCCTCCTGCCGACCGTGGCTCTCATCAACGGTCTGGGTGTGGCCTTCCTGCGCCGGTTGGACCTCGGCGCGGTGGCGCCCGAGCAGCGAGCCGACCTCACCGTGTTCACCGGGATGGCGAACCGGCAGATCCAATGGACCGCGGTGGCCGCGTTCGGCGCCGTACTTCTGCTCGTCATCATTCGCGACCACCGGTCGCTGTCGAAGTACGCGTACACCCTCGGCCTGGTCGGCATCGTCCTGGTCATGATTCCGGCGCTGCTGCCCGCGCAGTACTCCGTGGTCAACGGGGCCAAGCTGTGGATTCTCGTCGGTGGTTTCTCCATCCAGCCCGGCGAATTCGCCAAGCTGGCGCTGCTGTCCTTCTTCGCCTACTACCTGGTCCGCAAGCGCGAGGTGCTGTCGCTGGCCAGCAAGCGGATCCTCGGCGTTGACTTCCCGCGCGGGCGCGATCTCGGCCCCGTACTGGTCGTGTGGCTGCTGAGTCTCATGGTGCTGGTCTTCGAGAAGGATCTCGGCACGTCGCTCATGTACTTCGGCATGTTCGTCGTCACGCTCTACATCGCCACCGAACGGTCAAGCTGGCTCATCATCGGCCTACTGCTGTTCTTCGGGGGCGCGTTCCTCGCCTGGTCGCTGGGAGCGACGATGGGCGGGCCGCTGACCAGCTTCGCCGAGCGGGTGGATGTGTGGCTGGACCCGTTCGCCGACGCCGAGGACACGGGCTACCAGCTTGTACAGTCCCTTCTGGGACTAGGGACCGGTGGGCTGTTCGGCGCTGGCCCGGGCAATGGAATCCCGTATCTCGCGGACGCTGACCGGTTTGTCGTTCCGGAGGTGCACAACGACTTCATCTTCGCCGGCATGGGAGAGGAGATCGGCCTGTTCGGACTGACCGCGCTGCTGGTGGCCTACCTGCTCATCATCCAGCGTGGTCTGCGGACCGCGGTGACCGTACGGGACTCGTTCGGCAAGCTGCTCGCTGGTGGCCTGGCATTCACGCTCGGCCTGCAGGTCTTCGTCATCATCGGAGGGGTGAGCGGGCTGATCCCGCTCACCGGCCAGACCACGCCGTTCCTCTCCGCCGGGGGCTCGTCGCTAATGGCGAACTGGCTGTTGCTGGCGCTGCTGTTGCGCATCTCTGACGCCGCCCGCCGCCCGGCTTCCCTCGGGGCCGTCGGCGGAACCATCGCGCCACCGCCAAAGCTTCATGAAGCCCCGACGGAGGTCGTCCGATGAGCGGGGGGTGGGTAACGTGAATGCGCCGTTGCGCAAGGCCGGTGTGGTCATGATGGTGCTGTTCGGCCTGCTCTTCGCGAACCTCAACTACGTGCAGGTGGTCAAGGCCGATGACTACCGGACCGACGAGGAGCACAACCGGGTTCGGGTGCAGCAGGAGGAGTACGAGCGGGAGCGTGGCGAGATCATCGTCGATGGTCAGGCCGTGGCCCAGAGCGTCCCGACCAAGGACACGCTGAAGTTCCTGCGCAAGTACCCGTTCGACGCCACGTACGCGCACGTCGTCGGCTACCGCCCGGTCAATCTGGCGGCGACCGACATCGAGCGGCTGGAGAACGAGTTCCTCTCCGGTACGTCGGACAGCTTCGCCGCCGACCGGCTTCTGGAGATGTTCACGGGCAAGGAGTCGCCGGGCGGCAGCGTGGTGCTGAGTGTGCGCAAGCAGGTTCAGGAGGCGGCGTACAAGGCGCTGCTCAACAACGACACGTCGAGCACACGCGGCGCCGTGGTCGCGATCGACCCGGCGACCGGCGCGATTCTCGCTATGGTCTCGACGCCAAGCTTCGATCCGAACCCGTTGGTGAGCCACGACTTCGACAAGGCGGACGCCGCCTTCGACAAGCTCGACAAGGACCCGGCGAAGCCGCTGCTCAACCGCGCGGTGTCGGAGACCTTCCCTCCCGGCTCGACCTTCAAGGTGCTGGTGGCCGCCGGGGCGCTGCAGAACGGCGCATCGCTCGACACGGTCCTCACCGGCGGAACCAGCTACACCGCGCCCGACACGACCACCCCCATCCGCAACGCCCCCGGGGTGGTCTGCCCGACCGAGATCACGCTGCTCAATGCCCTGCGGGTCTCGTGCAACACCGCATTCGCGCGGTACGGCGTCGAGCAACTGGGCGCGGACAAACTGAAGCAGACCGCGCAGGCGTTCGGCTTCGAGACCGCGCCGCTCTTCGACCGCGACCCAGACAACATCATGCGGGTCACGGAGAGCCATACCGGCGCGATGGAGAGCCCGGGTGGTGGAGTCGATCGACCCGCGCTCGCCCAGTCCTGCATCGGCCAGCGTGAGGTGCGGATGACCCCGTTGCAGGGCGCGCTGGTTGCCGCCGCTATCGCGAACAACGGCGTCCAGATGCGCCCCTACCTGATCGACACATTGCAGGGGTCGGACCTCTCGCCGGTGGTCCGAGCGGAGCAGGAGATCCTGCGGCAACCGGTCTCGGCTCAGGTCGCGGCGCAGCTTCGCGAGATGATGAACAGTGTCGTGAACAACGGTACGGGCACCAACGCGCAGATCGACGGCGTGGAGGTCGGCGGCAAGACTGGCACCGCGCAGAATGGCGATGCCCCCGACCACGGCTGGTTCATCGGGTACGCGCGCAAGAACGGCCAGCCGGTGGTGGCGGTCGCGGTGCTGCTGCAAAACGCGGGTTCGGGCGGCAGCGGCGAGGCCACCCAGATCGCTGGTCAGGTCATGAAGGCAGCGATCGCCGCCGGGAAGATCAAATGATGATGCGGTACGTGGGTGCGACACTGATGCTGGTACGAGCGAGGTTGCGATGATCACCCCCGGGACGATGCTGGGCGGGCGCTACCGGTTGGAGGAGCGCATCGCCAGCGGTGGTATGGGCGACGTTTGGCGTTGCGTCGACGACGTTCTCGGCCGGACGATCGCGGTGAAGATCCTGCTGCCCTCGCTCCTGGAAGAGGCCGGTTTCACGGAGCGATTCCGGGTCGAGGCGCGCACCATGGCCACGATCAACCATCCCGGTGTCGTGGACATCTACGACTACGGCAGCGATCCCGCCGCCGGTGCCTATCTGGTGATGGAGTACGTGGAGGGCGACGCACTGTCCCGAACGCTCTCCCGGGTCGGCCGGCTCACCCCGGCCCGCACGATGGCCCTCGTCGCTCAGGCGGCCGATGCCCTGCACGCCGCCCACGAGAAGGGGGTCGTGCACCGCGACGTCAAGCCGGGAAACCTGCTCGTACGCCCGAACGGAACCCTGGTGCTCACCGACTTCGGCATCGCCCGTTCCGCGGGCGCGGCGCAGCTCACCGCCGCCGGATCGGTGCTCGGCACCGCCTCCTACATCTCGCCCGAGCAGGCCATGGGAGAGCAGGCGACCAGACTGTCGGACATCTACGCCCTCGGCGTCGTCGCATACCAATGCTTAGCCGGGCGCCGGCCGTTCGAGGGGGAGAATCCGCTCGAGATCGCGATGCGTCACGTCCGCGAGGCGCCTCCACCGCTGCCGCCGGACATTCCGCCGGCGGTACGGGCGATCGTGGAGCGGGCGATGGCCAAGGATCCCGGGCAGCGCTGGCCCACGGCCGCCGCGTTCGCCGCGATCGCTCGACGCTCCGCGGCCGAGTTGGCCGGCACTGGTCCGCGCCCGGGTGGCGTCACACCGACCGCGCTGCCGCCTCGGCAGGGAGCCCATGGGCAGGCGACCCCGACCCCGACACCGACCTCCCCAGGGGTTGGCCCGGGGACGACGCCGCCAAGAGTCGGGACCCGGGTGCTGCCTAACCCGCCGCCAGGCACCGTGGCGCCCGGGGCTGTGCCAGTGGGTTACCCGCTGCCGGGTTACGGGCGCGGCCAGCCGCCGCTGCCCGGCTATCTCCAGGCTCCGGTCCAACCGCCCAAGCAGGGGACCAGCACGGGCGTCATCGTCGCGATCATCGTGGCCGTCGTTCTGGTGGCTGTCTGCGTGGGCGCCGCGATCGCGATCGTGCAGCAACAGCAGGCAAACGCGAATGCGCTGGGCCCTGCCGGCACCATGGTGGTGGTCGACTGGACCCACACCGACAACGGACACTCCGGCAATGGGGAACACGGCAACGGAACCACGGAAGGCGAACTGAGACGATGACGCAGGCCCGCCTCCTCGGGGGGAGGTACCAGGTCGGCGAGCTGCTCGGCTACGGCGGCATGGCGGAGGTGCACCGCGGCCGTGACCTGCGGCTCGGCCGCGATGTCGCGATCAAGATGCTCCGAACGGATCTCGCCCGCGACGACACCTTCCAGTTGCGGTTCCGGCGGGAGGCCCAGAACGCGGCGTCGCTGAACCACCCGGCGATCGTCGCCGTCTACGACACCGGCGAGGAGCGAGGGGCGACCGGCGAGACGCTGCCATACATCGTGATGGAGTTCGTGAACGGTCGGACACTCAAGGAGGTGCTGGCGGCCGAGGGGCGGCTGATGCCACGTCGGGCCCTGGAGATCACGGCCGAGATCAGCGCCGCGCTGGAGTTCAGCCACCGGCACGGCATCATCCACCGCGACATCAAGCCAGGCAACGTCATGCTCACCCAGACCGGCCAGGTCAAGGTGATGGACTTCGGCATCGCGCGCGCGTTGGCCAGCGGCGCGTCGACCATGACGCAGACCTCAGCCGTGATCGGGACGGCTCAGTACCTCTCTCCGGAGCAGGCCCGCGGCGAGTCCGTCGATGCGCGCAGCGACGTCTACGCGACCGGCTGCGTGCTCTACGAGTTGCTGTGTGGGCACCCGCCCTTTGTCGGGGACAGCCCGGTCAGCGTCGCCTACCAGCACGTGCGAGAGGACCCGAAGCCACCGAGTCTGAGCAACCGGGACGTGTCCCCGGCCGTGGACGCGATTGTCCTGAAGGCGCTGGCTAAGAACCCGATCAACCGTTACCAGAGCGCGGGCGAGATGCGCGCCGATGTGCTGCGCGCCGCCGCGGGTCGACCTGTATACGCCGAGCCGGTCATGCGGGACAGTGACACGGGCGGCGGCACGACCCAGGTCAGGACTCTCGGTCCGGGCGGGCCACGCCCGCTTCCGGCGCGGGTCGGCAACGCCAAGCGCCGCAGAACCTCCGGGTGGGCGATCGCGGGGTTGACGGCGCTCGCGGTTCTTGCCGTCGTCGCACTCGTCGCGGGTCTCATCGTGTGGTCGCAGCCCGACAAGGCGGCCGTGCCTGATCTGGTCGGCAAGGTGAATGCTGAGGCCGAGCGACTGCTGAACGACCGCAAGCTGGTGCCGGATCCGGTGGGGAAGGAGGGCACCGACTGCGCGCCGAATGTGGTGCTGTCGCAGGAGACGAAGCCGGACGAGAGGGTCAACGTCGGCACCAAGATCCGATATGTATGGTGCTCCGGACCGGGCCAGACGAAGGTCCCGCCGGTGCTCAACCTCGGACAGAAGGACGCTGAGGACGCGATCACCGACGCGGGTCTGACCTTCAAGATCGAGCAGGTCGACAGCGAGAAGCCGCTCGGCACGGTGGTCAACACCGACCCCGCCATAGGCACGGACATCGCCAGGGGCTCCCCGGTCATCCTGTTCATCTCGAAGTTCAACCGCAGGGTTGTTCCCAACGTCTCCGGGCTCGGCTACACGGAGGACGTGGCGCGCGCCTTGCTCAACCAGGCCGGCTTCCCGAACGACAGGATAGAGGTCGTCAAGCAGAGCACCAACGACCCGGCCCAGAACGGAAAGGTTCTCCTGCAGAACCCGCCGGCCGGCTCGGTGCGGGACCCGGCGACGACGACAGTCCGCATCCAGGTAGGCGATTACGACCAGCCGCCGCCGCCGACAACGCCCCCGCCCACGACCGCCGGCCCATAACTCCCTCCTCGTCGATCTAGGGCGTAGCGACATGGTTTGATCACTAACCACGTCGCTAACCCCTAGATCGACGAAGGGGAGGCGGAGCGGGAGGGGGAGGGAGCATCAGGCGAAGGCGGCGACGCGTCGGGCCTCGACCTCGGCCGCGAGTTGCGGCGCCAAATCCAGAGCGGATGGGAACCCGCAGGAGGCGAGCCAGTTCGCCAGCACCAGGTGTCCTCCCTGGGTGAGCACCGACTCGGGGTGAAACTGGACGCCCTCAAGCGGCAGAGTCTTGTGTCGCATGGCCATGACGAGGCCGGAGTCGGTGGTGCGGCCGGTGACCTCGATCTCGTCGGGCAGTGTGGACTCGACGACGGCGAGCGAGTGGTACCGGGTTGCGGTGAACGGCTCGGGTAGCCCCGCGAGCACGCCGACGCTGGCGTGTGTGACCTGGGATGTCTTGCCGTGAAGCAGCTCGGGCGCGCGCGCCACGACCGCGCCGAAGGCCTCGCCGATCGCCTGATGCCCCAGGCAGACGCCGAAGATGGGCACCTTCCCCGCGTACTGCTTGATCAGGTCAAGCATGATGCCCGCGCGGTCGGGCGTACCGGGACCGGGCGAGAGCAGCACCCCCGACGGCTCGAGACGGCCCACATCGGCCACGCCGATCTCATCGTTTCGCCGGACCTCGCACTCGACGCCCAGCTGCCCGAGGTACTGGACGAGGTTGTAGACGAAGGAGTCGTAGTTGTCGATGACCAGTACGCGCATTGGGGTCCTCACCGGGTTGAAGGCTACTGCTGGCCGTCGGTGATCTGCACATCATCAAAGGGTAGAAGCGGCTCCACGGCCGGGAAGCCCCAGAACCACAGAGCGGCCAGGGCAGCCGCGATGAGCAGGGCAGAGCCGATAACCTTTCCGGGTAACCCAAACGGGAGGCGCTGCCAGATCCATCCGTACATGGTCCTACTCCCCAAGTTCCGCTGGCCGGCCGGCGCTGCGAGGCTGGCTGCGGTCCAGCTTCGCGTGCACGATCAGTCGCTGATAGTTATCCCACTTGGGATTGCAGGTCGTGATCGTGAGCATGGCGATGGTGGGTTTGGCGCCTGGATCCCCGGGCACCGCGGCGACGACCTCGACAGCGGTTGGAGCCACGATGAGGTTGTCGGTGACCCGGTAGATGTAGAAGGTGTTCCGGGTCTCTACCACGATCGCATCGCCTGGCCGCGTGTCATCACCAGCGCGCATCTTGTCCAGGTCCCAGAAGATGGCCGGGCTCCGGTGCCCGGCTACGGCGAAGTTGCCAACCTGGCCGGGCTGGGCCGACTTGGGGTAATGCCCCGGCGCGTAGGCGATGTCGCCCGGCCGAACTCCCTCGACGACGACCCAGTGCTTGCCCAACCGAGGGATGTAGAGTCGCGCGATCGATCCGCCCGGCGGTGGCGGCGGGGGGACCGCCATCGGCGTGCCGGGCTCGGTTGATCCGTTCGTGGTGCCGGTGCCCGGGTCGTCCCATTGTTGGCTGAGTTGATCGTCGAGATCCCTCTGGTGGCCATTGACGATGGCCGCCTTGCCCCACACCTCGTACGCGGCGAAGAGCAGCAGGACCAGACCCAACGTGATCATCAATTCGCCGACAGTGCGGATGGTGGCATGGACGGCATGGCCCCTCGTCGGGGCGGCGTGGCGGAACCGTGGGCCGCGCGGGATCCTTCCGGGCTCGACGGCCGCGTCTGGCCCGCCGTCCACCGTTACCTTCAAGACCTCGGTGACGTCGGTTGCAGCTATCGCCGCAATGACCCGCGTGTCGTCGTTCGTCGCGATTCTGGGAATGACCTGGGTGTCGTCGTTCCTCGCGATCGGCCGGATGACGCGAGTGTCATCGAATGCGGGGTTCCACCCGCGGGGACGGTTGGGCGTGGCTGTAGGCATGGTGGGCCGTGACCCTACCCGACCGCGTCGGCGTAGTCGAGCGTGCCGGATCCGTTGTGGGCAGGGGCGAGGATGTCGCCCTCCGTCTGCGCTCGATAGCCCAGGCCAAAGGAGCTTGCCGCGTCCTGGAAGGCTCGTACCCCCGGGTCGGCGTCGAGCGCGGCCCGAAGTCGGCCCGGGTCGCCGATGGCTTTGATCTCAAATGGCGGCGAGAAGACCCGTCCGTGTAGAAGAAGAGTGTTGCCTACGCACCGCACCGCACTGGTGGAGATGACCCGGATGTCCATGATCACCATCGCCTCGGCCTCGCCCGCCCAGAGCGCGTTGACCACCGACTGGACGTCCTGCTGGTGGACCACGACATCGTCCGGGAGGGCACCCGCGGGGAGGCCACCGTCTGGCCGGCGGGGGGCGTCGTCGAGGACGACCATGACACCGGGGCCGTGCACCGCGGTGAAGCCGGCCGCCGGCTTGGCCCGGTCGGCCCGCTCCTGCTGCGAAGCGATTCGACCGTCGGAGCCCGCCTGCGCTCGGGTCGCGTCGTCGATGTTCTGGCGTAACGTCGCGGCACGCAGGGCCTCCTCCTCCACCTGGTCCCGGCGTTCGCCAATGACCCTGGTGAGCTCCGGCCGACGATCGTCGCGCAGGTTGGTGCCGGCGGCGGTTCGGGCCGTGGTCGTGAAGAGGAGGCCGGCCAACGCGGCGATCACCGGAACCAGGATGGACCAGCGCCGCCGTCGCCCCGGGCGTGGCGTGAGCATGCGGCCGGTGCGCCGGAGCGCCTCGCGCCACGACGCACCGCGCCCGGATGTGTACTCGGCCACGCCCCTCCTGCACCCCGACGACGCGTTGACTACGCTTGCACTCGACCACTGTTCAGGGTCGCACCTTGTGATCTTGTCTGGTGGCGACCAAGGCCCCTCAGGAGATCGCCGTGCCCAAGTCAACCGTCCGCAAGAAGAAGGTCTACACGCCGCCAGCTGAGCTGCGGCCCCAGACTACGGCAGCGGCGAGGAAGCCCAGCCCCACCTGGGTACCCGTGACCGCCGTATCTCTGATCGTCTTCGCGATCGCGTGGCTGGTCTTCTACTACCTGACGGCGCAGTTCTTCGACCTGCCCGATGCATTCGCGTTCCTGCAGGAACTTTCGTACTGGAACCTCGCCATCGGGTTCGGCGCCATGATCGGTGCGCTGATCCTGCTGTCGAAGTGGCGCTAGCCGCCGCACTCGCCCCGATGTCGCGGAGACGGTGCCACGTTGATCGCCTCCAGCGCGGTGCTACGTTGATCGCCTCCAGCGAAGGCGAGCCCGAGCCAGATAACGTTACTAGTGAGTAACAAACCCGTACGCTCATCTGCGATGGCCGTCGAGGCCGAACCGGAAAGGCGGACGCATGGGCGCAATGCAGGTCGTCGCGACGGTGCTCGCCGCGGCCGTGACGGCCGTCGCGGTGTGGCTGGTCATCCGAGCGGTACGCACGATGTTCGCGGTGGTGCGGTTGGGTCAGCCCGACCCCGAGCGCTTTGATCGCAAGCTGCGCCGGACCCGGACGATGCTCGTGGAGACCCTCGGCCACACCCGGATGCTGAAGTGGACCTGGGTCGGGGCCGCGCACTGGTTGGTGATGGTGGCCTTCATCGTGCTGTCGTCGCTGGTGCTCGAGGCCTACTTCGAGGTGGTAACACCGCGCGGCGAGTTGCCGATTGTCGGCCACTGGGCTGCCTTCGGCCTGTTCACCGAGGCCGTGAGCCTGTTGGGCATCGTCGGGATCCTCTATCTGATCTCTGTTCGCCTGCGCAATCGCCCCGGTGCCGACCCGGCCCGTCGATCCCGGTTTGTGGGGTCGACGATGTGGCAGGGTTACTTCGTCGAGTGGGTCATCGTTCTTGTCCTCGTGTGCGGGATGCTGATCCGCGGGTTCAAGGCGGCCAACGGTGATCTGCCCTGGCCGGTGTGGGCCGCCCCGGTGAGCCATGCGCTCGGTGACCTCCTGCCCGCCAGCGAGGCAGCCGTATCGCTCGTTGCCCTGGTGAAGATCGGGATCTCGATGACGTGGGCGATCGTGATCGCGCTCAACGTGACGATGGGTGTGGCCTGGCACCGCTTCGCCGCGTTCCCCAACATCTTCTTCAAGCGCAGCGCTAGGGCAGCGACGCCGGCGCTGGGTGCGCTGCGCCCGATGATGAGCGGCGGCAAGCCGTTGGACTTCGAGCAGGCCGACCCGGAGCAGGACCAGTTCGGCGTCGCCCAGGTCGAGCAGTTCACCTGGAAGGGGCTGCTCGACTTCACCACCTGCACCGAGTGCGGGCGCTGCCAGTCGCAGTGCCCGGCATGGAATACCGGCAAGCCGCTGTCACCGAAGCTGATCGTGTTGAGCTTGCGGGATCATGCGTACGCCAAGGCGCCGTACCTATTGGCCGGGGAGGACAAGTCCGGTGTCCCGGCGGCGGCCGTCGCCGAGGCGGAACGGCCGCTCGTCGGCGCGGCCGCGGTCGGCGGCGTCATCGATCCGGACGCGCTATGGTCGTGCACCACCTGCGGCGCCTGCGTTGAGCAGTGCCCGGTCGACATCGAGCACGTCGACCACATTGTCGACATGCGGCGATACCAGGTGCTGATCGAGTCGAACTTTCCCGCCGAGGCGGGCGTCATGCTCCGCAACCTCGAGAACAAGGGCAACCCGTGGGGTGCGCCGCCCAACACCCGGGAGGACTGGACCAAAGGCCTCGATTTCGAGGTCCCCAGGGTCGGCGCTGTCTCTCCCGATGCGACACCCGACTTTGAGTACCTGTTCTGGGTCGGCTGCGCCGGCGCCTTCGAGGACCGGGCAAAGAAGACGACGCGGGCCGTGGCCACGCTGCTGCATGAGGCGGGCGTGCGCTTCGCGATCCTCGGTGAGGGCGAGACCTGCACCGGCGACCCGGCTCGTCGCATCGGGAACGAGTTCGTCTACCAGATGCTCGCGCAGCAGAATGTTGAGGCGATCAACGCCGCCTTTGCCGGCCGCGAAACCAAGAAGATCGTGGCTACCTGCGCCCACTGCTTCAACACGCTCGGCAATGAGTACGGGCAGCTGGGCGGGGATTACGAGGTCGTACACCACACCCAGCTATTGGCGCATCTGGTTGGGACCGGAAAACTCACTCCGATCAAGCCCGTCGACGGCGGGGTGACCTATCACGACCCGTGCTACCTCGGCCGGCATAACCGGGTCTTCGAGCCGCCGCGGCACCTGCTCGAGGCGATCGGGTGGGCCGGCGGCGCCGGCACAGCCGGTCCCGGCATGGTGGAGATGCCCCGCTTCGCCGAGCGGTCGTTCTGCTGCGGCGCCGGCGGGGCGCGCATGTGGATGGAGGAGCGTATCGGCAAGCGCATCAACACCGAGCGGGTGGAAGAGGCGCTGGCCACTGGCGCGAGGACGGTCGCCGCCGCTTGCCCGTTCTGCCTGACCATGCTCTCGGACGGCGTGACATCCAAGAAGTCCACCGGCGAGGCGGCCGATGAGGTCGAGGTGGTCGACGTGGCGACGGTGCTGCTCCGTGCGGTGAAACCCGACGCCTGACCCCGTAGCCATCGCCGACTCAGCTATGCGCGGACAGCCAACCCCAGATGAAGGCGACCACAAAGGAGCCCACGACGACGTAGGTGACGGCTAATCGCCAGATCTGGTCCCACACCACTTGGCGCGACTTGTCGTAGGTGGCCTTCGCCGCGGCGCGATCGATGAACGAGCGACGTGACTTCTCCCTACTGCGTCCGACAACGCCTCCGGCGAAGAGGGCGACCAGCACTGCAGCCACCAAGAGTTCCGCCACCGCCCACCTCCCCAAGGGCATTCTGTCGTGATCGACAGCATCCCGTTCTTTCCCCTTTGGATCAAGCGGGAATCGGGTGAGACTGGCGGATTGAGCCCTCGACAACGACACGTGGAAGAATCCGGAGCGGGGTGAGGGATCATCGACGCCGGGCTCTTAGCGATAGTGCTGCCGTTGCTTGCGTTTGTGGCTCTCACCGCGGGCAACGCGTTCTTCGTCGCGGCCGAGTTCTCTCTCGTCACCGTGGATCGCGCCGCCGTGGACCGCCAGGTGGACGAGGGCGACCCCACCGCGCAGACGATCCGTAAGGCCTTGCGGGAGCTCTCCTTCCAGCTGTCCGGGGCGCAGCTCGGCATCACCATCACCGCGCTTCTCACCGGCTATCTTGCCGAGCCTGCTCTGGCCAAGCTCTTCGAGCCAATTCTCAGGCCGCTCGGCAGCGCCAGTGCGGGAGCGGCACATGTGCTGGCGTTGGGCCTGGCCACGTTGCTGTCAATGCTCTTCGGCGAGCTGGTGCCCAAGAACGCCGCCATCGCGCGCCCGATGCCCGCCGCGCGTGCCACGGCAGGGCCGATGCGCGGGTTCTCCACGATGTTCGGCTGGCTGATCCGGGCCCTCAATGGCTCCGCGAACTGGCTCGTGCGCCGGCTCGGTGTCGAGCCGCAGGAGGAGTTGGCCAGCGCCCGCTCGCCCGAGGAACTCGGCCTGCTCGCTGCCTACTCGGCCAAGGCGGGTGCCCTGCCGGAGGAGACCGCGCTCCTGCTCCGCCGCACGATCCGGTTCGGCGAGAAGCGGGCGGCCGAGGCGATGACTCCCCGCGTGGATGTGGTTGGTGTCGCGGCCGCCGATCCCGTCGAGGTCGTGATCGGGCTGGTCAGACAGACCGGAAAGAGCCGCTTTCCCGTGTACGAGCAGACCCTCGACCAGGTCGTCGGGATGATCACCTTGATCGAGGTACTCGGTGTGCCCCCGGCGCAACGGGCGACCACCCGGGTGCGCGAGGTGGCGCGCGAGCCCGTGCTCGTCCCGGAGTCCCTTGACCTCGACGGGGTGCTGGCAACGCTGCAGGCGGCCGGAGCGGACATCGCCATCGTGGTGGACGAGTACGGGGGCACGGATGGTGTGGTCACGATCGAGGATCTCGTGGAGGAACTCGTCGGGGAGATCGCCGACGAACATGATGTGGTCGAGTCCTCGCTCGCCACCGTGGCCCCGGGCACGCTTGGTCCGGCGGTCACCGCGCCGGACGGGCACCGAAGCTGGGACGTCGACGGGTTGTTGCGGGCGGATGAACTCGAGGACATAACCGGCTTTCGGCTGCCCGAGGGGCCGTACGAGACACTCGCGGGTTTCCTTATGGCGCGGCTGGGGCACATCCCGGAGGCGGGGGAGACCGTCGTTGAGCACGGCTGGGAGTTCACCGTGGTCGAGGTGAACCGCCGGCGGATCGAGCAGGTCCGGGTGGTGGCCCCGGAGGCCGGCGATGGTTGAGCTTCTTGTCACCGCGCTGCTGCTGCTCGGTAATGCGTTCTTCGTGGGCGGCGAATTCGCTCTGATCGCCTCCCGGCGGACCATCGTGGAACCCCTCGCCGCGACCAGTCGGCGGGCCCGCGCGGCCCTGAACGCCATGAATCAGATTCCGCTGATGATCGCGGGAGCCCAGTTGGGCATCACCATCTGTTCGCTCGGGCTCGGGGCGATCGCTGAGCCCGCCTTCGCGCATCTGCTCGAACCCCCATTCGCCGCGATCGGCCTACCGATCTCAGCGGTACACGCGGTCGCGTTCGTGCTCGCCCTGGGGATAGTGGTCTTTCTGCATACGGTCGTGGGCGAGATGGTGCCGAAGAATCTCACCCTGGCCGGCCCGGAGCAGGCTGTGCTCTGGCTGGGCCCACCGATGCTCGCCTTCTGCGTGGCCACGAAGCCCCTGCTCACCGCGCTGAAGTGGATCTCGAAGAGCATCCTGGGGCTATGGGGGATCGAGGCGGCAGATGCCGTCAAAACGATCTACACCGCCGATGAGTTGGCCAATCTGGTCACACAGGCGCGCACCGAGGGGCTGTTGGATCCTGAGGAGCACGCCCGGATTCACGGTGCGCTGGCGCTGCTGAGCCGGACCGCCGGCGACGCCATGCGGCCGTGGAGTGAGGTCAACACGGTGACCGAGGACGTGTCGCCGGCGTCGCTCGAGGTGTTGGCGGTCCGTACCGGCCGATCGCGGTTCCCGGTTGTGCACCGGGGCACCCGGCGGGTGATCGGGTTTGCCCATGTTAAGGATGTGCTCGGAATGACCGGCCCGGCTCGTATCGAGCCGATCCCGACGGCGCTGATGCGACCGCTCGGGATCGTGCCGCCAGAGCTCACTCTCGCTGAACTTCTCATCAGGATGCGAGGGGAGAGTCGCCACATAGTCCTGGTCAGTGTCGAGGGCACCCCGCTCGGAGTGCTCACGCTGCACGACGTACTTGGCGTGATCCAGGCCCTGCCCGCTTAGACTGGCCAATCGCGACTACTCAGCGCGACTGACTCGGCACCCCTTGTGCGACAAGCATTCCAGAAACGTGGACAGCCTTCGATTTTTACCGGACTGGCTGTTGCAGAGTGGGCGGGTCCACTCCTAAGGTTATGGCTCGTCCGGCTGTCACAAGGTCGACCCTCGGCCGCGGTCGGATGCCGCCACGTCGCCACGTCAGGCGATCCGGGACCCGGTACAACTGGGACCCGGTACACCGGGACCCGGCACGACAGCCCGCGTAATCCGCGAAATGCCCCCGCCCGGTCGGCGGTGCTGGACGAAGGAGTTGGACACCCGTGGCCCCCGCACGAGTGCACGAACCCCGCTACCTTCGGCCGCCGCACAAGCGGAACTGGCCGGCGCGGCACATGCTCCTCGCGAGCGCCATCGCTGCCCTCATGGTGGTCGTGATGCCGGGTACCCAGGCGCACGCCGACCCCACCGTGGCCGAGGTGGAGGCTCAGATCAACAAGATCTGGGCCGGCGCCGAGCCGCTTATCGAGGAGTACAACGAAGTCCACGAGGCGTACAAGAAGAACAAGGCAAAGCAGACTGCCCTCGCCAGGAAGATCGAGCCGCTGGCGCGCCAGGTGGACCTCGCGCAGCTACGGGTCGGCGTCATCGCCGCCGAGGTCTACAAGGGCGGGCAGGCGGACACCTTCAATGCGTTGGTCAGCAGCGGGTCGCCGAAGATGTTCGCCGACCAGCTGATGTTCCTCGACCAGCTCGCGCGCGAACAACAGCGCCAGCTGCAGGATGTCACCGCGATGAAGGACAACTACGACGCGCAGAAGGCCCCGATCGACCAGGTCGTCGCCGAGCTGGCCGCCCAGGACGCCGATCTCGCGGCGAAGAAGAAGAAGATCGAGGCGCAGCTCAGTGAGCTGCAGCGGTTGCGGATCAAGGCGTACGGCACAACCGCCGGCACCGGTTCCTACCGGCCCTGGCCGTGCCCCGCTGCGTACGAGCCAACCAACGGCTACAAGGCCGCATCGTTCGCCTGTTCGCAGACCGGGAAGCCCTATATATGGGCGGCGGAGGGCCCCAACGGGTACGACTGTTCCGGCTTGACCCTGGCGTCGTGGAAGAAGGTGGGCGTCTACCTGCCGCACAACGCCGCCGCACAACGCCGATCGATGGCCTATGTGAGCCGCGCCAACCTCAAGGTCGGCGACCTTGTCTTCTACTACGGCGACCTGCACCACGTTGGCATCTACGTCGGCGGCGGCAAGGTGGTGCACGCGCCCTCGTTCGGCGATCACGTCCGGATGCGGGTGTTGGAGGACATTGGCCCAGTGCACAGCTACGGCCGACCCGGCTGACCCGGGCTCACGCGGCCTGGTCAGCGACCCCTGTTCAGGCGGGGGTCGGCGACGCGGCGCGCTGCTCGGACCACATTCGCAGGATGTCCCGAACGGAGATGATGCCGAGGACCTCGTCGCCGTCGAGCACCACGAGATGACGGAAGCCGCCACGCACCATGGCCGCCGCGGCGTCCTCCAGAGTGTCACGCACCTGGATCACTCCCTTGGAACGCCGCGGTACGGTCATCCTCGCCCAAACAGCCCCAAGCCTTCAAGACTTACGATCTACTGTCTGCGGGTTCGTGATCGGCACGCGCTGGCCGGCTGACCGAGGCGGAAGCGCCCGAGAGCCGCGGACTATCCTTCCGCGTACGCCGGTGTTGGACTGGCAACGGAGGGGAGCATCGTGATCGGGTTGGTTCTCGCGGCGGGTGCGGGGAGACGACTACGCCCGGACACCGACCAACTGCCCAAGGCCCTCCTGCCGGTGGATGGCGAGACCACGATCCTCGACATCGCGCTGCGCAATCTCACCTCGGTCGGCCTCGCCGAGATCACCGTCGTCGTCGGGTTCGCAGCCGAGGCCGTGGCGTCACGCCAGGCCGCTCTGGAGCGGACGTACGGCGTACGGCTCAGCCTTGTGTACAACGACAAGGCCGAGGAGTGGAACAACGCCTACTCGCTCTGGCTCGCTCGGGAGCAGTTCGCGGCCGGGGCGCTGCTCGTCAACGGCGACACGGTGCACCCGGTGAGCGTGGAGAAGACACTGCTCGCCGAGCGAGGCCCGGCCATCCTGCTCGCGATTGACGACGTCAAGAAGCTCGCCGATGAGGAGATGAAGGTCGTCATCGACGCAGCCGGCCAGCTCCGGCGGATCACGAAGCTCATGGATCCCGCGACCGCCCACGGTGAGTACATCGGCGCGACGCTCATCGAGCCGCACGGCGCCGGCGCGCTCGCGGACGCGCTGGAGGCGACCTGGCGGCGCGATCCGAACCTCTACTACGAGGACGGCTACCAGGAGTTTGCGGACCGCGGGGGAGAGGTACGCGTGGCCAGCATCGGCCAGGTCGACTGGGTCGAGGTCGACAATCACGCCGACCTCGCCCGGGCCAGGGAGATCGCGTGCCACTACTAGCCCGTACGGTCACCACGCCGCTCACCATCGATGTCCGCCGGGGGGCGGTGGCTGACCTCGGCGCGATCCTCGCCGACCGGCGAATCTCGTCCGGAGGCGACGTGGCCGTCGTCGTCGGGCCCGGTCAGGGCGAGCGGATCGCGGAGCTGATCCGCCCGAAGCTCGGCGCAGCCGACGTCTTCACCGCGGCCGGCGGGACTCTTGACGCCGCGAACGACCTCGCGGCCAAGCTGCGCTCCGCGTCATACGACGCGGTCGTTGGCATCGGCGGTGGGAAGACCATCGACACGGCGAAGTATGCGGCCACGCGCTACGGCATCCCGATGGTGTCGGTGGCCACGAGCCTCGCTCATGACGGCATCGCCTCGCCGGTCAGTACCCTCGATCACGACGGAGTCCGCGGCTCGTACGGCGTGCACATCCCCATCGCCGTGGTCGTCGACCTCGATTTCGTGGAGACCGGCCCTGAGCGCCGCAACCGGGCCGGCATCGCCGAGTTGGTGAGCAACATCAGCGCGCTCGCGGATTGGGACCTTGCTCATGAGGTTCGCGGGGAACCGGTCGACGGGCTCGCCGTGACGCTCTCGCGCATCGGAGCCGAGGCCGTCCTCAACCATCCCGGCGACATGTCCGACGACGGCTTCGTCACCGTTCTCGCCGAGGCGCTGATCACCAGCGGGTTGGCGATGGCGGTCTGTGGGTCGAGCCGTCCCTGCAGCGGTGGCTGCCATGAGATCTGCCACGCGATCGACCTGACGCTCGGCGGGAAGGCGCTGCACGCGGAGCAGGTCGGCGTCGGGGCGCTGTTCTGCACCTTCCTGCGTGGCGACGAGGCCAGGTTCGCGCAGCTGAACCGGGTACTGCGCCGGCACGCGCTACCGCGCCTCCCGGCCGACCTGGACCTGACCGACGAGCAGTTCGTGGACGTCGTCGGCTATGCACCCCGGACCCGGCCAGACCGGTACACGATCCTGGAGCACTTGGCGCTCTCGCCGGAAGAGGTGCGGGCGAGGCTGGCAGACTACGTCGATGCAGTCGGTGAATGACGCCCCCGCGGCTCCCCCGGGCCGGCGAGACTTTCTCGCCTCCAACCGCGGCGGTGGCCTCTACAGCGAGGCGGTGAGCCAGCCGATCGGCTCGGCGATCGCACTCGTGGCCTCCCGGCTTGGCCTCGCGCCAACGGTGCTCTCTCTGTTGAACCTCGGGCTCGGGTTGGCCGCTTCCGCGGCGGTGGTCGTTCTCGCCCCGCGCGTCGCGTCCGGCTCGGTGCCCGGGTGGGTCGTGGGCCTCGGCGCGCTGGTCGCGTGGCAGATTGCGTACGCGTTCGACTGCGCGGATGGACAGCTGGCCCGGGTGACCGGGCAGTCCAGTCCCGCCGGGGCGCGGCTGGACATCCTCTGTGACATCGCCGTCCAGATCGCGCTCGTGTGCGCCCTGGCCGCGGTAGCGGTCGCCTACCGACCGGCTACCCCGGCCTGGCTCGTCGCCGCGTTCGCCGGTACCTGGATGGTGAATCTGGTCACGTCGGTGATGCAGTCGGGTCCGAACCCGATGAGCATGGTGCCGTCGCGTTCGCTGCCAGTAAGGCTGGTGAAGCTGATCCGCGACTATGGCGCGGTGATCCTGATCGCCGGTGTGGTGCTAACCCTCGTGCCACAGTGGACGGTCGCAGTGGTATGGGCGTTCACCGCCATCAACGGGCTGTTCCTGCTCGCGAGCATCGCCTTCTCCGCCCTCCCTCATCGTCGATCATGACCTCCAGGTCATGATCGACGCCATTCTGCGACGGTCAGACCGTGATCACCGCGATCTTGTGGTGGAGCGGTAGATGGCGAGGAGTTGGCCCAACACCACGTCGGGGTGGAATGTCGCCAGGTAGCGATCGCGGGCCGGGACGGCCAGAGCGGGAGCCTCGGCGCGACACCGCGGTAGGGCCGCGGCGAGCGCGTCGACGGACGGCTCGACGATCCACCCCGCAGAACCCACTAGATAGGGG
>Ga0209889_1000056_pt1 | contig 20770 bp, 26 predicted proteins | sample GWRWN1_0_10_FD_187233 | JGI IMG/M metagenome (GOLD analysis project Ga0209889, IMG submission 187233) | Riverbed sediment microbial communities from areas with no vegetation in Columbia River, Washington, USA - GW-RW N1_0_10 (SPAdes)... | ecosystem: Environmental > Aquatic > Freshwater > River >... | reverse complement strand
GCCGGCCACGCCGATGCCGATCCCGAGCCCCGGGACGAAGGACGCGGCTACAAACGCTAGCAGGAGCGACCCAGCGACCACGACGGCGCCGAGCAGATAGAACCCCAACAGCAGAACAACACCGAGCCCGGCCCGATACGTGTTCTTCACGGCGATCCTCCCCGTGACCGGGCTAGGGCTGGCACGGTCACCGCACGTTAACCGTGTCCATCTATGCCGAGCAACCCGTCGGCGCGACAACCGACGAGAATGGCGTCATGACCCCAGCGATGCCCGCGACCGACCCGCTGGTCGATCGAATGCGCCCGTTCGGTACGACGATCTTCGCCGAGATGTCGGCTCTCGCGGCGCGCACCGGCGCGGTGAATCTCGGCCAGGGCTTCCCCGACACCGACGGCCCACCGGAGATGCTGGACGCTGCCGTGGCCGCCCTGCGGGCCGGGCGCAACCAGTACCCACCCGGCCCCGGAATCCCTGAACTACGCGGCGCCGTCGCGGCCCACCAACGGCGGTTCTGGGGCGTGGAGTACGACCCCGACGGCGAGGTGCTCATCACGGCGGGCGCGACCGAGGCGATCGCGGCGGCGATTCTCGCGCTGTGTGAGCCCGGCGACGAGGTTGTCTGCTTCGAGCCGTACTACGACTCGTACGCAGCCTGCGTCGCGCTGGCCCATGCGACGCGCCGTCCGGTGACGCTGCGCCCGGACGACAATGGTCGATACGGTTTCGACCACGAGGCGCTCCGGGCCGCATTCTCCCCACGCACACGGGTGGTGCTGCTCAACTCTCCCCACAACCCCACCGGCAAGGTGTTCGGCCGCGAGGAGCTGACGCTGATCGCCGAGCTGTGTAAGGAGTACAACGCCGTCGCGGTCACCGACGAGGTGTACGAGCACCTGGTCTACTCCGACGCTTCGGGCCCACATGTGCCGCTCGCGACCCTGCCCGGCATGCGTGCGCGGACCCTGCGCATCTCCTCGGCGGGCAAGACGTTCTCCTGCACCGGTTGGAAGATCGGTTGGATCAGCGGTCCCCGCCCGCTGGTCTCCGCGGTGCTGCGAGTCAAGCAGTTCCTGACCTTCGTCAACGGCGCGCCGTTCCAACCAGCCGTCGCGGTCGCCCTGGGACTGTCGGACGAGTACTACGACACGTTCCGGGTCGAACTTCAGGCCAAGCGCGACCTGCTGAGCGCCGGGCTGGTCGAGGCGGGGTTCTCGGTGCTTCCTCCGGAGGGGACTTACTTCGTGACGGCCGACATCACGGCGCTCGGCGGACGCGACGGGGTCGAGTTCTGCCTCGCGCTGCCCGAACGGTGCGGGGTCGTGGCCGTGCCGACGCAGGTCTTCTACGACGACGCCGATGCCGGCCGGCACATCGTCCGATTCGCCTTCTGCAAGCGGCCCGAGGTGCTCGCCGAGGCCGTCGAAAGAATCCGCCGGCTCTGAGCTCAACCTACTTTGGCAGAGGCACCCGCCCGACCGACGGGAGCGAGAATCCGTTCGATCGGGCGGGTGCCTCATACCCCGGGTCAGGAAATGTGCTCGACGAGAAAGTCGCAGAACATGACCTCATCCGAGGCGATCGGGAATGAGCCCTTCTCCCAGACGCTTGTCCGGCTGATGATGAACGCGTCGTCCCAGTCGTCGGGGGTGCCATGCTTGCCGGGCGGGCCCGTGGTCATCGTGCTGGCGGATCGGGAGACGGTTTACGAAGGGCTGGCGGCGCGGACCTCCGCGGCGATACGACCGGCAACCGACTCCGCGAGCTCGGCCGTCGGAGCCTCGACCATGACTCGAACGAGCGGCTCCGTACCCGACGGACGAAGCAGCACCCGTCCCGTCTCGCCGAGCGACGCCTCGGCTGCCGCGACCGCGGCCAGGACCGGTCCCGCCTCGCACGCACCCTTGCGGTCGACCACGGGCACATTGATCAGCACCTGCGGCAGCTTCGTCATCACCGCGGCCAGGTCGGCCAGCGACTGCCCGGTCTCGGCCATCCGGGCCATGAGGTGCAGAGCAGTCAGAATGCCGTCGCCTGTGGTGGCGTGCGCGGGGAGGACCACGTGCCCGCTCTGCTCACCGCCGATCGCCAGCCCGTCCGTCCGCAGCGCCTCCAACACGTACCGGTCCCCGACCGCGGTCTCCACCAGCGTGATCCCCTCTCGCTGCATCGCGAGACGCAGGCCGAGGTTACTCATCACCGTGGTGACGAGGGTGTTCTGCGTCAGCGTGCCGGCATCGCGCATGGCCAGTGCGAGGACCGCCATGATCTGGTCGCCGTCGACGACCTGGCCCGTGGCGTCAACGGCCACGCACCGGTCGGCATCGCCATCGTGGGCGATGCCGAGGTGAGCGCCGTGCTCCAGCACGGCCGTACGCACCCCATCGAGATGTTCCGAACCACAACCGTCGTTGATGTTGTGCCCGTCCGGGTCCGCGTTGATGACGATGACGTCCGCACCGGCCTGCCGGTACGCCGCCGGCGCCACGTCGGAGGCGGCGCCATTGGCGCAGTCAACGACGACCTTCACGCCTGCCAACAGGTGGGGCGTCGACTCAACGAGGTGCTTCACATAATGCTCAGCCCCGTCAAGAAGGTCATGGACGCGCCCGACGCCAGCGCCGGTCGGTCGACGCCACGCGCTCGGCTCGGCTACCGCGGCCTCGATCCGTGACTCGACCTCATCGGTGAGTTTGTGCCCTCCGCCGGCGAAGAGCTTGATGCCGTTGTCTGGCATGGGATTGTGCGAGGCAGAGATGACAACACCCAGGTCGGCGGTCGCCTCCGCGGCGAGGAATGCGACCCCGGGGGTCGGCAAGATACCCACACGGATCACGGTCGCCCCAGCGCTCGACAGTCCGGCGACGACTGCGGCCTCGAGCATCTCGCCGCTCGCCCGCGGGTCGCGGCCGACGACAGCGAGCGGCGCGTGGGAACGGTCGGCCTCGGCGAGCACGTGAGCCGCGGCCACCGCCACGGAGAGCGCCAGCTCGGGGCTGAGGTCTGCGTTGGCCAGCCCGCGGATGCCGTCGGTGCCGAAGAGTCGCCCCACCTGAGTCCTTTCTGAATGGTGCGATTGCCGCATCTGCGGATTCTGCTGAACGCAGCGGCCGGGTCCGCCCTCGTCGGGCGGCCCGGCCGATGACACTGGTCAGCGTACGTTGGTTGGTTCCGCTCGCAAGCTTTCCGGCATTACCGCTTCGAGTACTGCGGAGCCTTGCGGGCCTTCTTGAGGCCGTACTTCTTGCTCTCCTTCACGCGGGCATCCCGGGTGAGAAAGCCTGCCTTCTTGAGCGCGGGGCGGTCGTCTACGTCGAGCTCGATGAGCGCCCGGGCGATCCCCAGTCGCAGCGCGCCCGCTTGGCCGGTGACGCCGCCGCCACGCAGGTTCGCGATGACGTCAAGCGTGTCGGCGCGCTCAGCGACAGCGAGCGGCTCCCGCACGACCTGCTGGTGCACCTTGCTCGGGAAGTAGGCCTCGAGGGTGCGGCCGTTCAGCGTGAAGTTGCCGCTGCCGGGCACGATCCGCACTCGGACGATGGCCTCCTTGCGGCGACCCACGGTCTGGATGGGACGCTCCGTCCGGGGCAGACTCCGCGGCGCCTTTGGTGCGGCTACGGGCGCCGGCGGGGTCGTCTCGACGACGACCTCGACCTCAACTGCCTCGGGTTCAACGATGCTCTCGGTCACTGTTTGCCCTTCGCCTGCGCTCACTGCGCGATCTGCTTGATCTCGAACGGGACCGGCTGCTGCGCGGCGTGCGGGTGCTCGGCACCCGGATACACCTTCAGCTTCCTGATCAGCTGACGGCCGAGCCGGTTGTGCGGGAGCATGCCCTTGACGGCCAGCTCGACCGCCCGCTCCGGGCGCTTCGTCAGCAGCTCGTCGTAACCCACCTGCTTGAGGCCACCCGGGTAACCCGAGTGACGGTAGGCAACCTTGGTCTGGCGCTTGTTGCCGGTGAGGGCGACCTTGCCGGCGTTGATGATGATCACGAAGTCGCCGGTGTCGACGTGCGGCGCGAAGACCGGCTTGTGCTTGCCACGCAGCAACGTGGCGGCATGGGTCGCCAGGCGGCCCAGCACGACGTCAGACGCGTCGATGACGTGCCAATGACGCTCGATCTCACCCGGCTTCGGGTTGTACGTACGCACAGGTCTACCTTGTCTCGTTCGTTGGGTTGTTCGTGGCTCCTTGAGAGCGTTATGGACGCTACATCGGCAGCGCACGACTACACAGCGTACCCGATCAAGGGACGCCTCAGCTCTCGCACAACAGCGCATAAGCATAGCCGGCGCAAATCACGCCGGTCAAAACGCCCTCCCCCTATCCTCCTGCCCCCGTCGATCATGACCTGGAGGTCATGATCGACGCCGTTTCGCAACGGTCTGGCCGTGATCACCGCGATCTTGCTGGCCAGGCCCGCTACCGTGCCCCGGTGGTCGAGATACGCGGTGCAAGCGCCGAGGAGGCACAGCGCTGGCGCGCGGACTGGCAGGTCCGCATGGAGCGTTGGTAGGGCGGTCACGGTGTGCCCGGATGGGCGGCCGGCCGACTCGCCGCCTGGGACGGCACAGACGAGCGAGGCGTCTTCACGGTGATGGGAGAGGCGGCAGTGCAGGGTCACCTGCCCGTCGCGATCCACCCGGACGAACAGTCTCGAGTCGCCGTCGTCCACGATGTGTGGGTCGAGCCCAGCCACCGCGGCCGGGGGTACGGTCGCGTGGCCCGCGCCTTCGCCGAGGAGTGGCCACCCCCGGGCTAGCGTCATCGGCGTGCGCCGCTGGACCGACGACCCTGCGACGGCAGCTCTCTACGCAGAGTATCCGCGAAGACACCAGAGAATGGTCAAACGCCTGCGGGACCAGGCCGGTGCCCTTCCGGAGGGCGTGACCGCGCGCGCCATGGCCGAGTCGGAGTACCCGCGGTGGCTGGCGAACGAGATCGAGGGCTTCGCCGCAGACATGACCCACTCCGGCTCGTATAGCCCGACCAAGGCGATCGAGATCGCCGAGCGCGCGTACGCCCAGATGCTCCCCCCATGGTCTGGCCACACCTGGTTACTCGTGGCGGATGGTGGACGCCCGCGGGGAGAACGTGGCGGACATCTTCTTGGGGTTGGACTGGTCGGGCATCGGCTGGGTCAACTCCGTCGAGGTGCGCCCAGAGCATCGAGGCCGCGGTTACGGTCGCGCCGCGATGCTCGTGGGCGAGCAGAAGACTCTGGCCGGCGGCAACTCTCTGCTCGGGCTGAACGTGATCGGGCACAACACGACGGCGATTGGCCTCTACGAGAAACTCGGGTACGCCGTGGTAGACGAGACTCGGACAATCTCCTTCCAAGATCGCCACGATCATGATGTCACCGTCGCGAAATAGCGCCGATCATGACCTCCAGGTCATGATCGGCCAGGCACCTCCAGGTCATGATCGGCGAGGCACCTCCAGGTCATGATCGGCGAGGCACCTCCAGGTCATGGTCGGGGAGGTTCTCGTCCGGGGGAGGGACGGTTAGCGGTAGACGGGGCCGCGGTCCGGCCGAGAGCGGTCGTCCTGCCAATGCTGGCCACGATCGTCGTCACGGTCATGAGAGCTGTGGTGCCAGACGGCGCTGACCAAACCGAATCCCACTGCGCCGATCATGATGCCGAGAAAGAGACCGATCAACCCGGTCGCGAGCGGCGCGATCCACCCGGATGAGAACGCCGCCGACCCCGCGGGCGCGGCCGCCGCGGGCGGGGGCGGAGGTGGGTTGGTCGCTGGCGGCTCCACCGGAGGTGGCGTCACGGCTTCGCCGTCGTCGTCATTCGGTGGGGGTGGAGCCGGCTGCTGCTCAGACATGACTGCCTCCAGATGGGGTGGGGCCCGATCGAGCCGTCACCTCAACAGTGTGCCGCTCGTCTGTGAGTAGGCTGCGGGCTGCCTGTGAACTTGCTGTCCGGCCGGGCTCGGCCGGGTACAGGTCGCGGCCGCATCGGCTTACTCGTAGGCTTCGGCCGTGGTCCGTGCGTGGGTGAAGCTGATCTGGAACTCACTCGGGGTGGCGGTTGTTGCTGCCGCCGCCCAGCTGGGCATTGCGCAGGCACTCGGCATCCTCCGGTGGGGTGAGTCCTTCGACGCCAGCCACCCGAGTGACTGGAACGCCATGCTGACCTGGGTCGGCTTCATCTACGCGGTCGCGGTGCTCGGCGGCGCGGCGGTCGGACGGCGAGCCGTCCGAAGGCCTGGCCGGCCGGACGGGATGGCCGCCCGCATCATCGCGGCGCTGGCGGCCGGCCTGGGTGCGGCTGCGGCGGTGGCGATCGCCTGGCTGCCAGCGCGGGCGGCGAAGCCGCCCGTCAACATCGATCCCGAGCTCGTCGTGGCCATGACGGCCGGGGCCGGCATCATCGTCGGCATCCTGGTCGCCTTGGTGGCAATGTCCGCCCGCCCGGCCGCGGGAGGTGTGCGGGCCACCGTGGCCTGGATCTGGCTCGTCGGCACTGCCTCGGCGGTGGCTGGCATCGTGACGCACGAGCCGTTTGGTCCACCGCGACTCGCCGTCATCGACGCACCATCCCTGGTTCCCACTCAGTGGTGGTCTGGGCCCAACCCCATGATCGGCGTCGCGGCGATCCTCGGGTTCACCGTGGCTGGCGTGGCACGCGGGGGCGGTGCGCACCGCATTGGGATGGCGCTGTCCGGTGTCACCGGGCCGGCAGTGGTCGCCGCCGCCTACCTCATCGCCGGACCCGGCTCTGGAAGCGATCGTTCGAACCATCTCGAGCCGTACAACGCCAGCCTGATCGCGCTCGGTGTGGGGCTATGCGCGTCCATGCTGGTCGCCATTCCGGGCCGGCGAGGAGAGACCAACACACTATGGACACCGGCACAGGACAACGCCCACCTCGCCGATGACTCCATGGGCGACGAGCCCATCATCGGCGAGATCATGGACGTACCGCCAGCGGCCCGCCAAGGCGTCATGGGCCAACCGACGAGATCGTTCGAGCAGGACTACTCCGACTGGCTGCGCGAGCTCAGCCATGTGCCCGGAGCACCCCCGAACGGTGAGCGCCAAGCCCGCTGAGCCTCCAGCGGCGCATCGCAAAGGCAGGCCATCGCTGGCGTCAGCGGACGTCCCAGACGGGTTGGTCAGTCTCGACCACCTCGCCGTCGCTGCGGAAGAGCACGAAACGGTCGAACGATCGGGTGAACCACCGGTCATGGGTAACCGCGATCACCGTACCGGAGAAGCCCTTCAATCCATCCTCGAGCGCCTCGGCTGAGGCGAGGTCCAGGTTGTCCGTCGGCTCGTCCAGCAACAGCAGGGTCGCCCCGGACAGCTCCAGCAGCAGCACCAGCAACCTCGCCTGCTGACCCCCAGAGAGGGTGCCGAAGCGCTGATCGCCCTGGGCGGCCAGCTCGTAGCGCGACAGCACCTTCATCGCGTCGTGTCGAGGCAGGCCGGTGCGATGGTCATCGCCACGCCAGAGAATCTCCACCAACGTCTTGTCGACCAGGTCCGGGCGGTCATGGGTCTGCGAGAAATGCCCTGGGCGGACCCGAGCCCCGAGCCGGGCCACCCCGCCGTGCGACACCCGAGCCAGCGGTGCGCCGTCAACGGGCGTGTGCTCTCCACCGGGGTCCGAACCACCCCGTGCGAGCAGCCGAAGGAAATGAGACTTCCCGGTGCCGTTGGCCCCCAGTACGGCCACCCGATCGCCGTACCAGACCTCAAGGTCGAACGGGAAGGTCAGGTTCTCCAGCTCCAGCTTGTCGCAGATCACCGCGCGCTTGCCGGTTCGCCCGCCCGCCAGGCGCATGCGGATGTCCTGATCCTTGGGTCGAAGTTCCGGCGGGCCGGCCTCCTCGAACCGCTCCAGCCGTGTCCTCGCCGCCTGCAGGCGTGACGCCATGCTGTCGTTGTACGAGGCCTTCTGCTTGTACATCACGACGAGGTCCTTGAGCTTCTGGTGCTCCTCGTCCCATCGGCGGCGCAGCTCGTCGAGGCGCTCATAACGCGCCTCCCGGGCCTCGTGCCAGGAGGCGAAGCCGCCCGGGTGAACCCACGCCGATCCGCCTTCGACGGTGACGACCCGGCTGGCCGTCTGGGCCAAAAGCTCACGGTCGTGGGACACATAGAGCACCGACTTGTCCGACTCGCGCAGCCTGGCCTCAAGCCAACGCTTGGCCAGTACATCGAGGAAGTTGTCCGGCTCGTCGAGCAGGAGCACCTCGTCGGATCCGCGCAGCAGCAACTCGAGTGCGAACCGCTTCTGCTGTCCGCCGGACAACGTCCGGACCGGCCGCGTCTTCGACGACTCCCACGGTAGATCAAGGGCGGAGACGCTGGCGGTGTCGAAGAGTACCTCGGCCTCGTAGCCGCCGGCCTCTCCCCACAGGACGAGCGCATCCGCGTACCGCATCTGGGCCTTCTGCGCCGACGTGCTGAACCGGCCGCGCACCTCGGCGTCGTGCAATGCCGTCTCGGCCAACGCGAGTCGCTCGCCGGCCGCCCGGATGGTGGGGGCCGCGAGCACCAATGCAAGATCATTCAACGTCGTCTCATCCGCGATGGTGCCGATGAACTGGCGCATCACGCCGAGTCCGCCGGCTCGCGCGATCGTGCCCACGTGCACAGGCAGGTCGCCTGAGATCATCCGTAGCAGCGTGGTCTTGCCCGCGCCATTGGGCCCGACGAGTGCCACCTTGGTGCCCTCACCGACCCGAAAGGAGACGTCGGAGAAGAGGACCCGCCCGTCGGCGAGGGTGTGCTGAAGGCCGGCTAAGTCGATGTACCCCACGGGTCAAGCATTCTCCGCACCCAGCGGTCCCGCGTCCTCTGATTTGTTGGGTGAGGTGATGCGAAGCACGCGGAACCCCTGCTGGCTCGCATGGCGGTCGACGAACCAGCCCTGTCGCGAGAGCCACTCGGCCAGGGAGTCAGCGCCCAGATGACGGGCGACGACGAGCCATGCGATGCCGTCTGGCTCAAGGCGGGGCAGCCATCGGTCGAGGAGCGCATGCAACTCCCCCTTACCAATGCGGATGGGAGGATTGGACCAGATCTGATCAAACCGGATGTCCGGGGGCACCTCGTCGGGTGTGGCCGCCACGACTCGCTCACCGACGCCGAGCGCCTGGGCGTTGGTACGGGTGAGAGCCAGCGCCCTTGCGTTCACGTCGACCGCGTAGACCGAGGCCGCCGGCGCGACCGTGGCCAGCACGCACGAGATCGGCCCATACCCGCAACCGAGGTCGAGCAGAGCGCCGCCGGCGGTCGGCGATGGAAGGTTCGCCTTCCGCAGCAACACCGCCGTGCCGGGGTCCAGCCGCCCCGCCGAGAAGACACCAGCAGCGGCGCTGAGTCGAAAGGTTCGCCCAGCCGCGACGAACTCGACATCGGTCGGTTTCGCCGGCGCCTGCGGCCGGGTGGAGAAGTAGTGGTCGGCAGTCACGCCACGATTCTGGCCCGACCCGGTATTGTCCGCCGCAGAAGTTGCGGACGGACGGCCGTACGCGATCGCTGTACGCGTTGGGTAGCCTGTGCCCATGACGCACGGGTACGGGCCGCCGCCACGCGAGTGGCAGCCATCAGGCGGCTCCGAGGACGACCCGGACGCATCACGAAGAAGGCGCCGTACTAGCAGTTCTCCGCCGCCCGCGTCGCATGGGCCGCAGCAGCAGCCGGCCGGATCTCCGTACAGCCGTTTCGGCTCGGATCCGGGCTCGGGCCGGCCGCAACCTGGGTATCCCGCGCCGGCACCTCCGCAGTCGCCGCATCCTCAGTCACCACATCCGCAGTCGCCGCATCCTCGGTCGGCCTACCCGCCGCCCGGATATGCGCAGCCTGGCCAGCCGCATGGCTATCCGCCCGCAGGCCAGGGGCCGCAGCCCCAGTACGGGCAGTATCCTCAATCGGCGCAGCAGCAGCCGTACGGCGCCGGACCGTACGCGGCGCGCCCGGAACCGCCTACGGACCGACACGTGCCGACCTGGCGCTTCCCGTCGCCCCCGCCACCAGCGCGCCACCTCAGCCACCCCGCCGCGGGCCCGCCTGCGGTGGCGCCGTACTCGGCTGCGCCGTACTCCGCTCCGGCGGCACCCCCAGCCTCGGCGCCCCCGGTCTATCGGCGCCAGGCTCCGCCCAATAACCTCCCGGCGCAGCCGACCGCCTACCCGTCGTTCCCGCCGCCCGTGCCGACCTCGCCAACCGTGCCGCGAATCGCCGCGCCACAGCCCGCTGCCCCGCAGCACGCTCCGCCTCGCCACGGGGTCGGCGGCGGTCCCGCTCCACCGGCATGGCCCGCCGCACCGAACCGCCCAGCCCCACCCAGCCCCAACCGTCAGTCTCCGGCCAGCCCCAGCCGTCAGGCGCCGCCGAGCCCGGGCCGTCAGGCGCCGCCGAGCCCGGGCCGTCAGGCGCCGCCGAGCCCGAAGCGACAGGCCTCGCCCACGCCGGGTCGCCCCCGCTCGGCCCGGTTCGCGGAGGCGATGCCCGGACTGATCCGACACCTTCCGCACCACCGCCCCTGGATGGTCGCCCTCAGCCTGATCGCGGTCGCGGTGGTCATCACCACATGTGGACTCGGCTCATATCTGCTGGTCAGGGACGACAACAAGATTGTCGGCGCGGGTCCAACAGCGACGCAGGAGGTGCCGAAGCGGGACATCTCCAGCCGCGCGACCGACCCGGCATTGCTGACCGTGGCGGACGTGTTCCCGGACAAGGAGATCATGGCCGACCCGACCATCCCGCCCTACAAGCGGCTAGGGAACCCGCAGATGGCGAAGGACTGCCGGGTCGGCGCCACGTCGGAGCTCGGCAAGTTGCTGAACAAGCTCGGTTGCAACCAGGTCGTCCGGGCCACCTTTGCCTCTCCCGATGGCGCCTACGTGCTCACCGCGGGCATTTTCAATCTGAAGGACAGCGCCGCGACGACGAAGGCCCACACGGAGATCAAGCAGCTCGTGGACACCTCGAAGGGTCGCTTCTCCGGATTGATTTCGCACTCGTCAGCGAAGGTGTTGGGCCGGGCGCCAACGAACCTCGCCTGGGGCGCGCAGGGGCATTTCCTGATCTACAGCGTCATCGCGAGGGCCGACGCCAAGGAGGTCGCGCCCGACGACCCACACGCAAAGATCATCGTGTACGACATTGTCGAGAAGTACCTTCGTGATCATGTGATCGTGCAATGGTCCGTCGAACGCAGCACTCCAGGACCGTCCGGGCCGGCGGTGTCGACATCCGCTCAGGCGAGGCCGACCGCCGGCTGACGCTCAGCGCCAAGATCGCCGCAGCGCCTCAGGAGTCAAGCACCCGCCGCCGCCGGGTGAGTTCGGCCCGCCGTTCGTACTCGGCCGGGTCGTCCGGGTAGCCAACCTCGACCAACGTGAGCCCGTGAGCTGGCGCGACGACAACCTCGTTCGCCCTCGCCCGACGGGTCAGCAGCGACGCGGGCCAGGACGCCGGCCGGCGCCCGTCACCCACGGGGAGCAGTGCGCCCACCAGACTGCGCACCATGGCCTGACAGAACGCATCCGCCTGAACAGTGCCGATGAGGACTCCTTGGGCGTCGCGGTGCCAACGCAGGTCAGTTATGGCGCGAATGGTGGACGCATGGTCCTTACGCCGGCAGTACGCGGCAAAATCGTGTTCGCCGATGAGCATCGCAGAGGCGTTGTTGATGGCGTCCAGGTCCAGCGCGCGCGGCCAGGCCACAGTGTCGCGGTGGCGCAGCGGCGGGGCACCCCAGGGAGCATCTGCGACCCTGTAGGCGTACCGGCGATAGAGCGCCGAGAAGCGGGCGTCGAAGTCAGCTGGCACGTCGAGGACCCGGTAGACCCGCAGATCGGCCGGGAGCAACCCGGCGAGTCGCCGCAGGAGGGAGTCGCCGTACGCGACCCAGCGCTCCACCGCCACATCGACGTGGCAGACCTGGCCGGTGGCGTGCACCCCGGCGTCCGTACGCCCGGCGACGGTCAGGCTGGCCGTCCCGTCTGAGCCGAGAACGCGGGCGAGGCACTCCGCAAGTTCCCCGGCCACCGTCCGGCGACCGGGCTGGGCAGCCCAGCCCGAGAAGTCCGTGCCGTCGTAACCGAGGTCGAGCCGCAGTCGGGTGAACGGACCCCGATCGTCAAGATCGCCGTTTGCGGTACCGACGTTCACGCGCTCTGTCACGTCACTGTCGTACCGCAAACGGCGATCCGCTGTCGTAGGCGATGTCAGGCCTCGTCGGCCTTCTTCTCCGTGCTCTCGTCGGCCTTCTGCCCCGTGCTCTTGTCGGGCTCGGTCTTGGTCTCGCCCGCGAGCGCCGCGACCGCCTCGGCCTTGGCCGCCTTTCGGGCCGTCGACTTGGCCGCCTTGGCCGGCGCCGGTGCGGCGACCACCAGCTCCTCCACCAGCTCAATGATCGCCATCGGCGCCGCGTCACCCTTGCGGATGCCAGCCTTAACGATGCGGGTGTAGCCACCCGCGCGGTTGCCGTAGCGGGGCGCGATCTCGTCGAACAGGGTGTAGACAACGTCCTTGTCGTGGATCACGGTGAGCACACGGCGACGCGAGTGCAGGTCACCGCGCTTGGCGAAGGTGACCAGCCGCTCGGCCAGCGGCCGCAGCCGCTTAGCCTTCGTCTCGGTGGTGGTGATCTTGCCGTGCTTGAACAGCGAGGTGGCGAGGTTCCCCAGCATCAGCCGCTCATGCGCCGGGCTACCGCCGAGGCGAGGGCCCTTGGTCGGCGTAGGCATCGTTGGTGCTCCTTATTGAGTCTGGGACTGCTTACAACTGCTCGGTCTCGCGGTAGTCCTCGCCGTCGTAGTCGACGTCTGCGAACGTGTCGACGACGTGGGCCGGGTCGAAGACCGGGGCGGAATCCTTGAGCCCCAGACCCATGCCGGCCAGCTTCATCTTGACCTCGTCGATCGACTTCTGCCCGAAGTTGCGGATGTCGAGCAGGTCCGCCTCGGTGCGGGCGATCAGCTCCCCGACGGAGTTGATTCCTTCGCGCTTGAGGCAGTTGTAGGAGCGGACTGTGAGGTCCAACTCCTCGATCGGCAGAGCCAGGTCGGCAGCGAGCTGGGCGTCCTGCGGCGATGGGCCGATGTCGATGCCCTCCGCCGACTCGTCGAGTTCGCGCGCTAGGCCGAACAGCTCGACAAGCGTAGAGCCAGCCGAGGCGAGCGCGGTACGCGGCGTGATCGACGGCTTGGCCTCGACATCGATGATGAGGCGGTCGAAGTCGGTCCGCTGCTCGACCCGCGTCGCCTCTACCCGGTAGGTGACCTTGAGCACCGGCGAGTAGATCGAGTCGACCGGGATGCGTCCGATCTCTTGACCGGTCTGCTTGTTCTGCGCGGCGCTCACGTAGCCACGACCGCGCTCGACGGTGAGCTCCATGTCCAGGCGGCCCTTGCCGTTGAGTGTGGCGAGCTTGAGATCGGCGTTGTGCACCGTGACGCCGGCCGGGGGCTGGATGTCACCGGCGATGACATCCCCCGGACCCTGCTTGCGCAGGTACATCGAGACCGGCTCGTCGTGCTCGGAGCTCACGCAGAGGTCCTTGACGTTCATGACCAGCTCGACCACATCCTCCTTGACACCGGGGATGGTGGTGAACTCGTGCAGCACGCCGTCGACCTTGATGCTGGTGACCGCGGCTCCCGGGATCGAGCTGAGCAGCGTACGACGAATCGAGTTGCCGAGCGTGTAGCCGAAGCCCGGCTCCAGGGGCTCGATGGTGAACCGTGACCGGGTCTCGTTGATCGACTCTTCGGTAAGAGACGGTCGCTGGGAAATGAGCACTTGCTTCCTCCATTGTTCGGGCGCCCGCTATTTGACGCCCCCCAATACTGCCTCTCTAGCGTCGATCATGACCTGGAGGTCATGATCGACGGGGTTTCGCGACGGTCACCTCATGATCGACGCGAAAGTCGGGCTGCTACTTGGAGTAGAGCTCGACGATGAGCTGCTCCTGGACCTGCGTGTCGATGGACGCGCGGGCCGGGAGAGTGTGGATAAGGATCTTCATCTGGGTCGGGATCGCCTCAAGCCAGGCTGGCACGATGCGGCTGCCGGCCTCGGCGCGGGCGATTACGAACGGGGTCAGGTCGGCCGACTTATCCCGCACCTGGACGATGTCGTGCTCGGTCACGCGGTACGACGGGATGTCGACCTTCCTGCCGTTCACGGTGAAGTGGCCGTGCTTGACGAGCTGGCGTGCCATGTCACGAGACTTGGCGTAGCCGGCCCGGTAGACCACATTGTCCAGGCGGGACTCAAGAATCTTGAGGAGCTCCTCGCCGGTCTTGCCGGGGCGGCCGTGCGCCTCCTCGTAGTACGTGCGGAACTGCTTCTCCAGCACGCCGTAAATGCGGCGAGCCTTCTGCTTCTCCCGAAGCTGCAGCAGGTACTCGCTCTCCTTCGTCCGCCCACGACCGTGCTGGCCGGGTGGGAAGGGTCGCGACTCGAATGGGCACTTCGGCCCATCGCATTTGGAACCCTTCAGGAACAGCTTCATCTTTTCGCGACGGCAGCGGCGGCAGTCAGCACCTGTATAACGAGCCATTGTTGTCTACCTTCCCTGCCTCAGACCCGGCGACGCTTCGGCGGACGGCACCCGTTGTGCGGCTGCGGGGTGACGTCGGAGATGGTCCCGACCTCGAGGCCCGCGGCGGTCAACGAACGGATGGCAGTCTCTCGACCCGAACCCGGGCCCTTGACGAACACATCGACCTTGCGCATGCCGTGCTCCATCGCACGGCGCGCGGCCGCCTCGGCGGCCAGCTGTGCGGCGAATGGGGTCGACTTGCGCGAGCCCTTGAAACCCACCTGGCCGGCGGACGCCCAAGAGATCACGGCCCCGGTCGGGTCCGTGATGGACACGATCGTGTTGTTGAACGTGCTCTTGATGTGCGCCTGCCCGTGGGCGACGTTCTTTCGTTCCTTGCGCCGCACCTTCTTGGCGGCTGCGGGGCCGGTACGTGCCTTCGGTGGCATATCTGTGTGCGCTCCAGTTTGTGTGGCTTGTGGGGCGGTCTCGGTTACTACTTCTTGCCGGGCTTCTTCTTGCCAGCGACCGTTCGCTTGGGGCCCTTACGGGTGCGCGCGTTGGTGCGGGTGCGCTGACCGCGCACCGGCAGGCCGCGACGGTGCCGGATGCCCTCGTAGCAGCCGATCTCCACCTTCCGGCGGATGTCGGCGGCGACCTCGCGGCGCAGGTCACCCTCGACCCGGTAGTTGGCCTCGATGTGCTCGCGCAGCTGCACGACCTCGTCGTCGGTTAGGTCCTTGGCGCGCTTGTTGGGATCGATGCCGGTCGCGACGAGGGTCTCCGTCGAACGCGTGCGACCCATCCCGAAGATGTAGGTAAGCGCGATCTCCAGCCGCTTCTCGCGGGGAAGATCGACGCCGACTAGACGTGCCATGTGTGGGCGTACTCCTGTCGTGGCTGTCGCGGAGGTCTGTGCCCGCTCCTCCCCGCCTGCCCTGGCGGGGCCCCGGCCTCCGACCGGGGGTCAGCCATGAGTGCGCGCTCTGATGAACGATCGACCCGCGGCCGGAACGGAACTCTCTATCTATGGTGCAGGCGTTGGGCTCAGCCCTGGCGCTGCTTGTGTCGCGGGTCATCACAAATGACCATGACCCGGCCGTGCCGGCGGATGACGCGGCACTTGTTGCAGATCTTCTTGACGCTCGGCTTGACCTTCACCGGTTATGCCTTACTTTTGCTCGCGCCCGAACCCGTGTGCCTTGTCCGAAGACCGGCCACGAGCCTGAGCAAGAAGACGGATGAATACTTGCGACCGCGTCACTTGTAGCGGTAGACGATCCGCCCGCGGGTCAGGTCGTACGGCGAGAGTTCGACGACGACCCGGTCCTCGGGCAGGATGCGGATATAGTGCTGCCGCATCTTGCCGCTGATGTGGGCCAAGACCCGGTGGCCATTGGCGAGCTCCACCCGGAACATGGCGTTCGGGAGAGGCTCGACTACTCGGCCCTCGATCTCGATGGCACCGTCTTTCTTCGGCATATCCTCCGCTAACTGACGCTGGGTCTAATGAACAGGAGCACAGAATCGTTCGCAGGTGGTTTAGAGGAGCCACCCGCGCCAGCCGCGGATCCGGGACCCACCGCCGTGAAGCGCTATAACAGTGCAGGCGGGCATGCCAGAGTCGACGCTGTGCGCCGGATATGAGTGTACGCGGGTGGCTGCATTGACCGCAAACAGAGGTCAACGCACCCGCGCTCGGGCGTGTCCAGCGCATATGACGGATGTCAGGCGCGTTGTGACATTCTCCTACTTCGGCACCTGTTCGCACGAACCCATCGGAGAAGTCATGGCACCGTCCCGAATCCTTGGCGCCACCGCGATCGCCGTTGGCTCTCTTGCGTGAAACCACACTTCGGATCAACTCTTAGGCGCGGGAGGTGACGAGGTCGCCGAGGCGGGAACGGCCGCCATCGTCGGCGGTGAGCACCCAGACGCCGTCATCGAGCATCGCGACGGTGTGCTCGACATGTGCGGCCACCGAGCCGTCCTGGGTCACCACGGTCCAGCCGTCGGAGAGCTCCACGGTCTTGGGCGAGCCGATCGTGATCATCGGCTCGATGGCGAGTACGAGGCCGGGTACGAGCTTGGGGCCTTTGCCAGGGCGGCCGTGATTGAGCACGTGGGGGTCCTGGTGCATCTCGGTGCCGATGCCGTGGCCGCCGTAGCCGTCCACGATGCCGAAGCGGCCGGATCTGCGTATCGCCACCTCGACGGCGCGTGAGATGTCCGTGAGCCGGCCGCTCCCCGACAGCGCACCCTGCGCGGCCGCGGCGAGTCCGGCCCAGAGCGAGTCCTCCGCGGTGGTGGCGAGGCGCTGCAACTCGGGCGCGACCTGCCCGACCGGGACCGTGATCGCGGCGTCGCCGTGCCAGCCGTCGAGCACAGCGCCGCAGTCGATCGAGATGAGGTCGCCGTCGTGGAGCACCTGCGCTGGGCTTGGGATCGCATGCACGACCTGGCTGTTCACCGAGGCACAGATCGTGGCTGGATACCCCTGGTAACCCTTGAAGGAGGGGGTGGCGCCGGCCGACCGGATTACCTCGTCAGCGATCTCGTCCAACTTGGCTGTCGACACACCGGGCGACACGACGTCACGCATCGCGGCGAGCGCCTCGGCGACGACGAGCCCGGCGGCCCGCATCTTCTCGATCTGCTCCGGCGTCTTGTATTGAATATTGAGCTGCCGGCGAAACATTCTCGCGTTCATTTACCTTTCGCTCGCAACTGCGGTGCTCGCAAGCTCGCTCTTCGTGCTCGCACTCATCCCCCGTACGACCGAAGCGCGTCGATTGCCCGCACGGTCACGTCCTCCACTGGTCCGGTGGCATCGATCCCCACCAGCTTGCCCTGCGCGCCGTAGAAGTCGACGAGCGGGGCGGTGTCCCTGGCGTAGACACGCAGCCGTTCGGAGACCGTCTCAGCCTTGTCGTCGTCACGCTGGTACAGCTCGTTGCCGCACCGGTCGCAGACACCCTCGTGCGTCGGCGCGTCGAAGTCGATATGCCAGACCTTGCCGCACCCCCGACAGGTCCGACGGCCGGATAGGCGCCGGATCACCTCGTCATCGTCGACCACGAGTTCCAGCACGAGGTCCAGGCCCACACCGAGATCCGCCAGCAGCTTGTCCAGTGCAGATGCCTGCGGCACGGTGCGGGGAAAGCCGTCGAGCAGGAACCCGTCAGCCGCGTCAGGATCAGCCAGGCGGTCCCTCACCATATTGATGGTGACCTCGTCGGGCACGAGCTGGCCGCCATCCATGTACCGCTTGGCCTCGACGCCCAACGGTGTGCCGGCCGCGACGTTTGCCCGAAAGATATCGCCGGTCGAGATCTTGGGAAGGGCGAGGTGGGCGGCGATGAATTCCGCCTGTGTGCCCTTCCCCGCCCCGGGTGGGCCCACGAGCACCAGTCTCATGGGATCACCACCCTCCGACTCTCCCTCAATCCTGCTGGCCCGGTCAGAGGAGCTCCACCCACTAGCGGAGGAACCCCTCGTAGTTGCGCTGCATGAGCTGGCTCTCGATCTGTTTGACCGTCTCCAGCCCGACACCCACCATGATGAGCACCGCCGTGCCGCCGAATGGGAAGTTCTGTAGCGTCTGGCCTCCGCCGACGAGTCCGATGAACAGGTTAGGCAAGATCGAGATAATGCCGAGGTAGAGCGCGCCCGGCAGCGTGATCCGGCTGAGAATGAAGTCCAGGTACTCCGCAGTGGGCTTGCCTGGGCGGATTCCAGGCACAAACCCGCCGTACTTCTTCATGTTGTCGGCGACCTCGGTCGGGTTGAACGTGATCCCGACGTAAAAGTACGTGAAGAAGATGATCAGAAGGAAGTAGAGGGTGATGTTGACCCAGCTGGTCGGGTCGACGATGTAGTCCTGGACAAACAGGTAAAACGCGTTCGGGTTGTTCCGGTCCATGAAGCCCAGCACCAGTTGCGGCAGGTAGAGCAGCGAGGACGCGAAGATCACCGGGATGACGCCGGCTTGGTTGACCTTCAGCGGGATGTAGGTGGACGTGCCGCCGTACATGCGTCGACCGATCATGCGCTTGGCATACTGCACCGGGATGCGCCGCTGCGCCTGCTCGATGAAGACCACACCGGCGATCACGATGATGCCGATGAGGAGCACGAGGGCGAAGACACTCCAGCCCCGGTTCTCCTTGATCCGCCAGCCCTCGGAGGGCAGTCGGGCGGTGATGGAGGTGAAGATCAGCACTGACATGCCGTTGCCGACGCCGCGGTCCGTGATCAGCTCACCGAGCCACATGACCACACCCGTGCCGGCGGTCATGGTGATCACGAGCACAACCAGGGTCAGCGGCATGCCCAGCTCGTTGACGGGGATGACCGGCCACTGGTCGCACTGATTCTGGAAGAGTTGGCCGGACCGGGCAAGCGCGACGAAGGCGGAGGATTGCAGGACCGCCAGACCCAGGGTCAGGTAGCGCGTGTACTGGGTGATCTTCGCTTGGCCGGACTGCCCCTCCTTCTTGAGCAGCTCGAGCCTCGGGATCACCACGGTGAGCAGCTGGAGGATGATGCTCGCGGTGATGTAGGGCATGATGCCCAGCGCGAAGACGGACAGCTGGAGCAGCGCGCCGCCGGAGAACAGGTTGAGCAGCGTGTAGACGCCGTTTTGCTGCGTGCCCGAGATCGCGTCGATGCACGCCTGGACGTTGCCGAAGGAGACACCTGGGCTGGGCAGAGTCGCACCGAGGCGGTAGACCGCGATGATTCCCAGCGTAAAGATCAGCTTTTTGCGCAGGTCAGGCGTTCGGAACGCACTGAGAAAGGCGGAGAGCAAAGTTCTTCCTCCTGCGCGTGGCGGGCCGCCGACGGCTACGGCGGGGCGGTTCTAGGGGTACGGTGTGCGATCGCAGACTCTAACAGTCGCGCGACCGGTCGGTCAGGTCGGTATGGGCTGCGACGGCGTCACGTCCCTCACACGGATCGTGGCTCCCACCTGCGACGCGAGCAGGTGGTCGCCGCGCTGGCATGCCGGCGCGGCTCGCAAAGCTCGCCGTGGCGCCACGCCTTCACATTCTTACAGCTGGATGGCCGAGCCACCAGCGGCGGCGATCTTCTCCTTCGCCGACGCGCTGAACGCGTGCGCCGACACCTGGAGCTTCACGCCGCCGAGTTCGCCGCTCCCGAGCACCTTCACCGGCTGATCCTTCCGAACCGCGCCATACTCGACCAGCTCGGCCGGGCCCACCTGGCCCCCGCTCGGGAAAAGCTCGGCCAGCCGGTCCAGGTTGACCACCTGGAACTCGACCCTGAACTTGTTCTTGAATCCCTTGAGCTTGGGCAGGCGCATGTGAATGGGCATCTGCCCACCCTCGAATGAGGCAGGGACGTTCTTGCGGGCCTTGGAACCCTTGGTGCCACGGCCGGCGCTCTTGCCCTTGGAGCCCTCACCGCGACCGACACGGGTCTTGTCGGTCTTGGCTCCGGGAGCGGGGCGAAGGTGGTGGACCTTGATCGTCATTACTCGACCTCCTCGACGGTGACGAGGTGGTTGACGGTGAAGATCATGCCCCGAAACTCGGGGCGGTCCTCTTTGACCACAACGTCGTTGATCCGCTTCAGACCGAGCGAGCGCAGCGTGTCCCTTTGGTTCTGCTTCGCCCCGATCCCGGACCGGATCTGAGTTACCTTGAGCCGTGCCATCCGGGTCACACCCCCGCCCCGGCGCGCGCCGCGAGCATCGCGGCGGGCGCGACATCCTCGACCGGGAGGCCGCGGCGGGCGGCGACCGCCTCCGGCGATTCCAGCATCCGCAGCGCCGCCACCGTGGCATGCACGATATTGATCGGGTTCGACGACCCGAGGCTCTTCGACAGCACGTCATGGATGCCCGCGCACTCCAGCACCGCGCGCACCGGGCCACCCGCGATGACACCGGTACCGGCGCTGGCCGGCTTGAGTAGGACCACGCCGGCGGCGGCCTCGCCGAGCACCGGGTGCGGAATGGTCGAACCGATCCGCGGCACCTTGAAGAAGTGCTTCTTGGCCTCCTCGACGCCCTTGGCGATCGCGGCGGGCACCTCCTTGGCCTTGCCGTAGCCGATGCCGACCATGCCGTCGCCATCCCCCACCACAACGAGCGCGGTGAAGCTGAATCGACGGCCGCCCTTGACGACCTTGGCGACGCGGTTGATCGTCACGACCCGCTCGAGGTGCGGTGTCTTCTCCGCCGCCTCGCGGGGCCCCCGACCGCCGTCCCGGCCGCGACC